>Ga0066639_10002038_pt1 | contig 17820 bp, 16 predicted proteins | sample CryGeyCG2114_010_2_FD_59504 | JGI IMG/M metagenome (GOLD analysis project Ga0066639, IMG submission 59504) | Groundwater microbial communities from aquifer - Crystal Geyser CG10_big_fil_rev_8/21/14_0.10 | ecosystem: Environmental > Aquatic > Deep subsurface > Groundwater | place: USA: Utah...
CCCAGAAAACAGACATTACTGCCGGCATCGGCAAAGGTACGGACGGTAGTACTAGTATTTTTGCGCAATCAACTCCAGTAGAAGGCAGTGCTGAATTTATTTTACAGTGCGGTTGGATTGAGGATAGAGAATGCCATGACGCTAACGGTTCGATAAGTACTACATACGGAGTAGGGAATAATTCTTGTTGTTATCCACGTCCTTGGGCGGAAAATTCTTTGCCGAATAACGGCACGGAAAAAGTTTGTCGCAACGCTTTATTAGAGGTTGATTTTAATGACCCGATGGATATCTCAAGTTTTGCCGGTAATGTAACGGTAGCGGCTAAGTTTTCTGCTGATAAGCCATGTCCGGATGGACGCGAATACTTTTTAGTTTATGATAATAATACTGATAGTAAATTAGCTAAAACAGCTAAAGCGACTTACGATATTGTAACATTTTTTAGCGACAATATTTTCCTAAGCTCAATAGAATGGGGGATTGATAAAGTTATGAATTTTTCTTTCATAAAAGAAATTTTAGCGGGTTCCAGCGTGTACGCAGAAAATTTAGAGAGTAAGTGGTGTGTAGTGAACGGTAATGTTGGCGGATATAATACATACAAAGGCGGTAAGCTTAAAGGCGTAATGGCTTTTTCTCCGACTGAACTTTTACCGACCGATGAAGCCGACGGACGTGAGCATTTAATTTTAATTAAGGGCGATAGAAACTTAGAAGACGCGGATAGAGGAGATAGCGTACGCAATATTTATGGTACGAGTATGGGGCTCGCAAACGGAACTCCGGTAGAAGGAATTATTTGCCGAGGAGTTACCGGCGCAAAATCATGCGCAATAAACGGGCAAGGATTTTATGGACAAGTAATTAAATTTACCACATGGGCTGATTTAGGCACTGATAATAATCACGGTATCTGTTTAGGTGACAATGTTAGAATGGTTGAGCCGTCCTGGTTATTTCAGACTAGGGAAAACGATGCGCGGGATGATATTGCCGGCAGTATGTACGACACTATTCGCGACTCTGATAAAGAATTTACTGCGACGATGATGTCGCGCGACGGGCAGGCTTTAACCGGAATGGTCGGTTATGATTGGGAATGGAGTTGGGCGCCACGGGATGAAGGAATTATTAAAGTTGGTGCTAAAACTGATTACCCTCCTGTAAGTGATAATACTACTAACGATGATGAAGATCCAAATAAAAGTGTAGCTGTAGTTGATCAAAACGCACAAACCAGAGCTAGGACATTTTTTAACGCTACCGCGACTATTTCTGATAACAGCATTGTCGGTGACGTAAGTGGTTTGACTGCTAAAGGAAAAACAATAACCGGTTCGGCGGATATTAGAGTATTTTTATGTGATAACCCTTGGCCGGTATATATTCCCGAAGAAGATTGGCCGTTTGTTGATATAAATATAGCTTGCCCTGCCGGCGGGAGCGCCTGCCCGGATACTAATTTTGAATTTTATTATTGCCGTGATTCTGGTAATAAAGGAACGAGTGATGATTTACCGGCGATTTCTGATAATGGGGCTATTCGCGGATATTCAAAAGATATTATTAAAGAATTTTTATTTACTCGAGCGGATATTCCAAATGCGCCCAGCATACAATTAACCAGCGCGCATGATAAAATACAAATTACTTCTTCAAAAAATGATTTAAATTACCGTTTATTTTATGGAACTAGTAAAAACAATTATACACAATCCGCAAATATAGGAGCTGGCGATAACGCAACTAAAGAATATAGTTTAAATAGTTTAAATTTAGCCGACGGTAATACTTATTATTTTGCGGTTAAAGCAATTAACGTTAACGGCGCGGAAAGCGATTTTTCAAATGAAGTTGAGCATGTTTTAGGAGCTGTTATAAACCCGCCGACCGCATTGCGCGCGAACGCTTTTTTAAGCGCAAAGGTTTTTAAATTAAAATGGAATAAAAGTATAAAAAACGGAGTAGTTGATAGTAAGGTTAATGATTACGCAATTTACGCTGACGTTAATTATTCTGGTACTGGCGTACATAGTAATGAAGAACAAAGGTTTGCTAGTAATCTAGATTGCAATGAAGATAATGAAACAATAGAATGCGATTGGCCGTCGGTAGCGGATAGTAACCGAAGTTATTATTTTCAAGTGACTGCCGTGCGTGATAACGAAGAAAGCGTTTACACTCCTTATATAAAAGTTGGTTTTCAGCCGATTGGATATTGGAGGATTAACGAGGGTAAAGGTACAGCTATTGCTCACAATAATGATAAAGATTTAAATGGTGTTCTACAGCTAATTAGCGCAGGAAGCGCGGCAAGTGGATGGACGGACAGTTTTTATAATTTTAATATTAACACTAAGCCAAGCGCAATTATTCCTGATTTTCCTTCAGCTGGTGACATAGAAAAATTAAATTTATCGGAAAGTGGAGGATTTACTTATAGTTTTTGGATGAAGTATCAGCCGGATTCTAATTTTATTGCCGGTATAATTTTGGCTTTTATGAGAAGCGGGGAATATTTAAATCATGTAAGATTTTTAAGTTTATCAGGACCGGAGGGACCGGAAAGAAGTTTTGTAATACAGGCAAGGAGAAAAGATGAAAAAATTTGTCATAGCCAATTTAGTTTAGATAACTTTCAAGAAGACTATTGGTATTATATTAGTTTAATTTCAGATAATAACAATAATATAAAATTATATATAAACGGACTTTTAAGCGGGGAACAAGAATTTGAAGTTTTAAATAATCCAAATGATGAATGTAATAATACAAGATTAGAGCCTTTTGCCTTTAGTAAATTTGATAGACTGATTATAGGCGGTAATAGAAATACAACTTCACCGCTTTATTTTAACGGCAATATCGCCGACGTAAAAATTTACAACCATATTCGTACAGATGCTCAGATTAAGGAAGATTTTAATAATAGTAAAGCGAGGTTTGGGTTTTAACTTTTATACTGAAAAAATGTTATAATGGTAAACAGAACAATAATTAACGATCAGTATTATTATCATATATATAATCGCGGAACAGACAAAAGAAAAATATTTTTAGAAAAATGGGATTATGTAAGATTTTTAAACGAACCAAAGTTAGTTGATATTATTTGTTATTGTTTAAATTCAAATCACTATCATTTACTAGTTAAGCAAACAACAAAAAACGGTATATCTAAATTTATGCATAAGCTCAGTTTAGGATACACATCTTATTTTAACGATAAATATAGAAGAATTGGCTCTTTATTCCAAGGTAAATACAAATTCAAACCAGTAAAATTAACCGAATAATTATTGAAAGTATCAGTATATGTAAATTGTAACGCCGAAATTCACGAAATAGCTAAAGCAGAAAGTTGGGTTTGGTCTAGTTATTTAGATTATATTGGAGCAAGAAAAGGGACGCTGTGTAACAAAAAAGATATTTATGAAGAATTTTTAAATACAGACAAAACAAGAAAGCCCAAAGAATACGAAAAATTGTGTAAAGACTGGGCAGAGGACAGTAAAAAAGTAAAATATTTAGAGAAATATGATTTAGATTAAAGAGTTTAATTCCTGAATGTAAGGAATTTAATCCCTTCTGCGCAAGGAATTAAATCCCAAGTGTAATAATGAAATTAAAATTTAAAAAACCAATAATATTTACAATAGCAACTTGTATTCTTATAACAGGGATGCTTTTAGTATCTGATAATCAGAAAGCGAGCGCGCAAGTCAGTCCTGACGCTATCGCTGTCCGCGTCGTTCCTAATCCAAACTCAGTCAGCCCAACTCGTTGGTACTTAGAAAATATAAAAAATCAAGGTTCACCGTCGCAGTTAATTGTTGACGGTTATCAGGCAGTCCGTGATGGTCGTTCGGTCTATGTCAGCGCAGCTAATATTGGCAGTGGCGTGTCGGGTGTCGATGATAATAAACTTTATATAAATATCTACATACTTTCTTATACCCAGGCAGTACCGGACGGGGAAGATGAGTATAGCGCTACGCAGGATATTTTCGGACAGTTATTAGATAACTGGACATTTAATGTCAATATATTACAGTCTAATACATACGGACAATGTAAAAAAATAAAGGACAATAGCGAGACTGGCGCGTCGTGCTTTGTTGATATTCATTGTAATTTTAAAGAAGGCGAATATTGTGCGAGCGTTAAAGCTAGTTTAGTACGCGACGTAAAAAGATTGGCCGATATTCGCGATATTGAAATGTATTTAGATAATTATTATAAAGTAGTTAAATTATACCCGAAATTAGAGGCAGGTAGTTACTTGCCGAACAGGTCAATCTCAGTCTGGCCGAGTTGGCAGGAAACATTAGGGGTTAGTTTAGGAACTACTTTACCGACAGACCCGCTTAATAAGTTAGTATGTGCGCCTCAGTATGATCAATATACCTGTTGGAATGAAAATGACCAGACATTTAACGGGACTGTTCCCCTGAGTGCTAGCGGTTCGTCTGGGAATGTTTACCAATATATTTCTCAAAATGAAGGCAAAAATTATCAGCTTTGCGCAGTAATGGAAACTGCTTATACTTCCGAATTTAAAGGGGCTTGTGATGGGGTTACTGGTGGCGTAGGAGTTAATCCTAAACCCGAAGAAAATCGGGAGCCGATAATTATTGCGCCTAATTCAATAACTTTATCGTCAGGTGAAGTTTTAAATAAATATATACAGGCCTATGATCCGGACGGAGTTATTGTTAAATGGGAAGTAACGCCTGGGTATACTTTAAAATCAACCGGTTCATATACTGAACGAATATTAAGCCATAGCGCACCAGCCAATGGAATAGTGACTATTACAGTAATAGATAATGAAGGCGGTACCGCTTCAAAGGAAATAACAATTAAATTTTAGAAATTTACAGTATTTATTTATGTTAGCCAACTATTTTCTTTACGCGCCTAAAATTATTTTTGATTTTATATTTGATATAATATATTTTTTGCCGTGGTGGTATAGCAAGGGATTAATTGCGATTACACAAAAATCATGGCGGTTTCTAATCAGAAAAGAGGAGGAATTAGCGATTTTTGTTTGGCTTAAAAATATACATAAGCCATTATATGATAAATATAGTTGGCAGGGTATGATTAAAAGTGTTATAATTCGAATAGGACAAATTATATTACGTATCGCAATATTGTTATTTTGGGTATTTTTTATTACTATAAAGATATTGCTATATATAATTTTACCGCTTTTAGTAATTTGGCAGATTATATATCAGATAATTTAATTTTCAATTTTCAATCCCGAAGCGTCGGGATTGAAAATTCATAATATGTTCGACAACTTAAATCCACAACAAAATAATCAAGGCCAGGGAGGACAGAGTAATCAACCAAATAATATGTCTACACCAGTAAGAAAACCAGCGGGCGAGCCCGCCTACGCTAGGGCTTCGGCGGGCGAGCCGGAAGATATTTTTGCCGGCACTGATAGTGGGCGAATTCAGCGGTCGACGCCGGTTTCAACGGATAAGCCTTCACAATTCCAACCTAAAACAGCAACTTCCGCGCAAACAATAGCGCAACCAGCGCAACCGGCACAAACATCGCAATTTTCAGCGCCAATCTCTAACACTCCCGTACTAACAAGTCAGCCGGCAGAGGGCAGCGACGATAAGAAATATGTAATAATTGGAATAATAGTTATTTCAGTTTTAGTAATTATTTTAATATCAATGATAGCGCTGGCTTATTATAAAGCCGGTAGTACAGGTTCAGGGGTAAATTTAACTCCAAATCAAAATAATGTTAATACCGAGCAACCAACCTCCAATCAAATTCAACCAAGTAATATAACTGAAACACCAACAGAAACGCTAGTACCGGGCGATATCACTGAGCCTGTTACACCTATTACTCCCATTACATCCGAGCCTACCACTCCAGTTCAAAACAATGTAAATTCACAAGAATATATTTTAGACGAGATTACTGATTCTGATAAAGATGGAATGACTGACGGCGAGGAAAAGCGACTGGGTACTGATCCTAATAATGTAGATACCGACGAAGACGGGTTGTTTGATAGGGAAGAAGTGAGAGTTTATAAAACTGATCCAACCAACCCTGACACGGACGGCGACGGCTATACCGACGGTTCGGAAGTTAAAAACGGTTATAACCCTAACGGTCCGGGGAAGCTTTATGAATTACCTTAATTAGTCCGTAAAGTCCAAAGTCTAAAGTCATAAAGTCCGTAAAGTCGATTATTTTTATGACTTTTGACTTTAAGGACTTTATAGACTTTAGACTAAATTTTTTATGTTTAATTTTTTTAAAAAAAAGAACGTGGTTTCTGATAACTCTGAAACTGCAGAAAATAAAGAAGAAAAGAATGACGTTAAAAAGTTTGATGATATAGAGATTCACAGCATGCCTAAAAAGTTTAAGAGAGAGGTTGTTGGAGGTTCTAGTCAGACTAAAACTTTAGGCCTATCAATTATGATTGGCGGTGGAATTGTTTTAGTAGCTGCTAGCGCTTTTTTGTTTTGGTATATATATAATTCAGGCGGAGATAAAGTAATATCCCAGCCGGAAGATACTACTTTGCCTGAGGTGGTTGAAAATATAGCACCAACTGAAGAACAGCTAGTTGAAGAAAAAATTAACGAACCGGAAATAATAACAGAACAAGGGTGCGGAAGTAGTTCTGCAATTTCAGCGGTCCTTGCTAATATGGAAGAGTTTAATTATGAAGATGAGGCCGTGTTAACTTGTTTAGGAGAAAGTATAGGCGACGATTGCAAAATAGCAACTAGTACTCTAAATATAGAGAATATTGGCGAAGTACAGTTTGATATTTTAGGAAAACGTGGAACTAAATGTGTTACAAAGATTACATACCCGTTAATTATTAGCGAAACGGAATTGTCTATTTATAACAGCAGTTCAATGCAGTGTTTTTATGACCTTGGTGAACTAAATAACTTCGGATATGAACCGGCAAAATTAGCTTATTATACATATCAACAAAGCAGTTTGCAAAATTTAAGTGAGGAAAATAATTATTGTTTGGGAACGACAATTGATTTATGGCGTCAACAACAAGCACAAAAATTATTAGAAGAGAGTAACGAGCAAGTTTCAAATTTTAAATCAGGAATTGACAGCGATGGCGATGGCTTAACAGATGTGGAGGAGAATACTGTATTTGTAACTGACAGTAGCAAAGTTGATACTGATCTTGATGGGTACAGTGATTATGAAGAAGTGCTTAATTTATATAATCCGGCGGGTAGTGGACAGTTAGCTGATAGCGGATTAGTTTTAAGATATAATAGTAATGTTTATAGTTATAGTGTGTTATATCCAAAAGATTGGCAACGCGAAGAAAAAGTTGACAGTATCTTTTTCTCATCCGGAGTAGGTGGTTTAATTCAGGTATTAGTTCAAGATAATAATGAAAATAAAACACTAAAAAGCTGGTACATGGATTTAACGGGCGAGACAGAGGTAATCCAACAAAATACAGAAGAAACAAAAAATGGTTTTGAGGTGATTTATAGCACTGATAAATTAACAGCCTATTTAGTGCCGATTGACGGTTCGGATAAAATTTTTGTTTTAACTTATAGTCCAGAGAATAGTGAATCGCTTGAATTTTTAACTGTCCTTAATATGATGGTTAAAAGTTTTAAATAGAATTTACTTGATACGGACTTAAATTACTTGCGATCCCTTAATATTATAAAGTTGACACAAATTCACAAATTATATGCAAATGCCACAAAATATTTTATTATGCGAATAATATGATATTTGTGGCATTTGCATAGTTGCAGGAACATTTAAATTTACAAAAAGTATTTGTGTCAATGGTTTGACATCCATGTAAATCAGTATGATTTAACTTGAACTATGAGGCTAGAAATAAATAATACTACGAAACAGAAAGTGGATAAAAAATTATTGCAAAAGGCAGGGGATGTTTTTGGCAAAAAAATGGGGTTTTCTAAGAGACTAGTTTCAGTTGCGATTATTGGCGAAAAGAGAATGAAAAGAATAAACAGCACTTATCGTAAAATTAATAAAGCGACTGATGTTCTGTCATTTAGAGATGCTGATAAAGATTTTTTAGGGGAGGTAATTATTTGTTATCCGCAGATAAAAAAACAGGCGAAACAGCAAGGAATTCCAATTAAGGATGAACTTGTTTTTATTTTTATGCACGGTCTATTACACTTAGCCGGTTATAATGATGAAAAACAAAAAGATCGTGAAAAAATGATAGAAATCGGGAAAAAGTTGTGTAAAAGTATGGTATAGCTAATACAATATAAATATTGTATAATAACAAATAGTTATGTAGTTAATTAGGTGCATGGTTTTTGGATTAAGAAATAAATTTGAAAAATTTCAGCAATTATTTAACTAAGTAACTAATTAACTATGTAATTATTTAACTAAAAAAGATGAGAGATAACTTAATTGTCGGCCTGGATATAGGCTCAACATACATTAGATTAGTTGCTGGTCAGCATAAAGATGATGAGTTGCAGATTATTGGGGCAATAGAATCACCGTCTGAAGGAATAAGTAAGGGAGTTATTAACAGTATTGAAGATGCGACTACTTCAATTTCACGTTGCTTGGAAAAAGCAGAACGTATGGTTGGTTTGCCAATTGTAAGCGCATGGGTAGGTATTTCCGGATCGCATATTAAATCGGAGAAGAGCCGGGGTGTAATAGCTGTTTCTCGCAGTGACGGCGAAGTTACTGAGGATGATGTTGAACGCACGATTGAAGCGGCTCGAGCGCTCTCTGTCCCGCCAAATTATGAAATTTTACATGTTATCCCTACTAGATACGCAGTTGATAATCAAACTGATATTAAAGACCCAGTTGGCATGATTGGTGTTAGATTGGAAGCAGAAACTTTGATTATTCAAGGATTAACTGCTCAGATTAAAAATTTTACTAAAGCAATTTATAGAACAGAACTAAATATTGAGGATTTAGTGCTCTCCAGTTTAGCGTCTGCCGAGGCTGTTATCACTAATAAACAGAAAGATTTAGGAGCACTATTGTTAAATATTGGTAGTAGCACTACTAGTATCGCCGTTTTTGAAGAGGGTGAGCTATTACATACAGCTGTATTGCCGATTGGTTCAGAGCATATCACCGCTGATATTGCTATTGGATTGCGTTGCCCGATTAATTTAGCAGAGCGCATTAAAATTAAGTACGCGACGGCGGTATCTAAAGAAATAAATAAAAAAGATGAAATAGATATCTCAGACTTATTAAAAGAAGAAGAGCTGGGTGATGACGAAGAAGTAATATCTAGAAAATATGTAGCGGAAATAGCCGAGGCGCGAGTGGAAGAAATTATGGAAAAAGTTGATGATGAGTTGAAAAAAATCGACCGAAGTGGGATGTTACCGGCAGGAGCATTTTTAATAGGTGGTGGCGCGAAATTGCCGGGAATTGTCGAAGTGGCAAAAAATAAATTGCGTCTTCCGGCAAGTTTAGGAGTAAATAGGAGTATGGCTTCTACAATAGACAAAGTAAATGACCCTACGTTTTTAACTGCTTTAGGACTTTGTATCTGGGGTAATCAGATGTCTACTAGTAAGAAGCATTCTTGGGGTAAATTACCGTCGGCAAAATTTGTGGGCGATTTTGCAGGGAAAATGGGGAACTGGTTTAAGAAGCTCAAACCATAATTAGTCCTTAAAGTAAAAAGTCGATAAAGTTCATAAAGTCACTGACTTTATAGACTTTTGACTTTAAGGACTTTAGACTAATTTAGTATACTTGCATAAAAAATTATTTTAATATAAGATACAGATACTTATACTATAAAACATTTGACATTTAGCACTTTAATTGTTAATTGCCACTTGTTACTTATTAATATGGCGCAAATTAAACCAGAGATTGAAACTTTTGCAAAAATAAAAGTTGTTGGCGCCGGCGGAGGAGGCGGATCAGCAATAAATAGAATGATTGACTCAGGCATTAGGGATGTTGAGTTTATTGCTGTTAATACTGATTTACAAGCATTACAATATAATAAAGCTCAGACAAAAATACATATTGGGCGAACTATTACTAAGGGATTAGGGGCAGGCATGGACCCTGAATTAGGAAAATTAGCAGCTGAAGAATCTCAAAATGAAATACGCGACGCTTTAAAAGGAGCGGATATGGTTTTTATAACCTGTGGTATGGGTGGCGGAACCGGAAGTGGTTCTTCTCCGGTAGTTGCTGAATTAGCTCGTGATTCCGGCGCTTTAACTATCGCGATTGTTACTAAACCTTTTGCTTTTGAAGGGGCTCAGCGAAGAAATATCGCTGATAGGGCAATGGCAGAATTAACTGATAAAGTTGACGCTATCATCACTATACCTAACGATAAATTACTTCAAGTCATTGAAAAGAAAACTTCATTATTAGACGCTTTTAAAATAGCCGATGAAGTGTTGCGCCAGGGCGTACAAGGAATTGCTGAATTAATAACCGTTCCTGGTTTAGTAAATGTGGATTTTGCCGACGTTAAAAGTATTATGAGTAATGTCGGATCTGCATTAATGGGTATTGGTCAGGCATCAGGAGAAAATAAAGCGATTGAGGCGGCAAAAATGGCAATCAATAGCCCGTTACTAGAGATGTCAATTGAAGGCGCGCGGGGAGTACTATTTACCATTGTTGGCGGAAAAGATTTATCAATGCATGAGGTAAATGAGGCAGCTAAGGTCGTTACTTCTTCAACTGATGAAGATGCGCGTATAATTTTTGGAGCAGTAATTGACGAGAGACTAAAAGATGAAATAAAAATTACAGTCATAGCGACCGGTTTTGACGGAGTTAATAAATCAGCTGGCGAGTCTAATATGAATCATGAAAATAACGCATACGCTCCCAGCAGTTATTTAAAGACAAAAACAGATGAACAATTTGAAGATAGAAAGAAAAGCAAAATTTCTCCTTTAAAAGCCGCTCAAGCTGAACCGGTAAAAAATAGAGAAAAAGATGAAGAAGATGAAGACGATGAATTAGGCATCCCAGCATTTATTCGGAAAAAGATGATGTAAGTATTAGTTTATAAAGTTAAAAGGTAGAAAGTTATAAAGTGAATAAGAATTATATTTTACATAAATAAAGCCATCCGAAAGGGTGGTTTTTTTGATTTATGCTATAATCACTATAGCGTAATAGAGGATAAAATATAAACAATCAAACATGACCCAAGCTCAAGCCTTAGACATTCTAAAACTCGGACATAATATATACCTCACTGGTGCGGCTGGTAGCGGTAAGACGTTTTTGTTGAACGCCTACATAGAATATCTTAAAAAGCATAAAGTATCTATAGGTATAACAGCCTCAACCGGCATAGCTGCCACTCATATGAATGGTATGACAATTCATTCTTTTTGTGGCATTGGAATTAATGACAAGTTAAATAGTAAACAATTAGCAAATATTGCTAAGAAATCAAACGTTAAACAACGGTTTCGACATGCTAAAGTTTTAATTATAGACGAGGTTTCAATGTTACACCATTATCGTTTGGATTTGATTAACGAAGTGTGTCAATATATGAAAAAAAGTCCGTTGCCATTTGGAGGATTGCAGACGGTTTTATGTGGGGATTTTTTTCAACTTCCACCTATTAGCCGTTTTGGCGAAGAGGTGGCCAAATTTGCATATCATTCAAAAATTTGGCAGGAAATGGATATAAAAATATGTTATTTGCAAGAACAACATCGTCAAAATGATGCTCAGTTACTATTTGTATTAGATGCTATTCGCACGAATAAAGTTAGCGACGAGGTTTTGCATCATTTGCATAGTTGTCGTAATAATCATATATCAAACCAAATTACGCCGACTAAGCTCTATACTCATAATTATGATGTAGATACTATAAATAATCAGGAATTAAATAAAATAGCAGGTACTACTAAAGTTTACCGTATGCAGGGAAGTGGTGGTAATGGATTAGTTGAAAGTTTGCAAAAAAGTTGTTTGGCGCCTGTAGAATTGCGACTAAAACAAGGGGCAATAGTGATGTTTGTAAAAAATAATTACGAAAAAGGTTATGTGAACGGTACCTTGGGCCAGGTGATGGATTTTGATGATAATAATTTTCCCATTGTAAAAACCCTTAGGGGTGAGACAGTTTACGCTGGGCCGGAGAGTTGGAACATAGAAGAGGATGGTTTCATTAAGGCAACAATCAAGCAAATCCCTTTACGTTTGGCATGGGCGATAACAGTACACAAAAGCCAAGGTATGAGTTTGGATGCGGCTGAAATTGATCTTAGTAAATCATTTGAACCTGGCATGGGGTATGTAGCACTATCACGCGTTAGGTCTTTAGGTGGGTTGAAATTAATAGGGCTTAATGAGATGGCTATGAGAGTAAATGAAGAAGTATCAGCTAAAGATAGGGAATTACTAGAAGAGTCAAGTAGGGCTGTCAAAGTATTAGAAAAATTAAATTCCGCAGAAAAGACTAATAAACAACAAGCTTATTTACATAAAATTGCGCTAACTGAGGTAGAAAAAGTTGAAAAGAAAGAAAGGAAGATTAGGCGTAAAAAAGGCGCGACATACGAAATAACTAAGCAGATGATTGATGCTAAAAATGATTTTAGCCAAATTGCTAAAAAACGAAGGATTGTAGAAGGCACGGTTATTAGTCATGTAGAAAAATTATTGGCGCGCGGTGATAAACTTGATTTATCTTATATTAAATTTCCAGCAAAAAAATTAGCTAGAATTAAAGATGGTTTTTTACAAAGTGAAGTTTTAAGTTTAACACCTGCATTTGAACTTTTAAAGGGCGAGTTTTCTTATAATGAATTAAAATTAGCAAGAGTGTTGTTACGAGGACGGGGCGAGTTGTAAAAATTTATATTTATACACATATCCACAGGCAAAATTAGGAAATTTAGATGCCTATTTTTTTTATTTTTATGCACAGTCAATAGCTTTACTACGATTAGCTAATATCCATATATTGACTAGTGATATAGGTGTGATATACTATATATAGTATTATAAGTACTAAGTCAAAAGTCCGTAAAGTCTATAAAGTTAGGTATAAAAAATCTTATTTTTAGACTTTAAGGACTTTAGACTTTCGACTTTATGAAATGTCCAGCATGTAATTTTGATGACACAAAAGTCGTTGATTCGCGCGTAGCAACGGATGGTTTTTCTATTCGGCGTCGCCGTGAATGCTTAAAATGTAATTTTCGTTTCTCAACTTATGAAGAAATGGAGATTTTAAACTTAACGATTGTTAAACGAGACGCTCGTCGTGAAACATATAGCAGAGATAAATTAGTTAAGGGTTTGAAACGGGCCCTAGAAAAACGTCCAATTACTGAAGATACTTTTAAAAAATTAATAAATAGAATTGAGCGTGATCTACAGTTACTAGGTAAAAGCGAGATAACCAGTGAACAGCTTGGCCAGGCAGTAATGAAAGAATTGCGTAAAGTAGACCAGGTCGCTTATATTCGTTATGCCTCAGTTTATGAATCATTTAAGGATGCCCAGACTTTTCAAAAAGAATTAAATAAACTCCTTAAAAGTAGAAATGCGAAGAAACATAAATAAAAACATATAATTTTTTAACTTTTTCCCCATGCAAAGTCACATCTCCCAAATTTTAAAGCGCTCCGGCGAAATTGTTGAATTCAATAAGAATAAGGTATTTGAAGCTATCGCCAAGGCGGCTAAAGTAGCTAATTATTACGACGAGGAATTAACAATAAAAATGGCGGATGAGGTTGCTGATGAACTAAGTCGAAAATTTCATGAGCGCTCTATCCCGGCGGTTGAAGAAGTACAGGATATAGTAGAGGGAGTGTTGATAAAAAATAGGCAAATTAAAACCGCTAAGGCATATATTCTATACCGTGATCAACACGCTCGTTTACGCGAATTAAACGAAATGATAAACTCTTCGGAGTTAATGGAAAAATATATTAAGCAAGTTGATTGGCGGGTAAAAGAAAATTCGAACATGAGTTATTCTTTGCAGGGATTAAATAATCATATTGCCTCTACTGTTTCTTCAAATTATTGGCTGAATAAAGTATATGATGCCTCCATTAGAGAAGCTTATAGGTCAGGAGACATTCATATCCATGATATGCAACAGTTATCGGCTTATTGTGCCGGTTGGGAATTAAAAGATTTATTAATGAACGGTTTTGGCGGGGTGTCAGCTAAAATGGAATCTAAGCCACCGAAACATTTTCGTACCGCTTTAGGTCAAATTATTAATTTTTTTTACACCTTGCAAGGAGAAGTGGCTGGTGCCGAGGCTTTTGCTAACTTTGATACTTATTTAGCGCCTTTTATTCGCTATGATAATTTAAATTACGAAGAAGTAAAACAAGCTTTACAGGAATTTTTATTCAATATTAATGTACCGACTAGAGTTGGATTTCAAACTCCTTTTACTAATATTACTATGGATTTAGTGCCGTCAGAATCGGTTGGTAATGAATCAATAGTTATCGGCGGGAAAATAATGTCCGAAAAATATAAAGATTTCCAGCCGGAAATGGATATGCTTAACATCGCTTTTGCCGAAGTGATGATGGAGGGAGATGCTAAGAGTAGAGTATTTACTTTTCCAATACCAACATACAACATTACTAAGGATTTTGATTGGGAATCGCCAGTATCTAAGAAAATATTTGAAATGACCGGCAAATACGGTATTCCATATTTTTCAAATTTTATTAATTCTGACATGCATCCAGACGACGCGCGCAGTATGTGTTGCCGGTTGCGCTTGGATAATAGGGAATTAAAAAAACGCGGTGGCGGGCTATTTAGCGCTAATCCATTGACCGGCTCGATTGGCGTAGTAACTATTAATATGCCACGAATAGGTTATTTATCAAAAGATAAAGAAGAGTTTTTTGCCAGATTAGCCAAATTAATGGACATAGCGAAAGAAAGTTTAGAGGTAAAGCGTCGAATTTTAGAGGGCTTAACTGATGGCGGTCTTTATCCTTATGCTCAGCATTATTTACGAAATATTAAAAAACGATTTAATTCATACTGGCAGAATCATTTTAGCACGATTGGTATTATCGGCATGAACGAAGCTTTGCTTAATTTTAGAGAAATTAAAGATAATATTACCTCTACAGCTGGGCATGCTTTCGCTAGAGAAGTATTAGATTTTATGCGTGAACGTTTAATGGATTATCAAAATGATACTAATAATTTGTATAATTTAGAGGCTACCCCAGGTGAGGGAACGGCACGTAGTTTAGCCCGTAAAGATAAAGACAGATACCCCGATATTATTGTTGCTAATAATGAAAATATTAAAAAAGATTCTTCTATTTCCCCGTATTATACTAATTCCTCACAATTGCCGGTTAGTTTTACTGATGATGTTTTTACAGCACTTGATTTGCAAGATGACTTGCAGACTCGCTATACCGGAGGAACTGTTTTGCATGGATTTATCGGCGAAGCAATGCCGTCAGCTGAAGCGGTTGGAAAATTAGTAAAACGTATCGCCCAAAATTATAAGTTACCTTACTTTACTATTACGCCAACTTTTAGTATTTGCCCTAAACATGGATATTTATCCGGTGCTCATTATTATTGTCCAAAGTGCGACGAAGAGGCAGGGGAAGAAGGATATGTGGCGGTTGATGCAGATATAACACCGCCTGAAAAAGAGATGGTTGAAGACCGGGTTGAAGTACAAATTGAAGTACCTGGCGATTTTCAAGACAAGTTTAAAATAGTTGAATAAATTGTTGAATTGTTACCACTCGTTACTCTCGTTAATTGTTAAATTGTTACGCAACGAGAGTAAATAGCCATAGTTTATTTTAGAAATTTGTTTGCATCGTTGCGTAACAATTTATCAATTTAGCAATTTAGCGATAATCAAGTTACAATAATTTAATTTTAATAATCAATTAATTTCCCCTTAAAATAATAAGGCGGATAGGAGGTAAAATATATGAGTCCACGTCAAACAAAAAGGCAAGAATGCGAAGTGTATTCTCGAGTAGTTGGATATTTGCGTCCAGTAAAACAATGGAATGATGGAAAGCAAGCAGAATTTAATGATAGGAAAATGTTTGATATTAATAAAAGCATCTGATGTTAATTGGTGGTTTACAAAAACTAAGCTTGCAGGATTATCCGGATCATGTCAGCGCGATTGTATTCACACTAGGATGCAATTTCCGTTGTCATTTTTGCTATAACCCACAGCTTGTCGTGCCCCAAAAGGACTATCTCTTGATTAGTGAGGATAGTCTTTTTGGCTTTCTAAATAAAAGAATAAAAAAATTGGATTCAGTCGTTATTACCGGAGGTGAACCAACTCTTCATCGGGATTTACCAGAATTTATCAAAAAAATTAAAGTTTTAGGCTATTTAGTTAAATTAGATACAAATGGTACTAATCCAGAAATATTACAAAATTTAATTAATGAAAAACTAATTGACTATGTTGCTATGGATATAAAAGCACCTTTAGAAAAATATCATAAAGTTACTGGAGTTGAATTACCTTTGGATAATATTAAGAAAAGTATTATAATTATAAAAGATAGTGGGTTGCCTTATGAATTTCGTTCTACAATTATGCCTGAGTTTCATAGCGAAGAAGATATTATAAAAATGGGCGAATTAATTAAGGGGACTGATAAGTGGTATTTACAAAAATTTCAGCCGTTAACAGATTTGGTAGATAAAAAATTCAGCCAACAAAAGGCATATACTGATGTGCAAATGCGCGTGCTATCTAAAATAGGAAGTAAGTATGTAAAATATTGTGGTGCTAGATAATTAAAATTTAAATTTATGTCTATTAAACAAGGAGAGGGAATCCAAGGTAGTAAGCAAACGTCCAATGGTAGTAACCAAAATATTGAAGAGTTGTTAAAACAGAATTTAGAAATTACGCGCGATCTGCAAGAACGTGTGCAAAAAATCCATAATTTTATAAAATGGCAACGTATTTTTGGAGTATTGAAAGTTTTAATTATAGTTGTGCCACTGATTTTAAGTATTATATATTTGCCAGCAATTTTAAAAAACGTAATTACCCCTTATCAGGAATTATTAGGGGGCACACAGGATTTTAATAGTGCCGGCGGTGGGTTTAATATTAATTCTTTATTAAATGGGTTGTAATAGAGTTTTAAGTTCTAAAGTTGAGAAGTATGAAACAAATAATATTAGCGTCTACATCACCAAGGCGCCGGGAAATATTAGAAAAGACAAGAATTAAATTTAAAGTTGTTGCGAGCGATTATGAAGAAGACATGAATTTAAAATTAAATCCCAAAGAACTTGCTAAAGAGTTGTCTTGTGGTAAAGCTAGAGCTGTTATTAAAAAATATAAAAACGCTATTATAATCGGGGCAGATACTTTTGTCGTTTTAAACAATAAACTATTAGGGAAGCCACATACTACTGAAGAAGCAAAAAAAATGTTGCGTAAAGTTAGTGGTAAAACTTTATCAATAATCAGCGGACTTACAGTTATAGACTCCAGTAATGGAAAAAAAATATCCAAAGCGACAGAAACAAAAGTATATATTAAAAAATTAACGACTAGTGAAATAGATGATTATGTGGCGTCAAAAGAGCCTTTAGATAAAGCTGGGGCTTTTGCTATTCAAGATTTAGGATCAACTTTTATAAAAAGAATAGAAGGCGATTATTTAAACGCAATAGGATTATCTCTTTATGAACTAGCGAAAGTATTAAATAAATTTAATGTTAATATTTTAGGTTAAAATAGTAATGCTACTAAGGCATTACGTGATAAAGATC
>Ga0066639_10002040_pt1 | contig 17806 bp, 15 predicted proteins | sample CryGeyCG2114_010_2_FD_59504 | JGI IMG/M metagenome (GOLD analysis project Ga0066639, IMG submission 59504) | Groundwater microbial communities from aquifer - Crystal Geyser CG10_big_fil_rev_8/21/14_0.10 | ecosystem: Environmental > Aquatic > Deep subsurface > Groundwater | place: USA: Utah...
GCTTTGGCATGAACCGCACGCGAGTTTTATGGCAGGATTGTTGTATGGCTATCGCGGGGGATTGGGAAGTTTGGATGATGCGTTCAATCGTACGGGAGTAACGCACATCATTGCAATTTCAGGGTATAATATATCCATTGTCGCGAGTATTTTATTTGCGGTGTTGGTCAAAGGATTTTGGATCAACAGAAAGAAATCGTTTTGGTTTCTTCTGCTTGGAATTGGACTCTTTGTTTTGTTCACCGGAGCGAGCGCTTCGGTCGTTCGCGCGGGGATTATGGGTTCATTGGTACTTCTGGCAAAGCAACTTGGTCGGCAAAAAGCAATGGCAAATGTACTTGCATTGACCGCAGTCTTGATGGCGTTGTTCAATCCATTTGCGCTCTTGTGGGACGCAGGATTTCAACTTTCGTTTGTCGCAGTAGTTGGTCTTATTTATCTCGCGCCAATTATTGAGCCAAAGTTTGAAAAAGTTCCGGAAGTGTTTGGGTTGCGTGAATCTGTAGTGTCCACACTCTCCGCAATCATTGCTACTGCGCCGTTGATTGCGTATCAATTTGGTCGCGTGTCATTGGTCGCGCTTCCTGCAAACATTCTTATTTTGTGGATCATTCCATTTCTCATGTTCCTTGGGTTTTTTGCAGTGGTCGCGAGTTTTATTTTTTTGCCAGTTGCGCAGGTGATTGCGTGGATTACGTGGGCGGGGTTGAGTTATATTATTGTAGTAGTGAAGTGGTTGAGTGGGTTTGGGTTTGCGTCGGTGGAGCTGACTATTCCATTTTTTCTCGTCGTCATTTTGTATGTTGTACTCTTACAAATTTTGTTTCATAATAGAACACGGATTGAACAGAATCAAACAAATTAAGACGAATTCTGTTTTATTCTGTAAAATTTGTTCAATCCGTGTTCCATTTGTCTTTTGTCATGAAAAAATTCCAGACAATCATTTTTATTTTGTTGATCATTGTTGTTGGGTTGTTTTTTGTGGTGAAATTTGAGGATGGTTTTATACACGCAGGTTTGGAAATATTATCAAGGGATCCCTCGACTTCGTCTTCTCCGCCTGTTGGCGGATTAGACTCCGATCGGGATGACATACTCGACAACATCATCGTCACTTTCCTTGATATCGGTCAGGGAGATGCGACATTCTTGAGATTTCCGAATGGTGAAACTATGCTTGTGGATTGCGCGAAAGATGCGCGAGTGTTGGAGGCACTCGGGCGGGTGATTCCATTTTATGAGAATAGCATTGACACGCTCGTCGTTACGCATCCGGACAGTGATCATTATGGCGGATGTATTGATGTGATGAAACGTTTTACCGTCCACACGATTGTGTATAATGGGTTACAGAAGAAAGGGGATACCTACTGGGAATCGTTTTGGCAGGAGATAGAGAATGAACAAGTGAGCGGGGCGACATTTGTTCAGCTTGAGAGAGAAACGGTTTGGAATATTGCGAGCACCACTGTTGATTTTCTTTATCCTGATCATGACGTCACAAAAAATGCAAACGTCCCAAGGACGACGCACAATGAAGACAACAATACATCAGTGGTGATGAAAGTGAGCGTTGGTGATCAAGATGTGTTGTTGACCGGAGATATGGAAACGCCGTTGGAAGAATATCTCGTCGCAACATACGGTGATGCATTGGATGTGGAAGTCTTAAAAGTTGGACACCATGGAAGTGGAAGCTCCAGTGGTCAAGAGTTTTTGGATGTGGTTCAGCCAGACATTGCCATCATTTCCGTTGGAGAAAAAAATTCCTATGGTCATCCATCGTTGCGGGTGTTGAAGCGATTGGAACGAGCAGGCGCAGAAATACATCGGACAGATCAAGGTGGGGATATTACACTCACCATTGCGTCAAGCAGTGTATTTGTGGGAGAATAAAAATGGAGACGCCCGCGACTGTTCAGTACGCGGGCGTGGCTCCCTCCAAAAAAACGTACCTTTCTGTTGAAAGGTAATGCCGGCCTGCCATGCCCGGCACTGGATCCGTTACTTTCCACCGAGAGGGACAACTTCTCAATGGATTTTTCACGGCTATGTTTATTGATGTAGATGATATATGAAATGTCTATTTGTGTCAATCAATCATCTATGACAAACAAGCAGAAACAACAATGTCTCTCTGTTTTGCGATGGTATCGGGAGAATAGACGCAATCTCCCATGGCGGAACACGCGCAATCCGTATCGTATTTTGGTATCAGAAATGATGTTGCAACAAACGCAAGTAGAGAGGGTGATACCGATATACAAGGAATTTTTTCATCGGTTTCCAACCATTCACGCACTTTCAGACGCAAAACCAAAAGATGTGATTGTCGCGTGGAAAGGACTGGGGTATAATCGTCGGGCAGTGTATTTGAACAAGACCGCGAAAATGATTGTTCAGAATTTCAACGGAAAAATTCCTCGGACATTGGCTGAATTAAAAACATTATCAGGCATTGGGGATTATACGGCTCGCGCTATTCTTTCGTTCGCGTTTCTTGAACCGGTCGCGGTGCTTGACACCAATCATCGGCAGTTTTATCAAGAGCTATTTTTCAAGGAGAAAAAGAAGGATCTGGAATTGTTGGAGAAGGCCGAGGAAGTGGTACAGTGGTTAGTTCACGAACACGAACCCCCCTCTGGCTCCCCCCTACGAGGGGGGAGAAGTAAATTGGTGTATGATTGGAATCAGGCGGTGATGGATTATGTGTCATGTAACATGAAACATGTACCATATAACATGGTCGAGAAAACGAACGTTATTCCATTTCAAGAAAGTGATAGATATTTCAGAGGAAGGATTGTGGATGATTTGCGGGAGGAAAAAAGCGTTCAGTTGATTGTATGTAGGAAACGATTTGGTGAAATTGATGATGTCCGGTTTGAAATGATTGTCCGTGGGTTGGAGCGTGATGGCTTGATAAAACGTACAGGAAAGCGTATACTGCTACCAGCATAGTTACTCATTACTCATTATGAAATTAATACTCCGTTGGCTCCTCAATGCCATCGCGATCTATATCATCGCGCAATATCTCCCGGGTCTCTCGGTTGGTGGATTTTACAGCGCGCTCATTGTTGTCTTCGTCCTTGGTCTTATCAATGCGGTTATCCGTCCTATCCTTCTGTTCTTTACTCTTCCCATCAACATTTTGACGCTCGGACTGTTTACGTTTGTCATCAATGGGCTTCTGTTTTGGTTTGCATCAACGATTGTCAAAGGTTTTGAAGTGGCAGGATTTTGGCCGGCGTTTTGGGGAGCGCTTTTGTTGAGTATTGTGAGTTGGGTTGTGTCTGATATTATGAAGAATAGAACACGGATCTGACAGAATGAAACAAATCAAAACGAATTCGTCTCTATTCAGTTCAATTCAGTTCATTCGGTGTTCTATTATTCTATGAAGAATAAACAAGTAAAAATTATCAGCGTAGGCGGTTCTATCATTATCCCAGCATCCGGATTCAATATCCCGTTTCTCAAGCAATTTCGCACGCTGATTTTGCGAGAGGTAAAAAAAGGGACGAAGTTTATTTTGGTCATTGGTGGGGGATCGACGTGTCGGCAGTATCAGGACGCGGCGCGTGGCGTTGCCAAACTTTCTGACACAGATTTGGATTGGCTTGGGATTTATACGACGAGGTTCAATGCTGAATTTGTGAGACTCTTGTTCAAAGATATTGCATACAAAGAGGTGCTTGGAGATCCAACAAAACATATCAAAACGAATGCGCCTCTCTTGATTGGTGCAGGGTTCAAACCCGGTCATTCCACAGACATGGATGCCGTGTTGCTTGCAAAAACATACGGGGCAAGCGAGGTGATCAATCTTTCAAACATTTTCTCTGTTTATGATAAAGATCCAAACAAGTTTTCTGATGCGCAAAAGATTGAGCAAATAGATTGGAAATCATTTCGTCGTGATATCGTCGGGAATACATGGAACCCGGGCAAGAACGCGCCGTTTGATCCGATTGCGAGCAAGGTTGCCGAGAAGATTGGTTTGCGTGTGAGTATTTTGAATGGCATGGATTTGAAAGAGGTTGAGAATGTATTGGGTGGAAAGAAGTTTCGAGGAACGGTGATTGAGTGAGTGGACCTCACCCTGCCCTCTCCTTATCAAGGAGAGGAGGTTGGTGGGTGTGTCACGTCTCCAGCTGTCCTCATCATGTGGAGAAAACTCTGGTTGTTCTGTCGCGTATTCAACTCCCATCCTGAAGTGAGGAGGGGCGAGGGGAGGTTCACGCAATGAGATCCTTGGACAAGGATCTTTTTTTGTTCTATAGTATCTATCTATGATCCCGTCAACATACGAAGTGTATTCCACATCTGAACAGGCCTGGGACGCGATGCTCCGGGCGCTTTCGTCTGCAAAGAAATCCATTTATTGGGAGCTGTATATGTTTGTGGATGATGAGGTTGGAACACCTTTTTTTGATATTTTGGAACAACAGGCAAAGGTGGGCGTTCAGGTCATCGTGATTGTTGATTCTCTCGGCAGTTTTTGGTTGTCGCGAAAGCGGATCAAGTCTCTGAAATCAGCCGGTGTGGATTTGCGTTTTTTTGATGAACGAAAGAAATGGTACCGTGGCAAGTGGAAACAATTTTGGACACGGACACACAGGAAAATTTTGGTCGTTGATGAGGAGATTGGATTTATCGGTGGTGTGAACATTGGGAAGGCGCAAAGGCAGTGGCACGATATTCATATTCGTTTGACAGGGAACGCGGTGCGCTCATTGCTTCGCGCGTTTGCAAAAAATTATTTGATTTGCGGAGGAGACAAAGCCACCGTCAAGCATCTGTTTCAATTCCGTTTTCGTGTACAAGAAGATCTCAAGAATGTTGAGATGGTATTTGATGAAGGACACTCGCGCGTGTCGCATACACGAAAAAAACATTCGGAAGCATTGCTCAAAGCTCGGGAGCGAGTGATTCTTTTTTCTCCATATTATTTTCCGGACAGAAAATTTTTAAAAGCGCTGTGGACTGCGCGCAAACGCGGTGTGCGTATTGATTTGTTGATTCCATTTCGTACGGATGTTCGCATCGCGACATATGCGACATATGGACTGTTTGAACTGCTCAAAAAACGCGGTGTTCATGTTCATCTTTTGAAGACGATGATGCATGGCAAGGGTGTAATTATGGATGATGAGTGGGCGATGGTTGGCACGAGCAATTTGGACAAGACGAGTTTTTATGATAATTATGAAGCGAATATAAAAATTCATGACAAAAAGTTTGTGCGGAAATTAAAAACCACCGTACTTGGGTGGATGAAAGATTCTACGGCTTTGGAAAATATGTCATGGGAGAAGCGAGGGAGATGGCATCGGGTCAAAGAATGGCTTGCAGCCAAGGCGTATTGGATTTGGTATAGGAAAGAATAAAACTTGAAATCAGAAATCAGAAATCTGGGATATTGCTATTGAGCGTTCATCTTGATTAACATGTTCAAGCGTTACACTGATGATGTTTTTTTTATCTTTCAAAAGTGTTTTCAATTTTTCCGGCCACTCAATGACGCAGACCGTGTTTATTTCGCCGAGGTAATCTTCAATACCGATTTCAATCAGTTGATCTTCGGTTTCTAATCTATATGTGTCAATATGCACTAACTTACGGATAACGGATAATCCTGATTTACGGATATTGTTGTTGGTTTGATAGATATTGAGTAAAGTGAATGTCGGACTCACAATATCATCGGTAACGCCGAGACCTTCGGCGATGCCTTTCACAAATGTTGTTTTGCCTGCGCCGAGGTCGCCGTGGAGTAGGACAATGTCTCCGCCGTTCAATGTTGACGCGAAGTCTTTGCCGAGTAATATGGTTTGGTCCGGCGAGGATGTTGTGTGTCGCATAGGTTCAAGCTACAAAAAATTTTTCAGGTTTGGTATAATCGCAAGTTTTTTTAGGATTTCCGTAGGAACATCGGTGTGTCCACGAAGCGCATTGATGAGTCTTTCGTAGTCTGGCGACCCTAACGAATCTTTCACTATCTTCCAAAATTTCTCAATATCCGTTTCCTCCAAAAATGTTTCTTCCGTTTCATCTCCCCGGACACCTCGATTGAGGTCAAGCGGCATGCGGATTGTGGATATATTGTTTTTTAATTGCACATATTCTATTGGTGAAAGATTTCCTGCCAGCACTTTTTGTACAATTTTCGGTATTGTAAGGTGAGAAAACCACAGTACATCAGGGTACATACGGGCAAATTGTTGAAAGGTATATTCAGATGATTTTGGTATGGCGTTTTCAAGAGATTGAAACTTCTTTTTCATCGTCTCAGGATTCTGTCCCCACAAACTCGGCTGGGCACGAACCACCTCCCGAGCCGCCACTTCGTCATCGCCCAGTAGCTTCGCGATATTGTCAATATTATTTTTTATCGTCTCAGGATTCCGTGTCAACAAACTCGGCTGGGCACGAACCACCTCCCGAGCTGCCTCTTCGTCATCGCCCAGTAGTTCCATGATATTATCAAATCTTTCAGTGAGAACAGTTTTTGTGTTATGGTGTTCCGCAATAGGTATTTTTTGCACGATTGTCGTCAATATATCTAGATCTTTTGAATTTGCCAAGTCCAGATTCAGACGGGCGACAATAACCGCGACAGCATCCTGAAGTGGCGCAAGGATATCGGCATTGAGCGATTGTATATTATCGGTATTCGGCAATTCCTTGCCCTGCCGTTCCATATCGCGCAACAGACCGATCACCAGCGTACCTACTTTTTTTGTAAATACATCCCGCAGTTCTTTTTGTCCAGGTCGGTCTGATTTCCCGCTCCATGCGTCCAAACTTTCCAAAAATGTTTCAGTGATCTGCTCCGTCGCGATTCTGATATCTTTTTGTTCAGGTGAAGAAACGCCACGTGTTGACAATAGCTCCTCTGTGAGACTGTTCAAATGTTGTGATAATGGATGTTCCATAGATAATATGCTGAATAATTATTCCGGCAAAGGAAAACTTTTACACATTTCCTTCACCTCATCGTGAATCTTCAATAGTTCAGAATCGTTTTCTACATTTTGTATCGCACGATCAATAAATCCAGCAATGGTCATCATTTCTTCTTCTCTCATCCCTCTCGTTGTGAGAGCCGGAGTACCAAGGCGAATGCCAGACGGATCAAATGGTTTTCGCGGATCACCGGCAAAGGTGTTTTTGTTTACCGTAATTCCTGCTTTCCCAAGCGCTACTTCTGCAAGTTTCCCAGTCACATTTTTGTTTGTCAGATTGAGCAAAAGTAAATGTGTCTTTGTTCCACCTGTGACGAGCGTAAAGTCGAGTGACAATAATTCCTCAGCAAGAATTGATGCGTTTTTCACAATCTGTTCCGCATATGTTTTGAATTCAGGTTGCATCGCTTCTTTGAGCGCGACTGCAATGGCTGCGGTTTGATGATTGTGCGGACCGCCTTGAAATCCGGGAATAATCGCGCGGTCAATGAGCGTGGGGATATTTTGTTTTGTTCGTTCTACGGATTGCAGTGGTGTAGACGGATTGCCATTCGCGAGAATAATCGCGCCACGCGGTCCGCGAAGTGTTTTGTGTGTCGTCGTCGTAACCACATCCGCGATACCCACTGGATTTGGGTGTTGCCCGCCAGCGACCAGTCCAGCGACATGACTCATATCAGCGAGATGAAATGCTCCGACTTCATCAGCAATTTCTTGATATTTTTCCCATTCGTAAATTTGTGGATACGCGCTTCCACCAGATACAATGAGTTTTGGTTTGTGTTCACGCGCGAGACTCCTCATTTCTTCAATATCAATAAATCCATCTTCGCGACATCCATATTGGACGCTGTGGTAGAGTGTGCCGGAAAAATTTACTTTCAATCCATGCGTCATGTGTCCACCGTGAAAAAGTTTCAAGCCCATCACGGTGTCGCCCGGATTCACGAGCGCAAAATACACTGCCATATTTGCAGGACATCCAGAGTGTGGCTGGACATTGGCATGACTTGCGCCAAACAGTTGCTTTGCTCTATCGCGCGCGAGGTTTTCCACTTGATCCACATTCTCGCATCCTCCATAATATCGTTGTCCCGGATACCCTTCGGAATATTTGTCGGTGAGACGCGAGCCGAGCGCTTCCAATACTGCTACGCTCGTGTGATTTTCACTCGGAATCATTTCAAGTCCTTCGCTTTGGCGAGCGACTTCTTTTTGGATGAGGTTGTAGATGTCTGGATCTTTTTCTTGCAAGTTTGACATATAACTATGTTATGGTGAGTAAGTAATAGATGTTTTCACGTAACATGGAACAAGTGGTTGGTACGTGCTACATGTTATGTGTTATATGAAATACACTCAAGACTTTTAAATATCATAGGTCTTTTACTATTTCAACAACATTTGGCGCGGTATTTTTTGGAAGGTCGTGAATATCATGCCAGCCAATATCAAAGACCACGTCTTCTGCTTGGAGTGATGGCTCATTGAGCCGTCTGGCAAGCCAGTGGACAAGGACAATTTTTTCATCAGGAGTGTCTGTTCTTGGTAGGATAAGTGTGCGTAATGGCTTGATGATTTCAATATCAAGCCCCGTCTCTTCCTTGCATTCACGTTTGCAGGTTGATTCAAGCGAATCATCATTCGGATCATAAGCACCTCCAGGCAACATCCAAGGTGTTATGCCCGTATGTTTGTCTTCGCGAACTAAAAGAATTTTGCCATCTTCTATGATGATTGGGCCGGAGACGATGGTGTATTGTGGGTATGTGGACATAGATACTTGACAAATGCTTTTTATATGGTTTACTCATCTTAATTTCTTTGAATTATGAAATTGTGAAATAGCACACAGATAACACGGATTGAACAGATTATCACGGATAAAAATCTGTGGTAATCTGTTCAATCCGTGTACCAAAGGTTAGTGTGCTATTCGGTAATGAAGGTTTTTCGTAATTCAAAATAATTCACCATGAAAGAGACCCTTCTACGGTTCCGTCCGTAGCGGGGGCTTTTTTTATTTACTTTTTGTTTCATGGTGAGTATGATACCATTCATTGTAGCAATGTTCAAATGGTTGATTTCACTCTTGGACCTCACCCCGCCTCTCCTTATCAAGGAGAGGAGTTTGTACACTTATGACACCACAAACTCCTCTTGCCGACCGCATGCGTCCTCGTAATTTTGACGAGTTTTTTGGGCAAGAGGAAATCGTGGGGGAGGGGAAATTGTTGCGGAAATTGATTGAGCAAGACCAGCTTTCTTCCATTATTTTTTGGGGACCTCCGGGGGTTGGAAAGACTACGCTTGCTCGTATTATTGCCAAGGCGACCCATGCGGAATTTGTCCAGCTCTCCGGCGTGATGAGTGGCAAGGCGGATTTGAAAAAAGTGATTGTTGAAGCAGAAGAAAAAAAGAAAAGCCCTTCAGCTGATGCAAAACAGACCGTGTTGTTTATTGATGAAATACACCGGTGGAACAAGGCGCAACAAGACGCGCTTTTGCCGTATGTGGAAAAAGGTGTGGTTACGCTGATTGGCGCGACCACGGAAAATCCGTCGTTTGAAATTATTGGCGCGTTGTTGTCTCGTTCGCGCGTGTTTATTTTGAAATCGCTTGATGAAGAAGATATTGTGTTTATTTTGAAGCAAGCGTTGAATGATACGGAAAGAGGGTTGGGAAAGTTTTCTATTGATATTTCAGATGATACATTGACACTGCTGGCGGGGTTGAGCGGAGGAGACGCAAGGACAGCGTTGAATGGGTTGGATTTGGCGGTGCGTGCCTCAACCTCACCTAGCCTCTCCTCATCTCAGGAGAGGAATGTTGTTATTGAGAAAAATGATGTGAAGGAGGCACTGCAGAGAACACATTTGGTGTTTGATAAGAATGGCGAAGAGTTTTACAATTTGATTTCCGCGTTGCACAAGTCTATGCGAGGGTCAGACGCGAGTGCATCGCTTTATTGGCTCGCGCGGATGTTGGAGGGTGGGGCAGATCCATTGTATGTGGCGCGACGGATTTTGCGGTTCGCGAGTGAAGATATTGGGCTGGCAAATAATACGGCAATGCTCCTCGCAAACTCCGCGTTTGACGCGTGTCATAAGATTGGCTATCCGGAATGCGCCGTACATTTGGCGCACGCTGTGGTATACTGCGCCAAAGCAAAGAAGAGTAATGCTCTGTATGTTGCCTATGGAAAAGCCGCGAAAGACGCGAAGGAAACGTCCCACCTCGGCGTACCCATTCACCTCCGCAACGCACCCACAAAGTTTATGAAAGAGATTGGGTATGGAAAAGACTACCAGTATAATCCTGACTTTGAGGGAGGTGTGGAACAGGAGTATTTGCCAGGGGAGTTGAAAGGGAGGGAGTATTTGTGATATATTGCTGTGTGTCAGTGGTTGAGACATTTTTTTATTATTGTATAGTCCAGATGTAAGTTTGAAATAAACTATGCAAAACATTTTTGAACAATTACAGGCCGACACAAAAAAATGGCGTGAAAGTGGCTATGATTCCAGCCAATTTTCGGCTATTTCTGAAATTTTATCTTGGAACAAAGATGAAAATGGACAACTACGCTATTTGCGAGAAGCTCAATTTAACGCGCTTGAAGTGTATTGGTATGTACGGCTTGTTTTGAAAACTCCAAAACTACTAGAATTATACAAAAATTATTTTTCAAAAAATAGTGACTTGCTCGCTGCTTTGGGCGTGCAAAAAACCGAAGTCATCATGAACATGCTAATTGACGGCGAAGATCCGTTTGAAAAAATTAAAACTGATACAAAATTCGCCAAATCTCTACAACTCGATTCTTTGCACGAATCCATGAATCTTCCTTATGCGAGTTATATCTTGGCATTAGCAATGGGCGCCGGAAAAACTGTTTTGATTGGCACAATTATCGCCACGGAATTTTCTATGAGCATTGAATACCCTGAAGAAAATTTTATGAAAAATGCTCTTGTCTTCGCTCCGGGAACAACCATTATTGAATCCCTACGCGAAATTTCCGATATGCCGTTTGAAAAAATATTGCCAGCTCGATTTTATAAATCATTTATGGCGAATGTAAAGATGGTCTACACTAGAAACGGCGAAAAAAGCATTCCGGTGCAGGATAATAGTTTTTACAATCTCGTTGTTACTAATACCGAAAAAATCGCTCTCAAAAAAATGGCGAAAAGAAAAGGCCAAACACAGATTGAATTTGAAGAATTGGAAAAGCAAGAAAAACTTTTATCAAATGCACGACTGAATAAAATTTCCAGTCTAACGCACCTTGGTATTTTTTCTGATGAAGCCCACCATACTTATGGCAACAAACTCGGCGATGAATTAAAAAGAGTGCGAAGTACAATCAATCATCTCCACGATGAAACAAATCTCGTTTGCGTAGTAAATACCACCGGCACTCCATATTACAAAAAACAAGCAATCAAAGATGTTATTTTTTGGTACAGTTTACAACAAGGTATTCAGGATAATATCCTGAAAAGTCTGCACAACGGAATCATTGCTTATGATTTCAAAGATGAGAAGCCGGAAGAAGTTGTCAATGATATTATCAAAGATTTTTTTGCCAAATATGGAAAAACCAAATTAGCCAATGGTGCCAAAGCCAAAATTGCTTTTTATTTTGCAAGCCAAGATCATTTAGACGGCTCAAAACCGCTGATTGAAAAAGCACTCGCCAATCACAAACAAAACACAACAATTATTCTTACCAATACCCAAAAATCCAGCCAAAAAGAAATTGACGAATTTAATCGGCTGAATGATCCTGATAATCAAAAAAGAATAATTTTACTGATCGGAAAGGGAACGGAAGGATGGAATTGCCCATCGCTTTTTGCGACCGCGCTTATTCGCGAGCTTACCAGCTCCAACAACTTCATTCTGCAGGCATCCACCAGATGTTTGCGACAAATACCGGAAAATAAACAAACGGCGACTATTTATATTGAATCTAAAAATCAAAAAATACTTAATAAAGAACTGGAAGAAACTTTTGCCATTAGTTTGTCAGAACTAAACCGAGTGGATCAGGAGATGAAAACACAAATTTTGGAAATTAAGAAAACAAATTATCCAACTTTGGAAATTACGAGAACCATAAATAAAATTGTCCAAGATAAAACAAAAACGAGCGAGATAAAACTGACGAAACCACAGAATGCAAAAAATAATACAATCATCAGATCTATTTTTGAACCGAAACTTGAGAGTACTGGCACGATTATTTTGCCAACGGGCGAGGAAAGCGAGATTATTTTTGAGACCGTTACTTACGATCTTTATACTGCTACGCAAAAAATTGCGGGAAACTATCATACAGATTATTTTTCTTTACTGAAAGAATTAAAAAAACTATATAAAGATAATGAAGTGCCAAGAAGCCATCTTCAAGACCTTTTTGAACAAGTGGAAAAGCAAACTCAAAATTACAAGACCATAGAGGAAAAAATTACCGAGGCTTTGGCGTTGATCAAATTTCAAGATGACGATAATAAATCGGTTTTTGATAAAAACGAAAAAGGTATTTATTGCCACACCATCCGCTATAAAACTGGAACTTTTGGAGAAAATGATAAATTGTTGGTTCAGGAAAAGAGTTTGGCTGGTATAAATAAAAAGGCATTGGGTTTTCACTATGCGCCATACAATTTTGACTCCGCGCCGGAAAAAGATTTTTTTGAAAAAATGCTGAATAAACTCCAAGTCAAAACCAAAGAAATTGAAGATATTTATTTTACTGGCGGTCTGACCAATCCGGCACAAACCGATATGTATTTTCAATACAAAGGAATTGACGGTAAATATCACAATTATTTTCCCGATTTTGTAATCGTCAAAAAAGACGGAACATTTTTGATTGTAGAAATAAAAGCCGAAGGAAAAGAACAGGATATAGAAGTTCAATCAAAAATAAAAGCAGTAAGAAAATTGGAAGCCATTCCTGAAAATAAATTCAGATATGAAATAATATATACCGATTCGCCAATTCCAGTGCGCAAATTTGAAAATTCTGACGCTTGGGTTCGTTCCTAATTTTTATTTTTTATGAAAAAATCGGATTCCATTATTTTGTTCAATCAAAGGCAAATTCGTCGTCATTGGGATGAAGAAAAAGAATTATGGTATTTTTCTATTATTGATGTGATAGAAATTTTGACAGAAAGCGTCAACCCACAAGTGTATTGGAGAGTTTTTAAAAAACGATTGATTGATGAAGGATCAAATGAAACCGTTACAAAATGTAACGGTTTGAAAATGATGGCTGTTGACGGTAAAATGCGTTTGACGGATGTCGCTGATACTGAAACTTTGTTGCGTTTAATTCAATCTATTCCCTCACCAAAAGCAGAACCATTCAAACTCTGGCTCGCCAAGATTGGCTATGAGAGGATAGAAGAGACAGAAGATCCAGAGCTTGCTTTTGATAGAGCGATGAAAATTTATCTGCAAAAAGGATATTCCAAAGAGTGGATCAATCAGAGGATCAAAAGTATTGAGGTTCGCAAAGAATTAACGGATGAATGGGATAGGCGGGGGGTAAAAAATAATAAAGAATATTCGATATTGACCAATGAGATTACCAAAGCATGGGCAGATATGGATATAAGGGATTACAAAAAATTAAAAAATCTCAAAAAAGAAAATTTGCGAGATAATATGACCAATCTGGAACTGGTTTTGAATATGTTGGCAGAGGTGTCCACAACGGAAATTTCAAAAGAAAAACATCCAAAAAATCTGACAGAAAATAAAATAGTAGCGAGAAAGGGTGGTACGGTTGCCAAGAAAGCTCGACAAGAAATAGAAAAGAATACTGGGAAAAAAGTGATTTCTCCAAAAAGTGCAAAAGAATTGCCACGTGTAAATCACAAGAAATTGTCAACGTAAAATCTATCCATTATGAAAAAAAATACTGCCACAACGCAAAAAGTAGCCAAAGTGAAAGGCCGAGCCATGATTCATTGGGTCGGAAAAAAACCATTGGAAGTGGTGCAAAGCTATCCGGCACAACTTTGCGAAAGTTTTCTGTCTAATCGGCAGGCAGGTGGCACAACAAAACCGATTGAAACGCCAACTTTTGACGCGCTTAATAAAAATTGGAGCAATCTGCTTTTTCATGGCGACAATAAAGAAATTTTATCAACACTACTCGTCAATGGCTTTCGCGGAAAAATTGATTTGATCTATATTGATCCACCTTTTGACAGTGGTGCGGATTATGTACGCAAGGTGGAATTACGAGGCACAAAAGTAAATTTTTCTGGCGAGGAACAAAATATCATAGAACAGACACAATATACCGACATCTGGGCGAATGATAATTATTTGCAGTTTATGTATGAACGACTGATTTTGCTTCGTGAATTATTAAGCGATCAAGGCAGTATTTATCTACATTGTGATTGGCATAAAAATCATCATTTGAGGTTTTTATTGGATGAGGTTTTTGGATCTGAAAATTTTGTGAATGAGATTATTTGGGGATATAAGAGTGGAGGTGCTTCAAAAGAATCGTTTTCAAGTAAGCACGATAATATTTATTTATATTCAAAAACAAAAAATTATAAATTCAATACCCAGAATTATAAAAGATATTTAGACAGGGATCCAGAGAATGGTAAAGAAATAGGTAGAGATCCAAGAAAGGATATTGTTGAATACTTTAAAGATGCGTTAGGAACTTATAGAATAAACATACAAAGAGATATTTGGGACGATATTGGTATCATAAGTCCAAATAGTAAAACTGAAAAAACTGATTTTCCAACACAAAAGCCAGAAGAATTAGTAGAAAGAATTATAAAAGCTTCATCAAATCCCAATTCAATTGTTTTAGATTGTTTTGCCGGAAGTGGAACAACACAAGCAGTCGCCCAAAAACTTGGCAGGCGGTGGATTGGATGCGACCTTAACAAAGGCGCAATTCAAACTATTTCCAAACGACTGCAAAAAATTATTAAAGAACAAGAAAAAGATGACAATGCCAAACAAACCAAATTGCTTAAAGATGATAAAAAAGAAATTAAATTTTACCCGTCTTTTCTTCACTATCGTGTCAATAACTATGATTTTCAAGATGACAGTACAATCAAGCGTGTGGTCTTTGAAAAATATGGCATTGAAAAACTGAAAACCGACAGCTTTTTTGACGGCATGCTTGGGAAAAAGCTTGTCAAAATTGTAGATTTCAATAAACCTCTGACCAAGCTTGATTTACAACTTGTCAAAGATGAGCTGGATTTGCGAAAAGATGAGGAACGAGATATTTTGATTATTTGTAGCGGTTCGGAGCTGGATATTGATGAGGAAATTGTTAGATATAATAAATTGCGACCGCTGAACAGAATTGATTATCGCGATATTCAAAAAGACGGCATTATGGCTTTTGACCACGGTCAAGCTGATGTGGAAATTACCAAAAAAGACGGCAAAGCAAATATAGTTATCAAAGATTATTTTTCACCAACCATTCTGAAACGGCTTGACCTTGATCGGACTGTTTTTGACGAACAGATTACCGATTTTCGCGCACAAATTGATGTGATTTTGATTGATACAGACTACAATGGCAAGACATTCAATATTTGTATTTCCGATGTGCCTGAAAGGAAAAAAGATTTTGTGAAAGCCAAATACGAATTTGAATTTAATGACAAGAAACAAAAAATTGCCGTGAAAATAATTGATATGATGGGCGAGGAAGTTTTGATTATTTCAACAATGTAAATTTGTAGATGAGTATGTCATGGATCATCCTCGGGCTCGCCTCACATCTCTCGTGGGCATTTGTCAATGTCGGAGATAAGTATGTGGTGGGCAATCGGGTCAAAAATGAATATGTGTACATGATTTGGATTACCATGCTTGGTATTTTGAGTGTTCTTATTATTCCGTTCATTGATTTCCAGTTTCATCTTTCCGCGCGACAATTTCTCCTTCTCCTCTTTCCTTCCGCGCTGTACGTCTTTGGCGGATTTCCCTACATCCACGCCTTAAAAATTGAGGAAGTCACGCGCATCAATATCTGGTGGAATTTGATTCCTCTGTTTAGTTTGGTGTTTGGGTATGTGCTATTTGGAGAAGTGTTGAGCGGGCATCAGCTCATCGCCTTTGCCATTCTCCTTTTGTCAGCGATCGTCGCCTCGCTCCATGCCAACGGAAAGTCCATTTCTTTTTCCCGCGCGTTTTGGTTTATGATGATGGCGACATTCTGCTACGCGCTCTATGCCGTAATTGTTCATGAAGTCTCAAAAACCATGAACCTTGGAAGTATCTTTGTGTGGTATCATATCTTTGCATTTTTTTGGGCTGGGAGCGCGCTCTTGATCCCAAACATCCGTAGAGCATTTGCAGAAGAAGTTCTCGCGCTTTCACCAAAAACTGGCGCGCTTATTTTTGGTATTTCTTTTATTGATCACCTGGGAGTGTTTTTTAGCCAGTGGGCCATCACGCTCGCGAGCGCGGCACTTGTCTTTTCCATTGAAGGATCTCAGGTTTTGTTTGTGTTTCTCATGACCATTTTCATTTCACGAAAAAATAAAAACCTGCTCCGTGAGCAGTTTGACAGCAGGAATCTGTTCTTGAAAATTTGCGCGGTTGTGCTCATGTTTGTGGGGATTGGGGTGTTGTCGGTGGGGTGATGGGTGTGGTAGACTAATGGTACTATGTCAGAAATTCATAGAATATATGGTGACACATTCAATCGTCTGAAGTCCGGTGAAGGTGCCGGCGCCGATGAACCATGGCAGGATGCCAAAGCAGAATGGGAAACACTTCTTTCTGATGAATGGGAAAACTGGAAAGCATCACTTGAAGATGATAATTTTGATCGTCTTGAAATTCTTGACCGTATGGGATTTTTTGATGTTCTTGATGAGCATGGTGAGAGAGTCTATTCAGATGATGAACTGCAAGCATGTCTTGAGGATGACGAAGCATCGGAAATTGCAAGAAAAGCACTCTTTGCAAAAGAAGCTTTCAGACGCTCAAAAGTGATCTGGGAAAAAGACGAGTATGCCGAGGAATATGGCATTGAAGAATCGATTGAACAGACCACCCGCGAAAGTGTATGTATTGGTGTAGAAGCAGTAGATGCTGTCATACTCCCTCCAGACGCGGAACCAAGAATTGAATCCGGAAGTGGAGGCGGAGTAGATACAAAGGAATTCACTCCACGTGATCAGTATCTTCGTGAGATATTGCAAGAGCTTGGTCTTGATTTTCGTATCATCATGACTGGAGCAAAAGAACATCTCTCTCCGGAAACAAGAAAGGCCATAGATAGCATGGTCAGGAACAAATCATATACCATATTTGTCATGGATGGAATTCAAAAGGCAGTGTATGTCAATAATGAGGAAGGAAATGCAACATACATCCTCTCTGATGTCCCAAAAGGCGCAACGTGGGATAGTTATTTTGATTCTGTCGGCAGTAAGAGCACACTGAAAAATAATGGTGATCTTTTTGTCGTCCGAATAGTGAAATGGCCATTTTTCAAAGACAAAAAAAATGATGATGAGAAGAGAAAACAGATACTTTGGAAAGAGAGGATAATGACAGTTTTACAAAGGAGTGATGGAGAGGATATCGCATCACGACCAAAAAGTGAAAGAAAAGAAATAAAAGTTTTTCTTACTTTAGAGAATCTTCGTCGTGCAGTAAAAAATGCAGGGATTAACAGCCAATCCCAATACAAAAAAGCACAAAAACTTCATCCTGACTGGCCATCTAACCCGAATAAGCATTATAGGGATGACTGGAAGGACTGGTATGATCTGTTTGGTCGTGAAGCACCCAAATTT
>Ga0066639_10002042_pt1 | contig 17788 bp, 13 predicted proteins | sample CryGeyCG2114_010_2_FD_59504 | JGI IMG/M metagenome (GOLD analysis project Ga0066639, IMG submission 59504) | Groundwater microbial communities from aquifer - Crystal Geyser CG10_big_fil_rev_8/21/14_0.10 | ecosystem: Environmental > Aquatic > Deep subsurface > Groundwater | place: USA: Utah...
CAGGCAGCAATAATACAAGAGAATTCATACTCATGAAAGAGGCCCAAGCTCTCCCATTCAAGAACATCAAACAAATTGTAGCAGGGTACTATCACACCTGTGCCCTCCTCAATAATGGCATTGCCACATGTTGGGGATACAGTGAGCTCGGCCAAACAGGCAGCGATAAGAGAAGCGAATCCATACTCATCCAAGAGGCTCAACCATTTCCTTTTCATAACATTCAGCAAATATTTGCAGGGGACTATTACACCTGTGCTGTGCTTGAATTCGGTCAAATCAAATGTTGGGGAAGCAATGTATACGGACAACTCGGTTATTCAGATACCAAAAATCGATTCCAACCCGATAATGACGATGTACCTTTGTTTCCACTACTGGATCTTTTTAAGTAAGCCGTGACAGAAGATTCATCCTACAAGTTTCTAAGTTTCCTGATCCTCTTCGCCTTGTAAAATATGTTCTTGATATTCATCGATATAAGCTAGTTGTTTAGTATCCTGAATACGATCTACGTATAGCACTCCATCAAGATGATCAAACTCATGCTGGACAACAGTGGCTAGAAAATCCTCTGCAATCATTGTGTGCTCTTCACCCTTTTCATCTAAATAGGTGACTTCTACTTTTCTAGGTCTTTCTACAAAACCTCGTAGCCCAGGAACGGAAAGGCATCCCTCCCAAAAACCTTGCGGTTTAGAATCGAGAACTTTTATTACCGGGTTTACAAAGACCACAAGACCATTTGCGCCCATATTCGGGTATCGCTCAGAGTCTTCATTAAACTCAATCACTGAGACACGTAGAGATTCACCCAGTTGTGGTGCAGCTATACCTATGCCCTCTTCTTTGTGCATAGTTTCTATCATGTCTTTGATGAGCTTTTTGAAGGCGGGTGATTTTATTTCTGATTTTTGGAGTGCGCGAGCCTTTTGCCTCAAGATAGGGTGGCCCATGCGTAAAACTGGACGAACCGACATATTTTTTTGCTCCTCTGGTCTTATTCTGGGCTTATCTATGCCTGAGGAGTTAACCCTTTTTTCTTAATTTTTTCAACTAAAGTTGTGCGGTTCAGTCGCAGGAGTTGTGCTGCACGATTGCGGTTCCATCCTGTTTTTTCAAGAGCTTGGATGATAAGGGCATTTTCGTAGGCATCAACAGCAGAGTTGAAGTCTAGACCAGAATCAGGAAGCACTTGGAGCTCTTGATTCTCTGCCGAGGCCCCTTGATTTTCAGCACCTTGGCGGTACTTTTCAGGAAGATCTGCAACGTCCACGATACCGTCACCTTTGAGGATGGCGAGTCTTTCCACAAGATTTTCTAACTCTCGAATATTTCCCGGCCAAGCGTAATGGAGTAGCAGATCCATAACGTCGGTGCTGAATCCTGCCAGTGATCTCCCTTTGCTTTGATTAAAGGCTTCTACAAAGTGATGCAGTAAGTAGGGGATATCACTCTTTCTTTCACGAAGAGGTGGGATATGAATAGGAATAACATTTAAACGATAAAATAAATCTTCTCTAAAACTGCCATTTCGCACTGCCATCTCTAGATCAATATTAGTGGCAGCAATAATTCTTACATCGACTTCAATTGTTTTTGCGCTACCTACAGGTTCAAATCTTCGCTCTTGAATCACTCTTAGTAGCTTTACCTGTAGAGTGGGGCTTAACTCGCCAATCTCATCTAAAAAAATGGTGCCTTGATGAGCCATCTCAAAGCGACCTTGTCGATTGGCAATGGCACCGGTAAAGGCGCCCTTAATATGTCCAAAGATTTCACTCTCTAAAAGATCGCCTGGAATAGCCCCACAGTTGACAGGCACGAGCATTTTATTGGCTCGAGTGGAGTTGTAGTGGATAGCACGGGCCACCAGTTCTTTTCCTGTACCACTTTCTCCTGTAACGAGAACGGTGGAGTCTGTATTTGCGACTTTCTCAATCATTTCTAAAACTTTTGTGATTTGAGAGCTTTTTCCAATTATGTTTTCAAATTGATATTTTTGATGTAGTTGAGATTTTAAAATTTGATTTTCTTGCTGAAGTGTTTTGTGAGAGATAGCTCTTTCTACTAAGCTCATGAGCTCATCCATATTGAAAGGCTTAGTCATAAAATGAAAAGCCCCCATTTGTGTGGCACGAACAGCGCTATCGATGGTTCCAAAACCAGTGAGGATCACAGCCACTAGTTGAGGGTTGTGCTGTTTTAGTTCACTCATAAGTTCGAGGCCATCACCATCAGGTAATTTTAAATCGATAAGCGCTAGGTCTAAGGAGCTATCCATTGCTGCCAGTTTCAGAGCCTCTGCTTTGGTACTGGCAGTGATCACCTGATAACCTTTTCGGTCTAGGATTCTAAGAAGGGCTGTGCGAAGAGTGGATTCATCATCAACAACTAAAATCCGCCGAGAGTTGGCCGTTTGAGACATGGGCATCCTTTCCTACTCTTGCAGACTGCAATTCCATCGTGGAATTGTTTTAGCTGATCTGCGAGTCTCTTGTTTCTATACTTATAATGATAAGGCGTGCCATTTGGCACTGTCAATTTAGCATGTCAGAGTTTTGATGGACTCAATCAAAAACTGGACGATCAAAAGATATTTTAACGGTCCTTAGTGAAGAATTTGTGGAAAAATATTCCACTCTAGCCCCAAGTTGAGTCAGGATTTGCTCAGCAATGCTGCGTCGAAAGATTTGGGTTTCTGTATTTTTTCTATTGAGTTCAAAGTATTCAATTTCAATCACACCACCAAAGGTCGTGGTGGATGAATTTGCATTGGACAAACTCGTGTTTGGTCTAGTGGATAACTTAATGCTTTGAAGGGGTTTTACTTTAGGGCTGGTGGCAAGCTTCTCTGTTGGTAAATTTAAAACAATTTGTTGTAAAAAACTAAGGATAGATTGAGAGAAGAGTGAGGGGATTAATGGAATCACAATGGGTTCTTTGTGTAAGTGCAATTGAATCGAAATATCAGAGGAGCGATATTGCAACTCTAGAATTTGCATAATACGTTTCAGAGCGGCATTAATATCTAGTCTAGAAACTTCACTATCCACTCTAGAAAAGCTAAGGAGGTTTTGTATGATGTCCTTACACTTGAGTGCAGAGGTCTCCATCTCAGCGATATCTTCGTAATAGGGTGAATCTTTAGGGATATCATTTTTTAGTAATTGAAGATAGGTGAGAACTCCCGCAAGAGGGTTATTAAGTTCGTGGGCAATGCTACTTCCTATGATGCCGACATCTTGCATTTTTGCATTTTCAGTAATTTCTGTTTCTAACTTTAATTGTTGTGAAATATCTTGATAAAAATTCACAAAATGATTTCTCGTTTCTAACTGCTGAGAGGTCACCTCAAGAACATCACTTCCTTCTGAGCGTTTAGAAAAAGAGTTGAAAATTCGAAATTTACTACCAAGCTCGCAACCTTCGCAAGGTGCGTCTCGATCAAAAAGATTTTTATAACATTTTACTTCGTGTGGCTTTTTAGCATTTTTGCTAAATGTGAGGTTGGATTCGATAATATTATACTGAGCATCTACTGTGGATATTGGAATAGAAATAGCATTAAAAGTTGTGTTCCATTGGCTGGAAATTTCTTCTAATTGATGTAAGGCTTGCATAAGGGAGGTCGCTAAAGAGACAGCTTCTCCAATTTGCTGTAATAAAGTTTTTTCTTGTTTGCTAAATGTGTTAGGTTTCTTTTTAGCAATAACCAAAGAACCATAGACTATGTCTTCACGGTACAGCGGCAATTCAAACACATTGAGGCCATGGCTATCTGTTTGATAGGTGGGCTTGCCCGTGATTTGAAGTCGTGTCCAGTGAATATGCAAGTAGGGAGCTAAGGCTTCGTGCAGAAGGCGCTCCATTTCTCCAATGGACTTAGCCCGATAGATCGCCACAAGAGATTTTTGTAAAATTTCTGCTTTGCGATTGGTTTCGACAAGAGTGTTGTGAGATTTTTCTAATTTGATCTGTCGTTGGTGAACTTTTTCTTCTAGATCTTGAGATAGACGGAGTAAGTCTTGCCTTTGCTGCTGAATTAAAACAATCAGCTCTCGACTTTGCTGTATTTGCAGACTTTTTTCTAAAAGAGATTTGGCGACACTCTCAAGTTCTGCGTCTCCCGGTTGCTCAAGAACTTTTCTGTAGTGAAACTGAAGGTGCTCTAAAGGTAGGCTTTCTATTTTCTTCGTAAGTCCAGCGACTTGAGTGAAATTAGGGTCACTAATTTTTTTAAAAAGTTCTTTTATTTGCTGTAAAGTGAGGCCCTCTAGCTCAATAAAGATAAGATGATGGGAAAGAGCTTCTGTTTGTAGAGCCTGTTGGATGTTGTAAGTGTCTGCACCCCAAGATTGAAAAGGTTCTAATTGAGAGCCAATGAGAAGTACACTAGAGTTCATATCTCAAGAATCCTTCTAATTTCATTTACATGTGTTACCACATATTCGGGCTGTATGTGGGGTAAGGAGTGAGTTACAACTCCATATCGATGAATCAAGCAAGTATGAAACCCTAACTTTTGGGCGTCAGTAATTTCTCGATCAATACGATCGCCTACGCAAAGTATCGCCTGAGAGGAAAAATGGGTGAACTGCTGAATTTTTTGAAAAGCCCCTAACTTTCGTTGACCTTCAAGATGGTTTACAAAATAGATTTTATTAAAAAATTTTTTAATCTTTAACTTATCAATTTTCTTTTGTTGTGTTTTTTCTTCGCCTGATGTGACTAGAAAAAGCATGGCATGGTTTTTTAAGAAAGCAAGAAGAGGGATAACGCCGGCAAAGGGCTTGATGTCTTCTTCAATTTCTCTAGAGTAAAATGTATGTCGACCAAGATTTGCTAAAAACTCCTCATCTTTAAGAGAGCTATCTACTTTTTGTCCAAAGTGTTTAGCTAGAAGAGAAAAAATATCTTGTCTGGGGTGTTCTTTTTGAAGTTGCTCCTTGGTTTGTAAACACTCTGCAAGGTTAGCATCAAGTCCGGCGGCTATCATGGCCTGGCAAGCCTCTTCATTGGCCAAAGGTGTAAGGGTGTTGTGTGTGTCAAACAGGGTATCATCGAGATCGAAAATAATAGCGCTGACACTCAGTTTTTTCACAAAATAGCCTCAGTAAAAAAACGATGAATGCCTTTTTTGAAAAGCGATGGCAGTTTTTCTTTTGCTAAGCCTTCTTCCACTTCTATGCAAATCACAGGGATTTTTTTTTCATTCCATCCGTATTCTCCTAGGCTGCCAGGAGTGGGATATCCAATATCATGTTGAAATTCATAACCAGTGGACTCGCTTAGATACTTTGCACCTTTGGCTCCATGATCTCCAGTGAGAACAACACATGGTTTCCAGGAGTGGCAATGAACAATGATTTGTGGCTGTATTTGATCAATAAGCTTTACTAAACTTTGAGTTTCAGGCTCGCTTTGTGGGTGAGGCCCAGGAAAGTAGCGGGGAGCCGTATGATACTTTGTCCAATTTCTCTCGGGAAAATTGCGGTTAATATCTACGCCATTGCCGTTGGTGCGCTGTGCTTTGCTTAGGCCGTCTGGATTCAGACAGGGAATCAGAGCCCAGGGATGCAGTTGCTGTCCTTCCTGGGTCCACTCTTGGAGCCACTGAAGCGTGTATTGAGCTAGCCATACACCTTCGGGTTCGTCACCGTGAACACCACCAATCCACAAAATTGGGGCAGGGCTCTGGGGAGCCGAGGTACTGAGTTCGATGTTATGTCCCGAGAAGCTGTAGCTCCAGTCGGGAATATGTTGAATTGGGCTTTGAGGCGTCAAAGACATCCTCCCATCCTAGGGTGTTCTTGACCCCCTTGTCGAGTCCACGGTAAGAACAATCCATGGCTTTTTCTACAATTATTTTGGCGGCGGGTCGCGGCACTCGCATGAAAACAAGTTTACCCAAAGTCCTGCACCCAGTGGCTGGGCAACCTATGATTTCTCGAGTGGTGAGAGCCGCTCAATTGGCAGGGGCTGAAGAGGTGCGAACAGTGGTAGGCTATGGCGAAGCTTTGGTACGCAAAGTACTAGAGCCTCTTGAGGTTTCTTGCCATTTACAAAAAGAACAATTGGGAACGGCCGATGCAGTGAAATCTGCTCAGCCTGAGAACATGGAAGGCACCATCCTCATTTTGAATGGGGATCATCCTTTGATCACGCCAGGGCTTTTAAAATCTGTGCTAGGGGAGTTTAATGAATCCCAAGCTGACTTTGCAGTGGTTACAGCTAAGCTCAAAGAGCCTGGAGATTTTGGTCGCATCGTTCGTCATAAGGGTGAGTTAAAGGCTATTGTTGAGGCTCGCGATGCTTCTCATGACACTTTGGAAATTAAAGAAGTAAACACTGGTATTTATTGCGTAAAGGCTGAGGTTTTAAACACATATTTACCTCGCATTAAAAACTTCAATGCAAAAAAAGAATATTATTTCACCGATATTTTGAGCCTGTGCCAAGAGGGTGGAGAAAAAGTAGTGGCTATATTGGGCCACAGAGATCTCTCCTTTGGGGTGAACAGTCAATGGGAGCTAGCTAAAGCTACAAAAACTGTCTTTTTAAGAAAAGCAAAAGCACTAATGGATGAAGGGGTTGTCATTATTGATCCAGCGACAACCTATATCGAAGACACTGTACAAGTGGGCCCTGCTTCTGTGATTTATCCCAATGTATTTTTACGAGGTGGCACTCGACTGGGCTCTTTTTGTGTGGTGGAAAGCAATAGCTTTTTATCAGACGCTGTTTTGGCTGATATGGTACAAGTGAAAGCTAGCACTTATATAGAAAGATCAGTTTTAAATGAAAAGGCTACTGTTGGTCCCTTCGCGCGTTTGCGTCCTGAAACAGAAATTGGGACGGAAGCCCATGTTGGGAATTTTGTAGAAATGAAAAAAGTAAAGTTTGGCGACAGATCTAAGGCTGGGCATTTAACCTACTTAGGTGATGCCAGTGTTGGAAATGACACAAATATTGGTTGCGGAACTATCACATGCAACTACGCAGTGGATAGGAAGAAGTACAAAACGTCCATTGGAAACAACGTCTTTGTGGGCAGTGATACACAATTTGTTGCGCCAGTAAGTGTTGGCGATCACGCTGTGGTGGCCTCGGGCTCCACCATCACAAAAAATGTACCTTCTTTTGGGCTAGCCGTGGCTCGAAGTAAACAGTATGTTAAAGAAAACTATGTGAAGCCGCCTGAGGAAAAATCTTCGTCTAATTCTGGGGATTCTAAAAAGAAGTAATGCGCTTCCAGCTGTTTTCTGAGCAGGAGTAAGTATGTGCGGTATTGTTGGTTACTATGGCCCTCGAAATCCAAAAGACATTATTATTGAAGGCCTTAAAGAATTAGAATATCGCGGTTATGATAGCGCGGGTGTGGCTATTCTTGATAAAGGCCATTTTAAAAGAATTCGTGCCTCAGGAAAATTATCACAATTAGAATCAAAATTAATCTCAGAAAACTTTGATGGCCATCTTGGTATTGGTCATACCCGTTGGGCTACTCATGGTGGGCCAACAGAAGCCAATGCTCATCCTCATACTGTGGACGGAGTGAGTATTGTTCATAATGGCATCATCGAAAATTATTTAGATATCAAAGAGGAGCTCCAAGCGCTTGGTGCAAAGATTGAGTCGGATACTGATACAGAGTTAGTGGCCCACTTGATCTCTTATGAAGTAAAAAAGACGGGTCACCTTTTAAGTGCTGCTCAATCAGTCATTCCAAGATTGAAGGGTGCTTTTTCTATTTTAGCTGTATGGGAAAAAAGCCCTGAAGAAATGGTGGCCTTTAAAAATGGTCCTCCTCTTATTGTGGGTTTGGGAAAAGAGGAGGTGATTGTGGCCAGTGATATTCAAGCCATTATTTCTCATACCCCCAATGTGATATATTTAGATGATGAGGAAATCGCTTTTGTGAAAGGCAATCATTGTCAGGTCTTTGATCTGAATGGCAAAGCCTTGGATAAAGAAGTAGTTCAGGTAGAGTGGAGTCGTGAGAAAGCTGAAAAGCAAGGGTACAAGCACTTTATGCTAAAGGAGATCTACGAGCAACCACGAGCAGTGGCCCAAGCCTTAGAGCCTCATATCGATTTATCAAACCTAGCTGTTAAAATGAATTTGACCTTTGGATCTACTCAAGAGCCCTTTGATCAATTTATTAGTAAGGTACAAAGAGTTTTTATTGTGGCCTGTGGCACCAGTTATTATGCGGGGATGGTCGGTGAGTATTTATTAGAGAAAATTGCAGGCATACCAGTAGAAATTGAATTTGCCAGTGAGTTTCGTTATCGGGATCCTGTGTTACCAGATCATTCTTTAGTTATTGTTATTTCTCAAAGTGGAGAAACAGCAGACACTTTGGCAGCTCTACGATTGGCAAAAAAACGAGGAGCCAAAGTTTTGAGTATTTGTAATGTGCCACGATCGACAATTGATCGAGAGTCTGATGGACATCTCTATATGAGGTCAGGTGTTGAGGTGGGTGTTGCTAGCACAAAGGCCTTTACAAGCACCCTCGCTCTGTTGAATGTATTTTCATTGGCAGCGGCAAAGACGAAGGGCCTTCTCAACTCTCAAGAAGAGAAAAAAAATGTCAGGGAACTTTTAGATATCTCTAGTCATATGGAACATGTTTTGGCCTATGACAAATTTTTTAACGAAGCGGCAAAGATTCTTAAAGACGCTAAAGGCTTCTTATATATTGGTCGAGGAGTGAGCTTTCCTATTTCTATGGAAGGGGCTTTGAAGTTGAAGGAGCTGGCTTATATGCATGCTGAGGGCTATGCCGCAGGTGAAATGAAACATGGACCCATCGCCTTGATTGATTCGAAGATGGTAGCGGTCGTGGTTTGCCCTGAAGATCATGTGTTTGACAAGACAGTGAGTAATTTAGAAGAAATTCGTGCCCGTGGTGCACAGATCATCACGATTAGTTCTGGTCATAATAAAAAACTAGAATCTATTAGTCAGTACTTTTTATCTTTGCCTCAAGTCTCTTGGAATCTGCATCCCTTGCTGACGGTTATTCCATTACAGCTCCTGGCCTACCATGTGGCAGAAGCTCTTGGTCACGATGTGGATCAACCTCGTAACCTCGCTAAATCTGTAACTGTGGAATAGGGCACCTAAAATTGGTGTCAAAAAACTATTTTAGTCCCTATATGACACCATTGCTTCTCTTTTTTTGACAAAAATAAATAAAATCGATCTGATTAGCCATTCAATTGGGAGGAATCTATGAAGTTAAGGATTGGACTTTTGGTCGTTCTTTGTGCGGCTTGTGGACGTCCATCGAATTCTCTGCTCCAAAAAGATCAAATCAATATTTCTAGTATTTCCGCTGATGATTTGACCTCAGAGAAAGATCGAGAAAAAAAAGAGTGGATCAATAAAGTTTCTAAAGTTTTGCGTCTTGGGGCTGGTCTTAGTCATAAAGATGATCTCCAGAAGTTAATGTCAATGAATCGCGAAGATATTGTTGCTTATTTTATGAATGACCCTCTTTTTGGAGAAAGTGTCTTAGATTTCAACTTGTACTTTTTTGGTATGAAAAATGGAGGGTTAAGGGATTTTGGCGGGAACTATACAGATAAACTCGGTCGATATAAAGACCGTGTCTTTGATGTGCCCGCGGCTATTACGGCGGCAAGAGAGATCTTAAAACCCAATGGTAATTACTTGCGGCTTTTAGATTATGAGCAACCACTTTACCTCACTACAAAAGATCGGATATTTGAATCGCCTGATCCTACCATGACAAAGGAGCAGTTTAGTGAGTTCGCCAAATCCATCTGGATTCAACGCATTGATGAGATGATTGCTCTTGCTGAAGATGGTATTGAAAAAAACAGAGAAAAATTGTGCGCTCTTATTTATCCCCGTAGTGATGGCCCCATTACAGCCCCTCGCTATTTTGGTATGCCCTTTAATCTCTTCTCGCTACTGAGAGCAGCTCCTAAAGGAGTAGGAACCTTTTATTTTCCTTGCCCATTTCCAGAGTACCCTTTTGTATCAGACAGCTTGGAACAAATGAAAATTTACAGAGAACGTGCTGTGGCTCTTCTGTCGCTTATTGAAAGTTTAGATAATAAAATTTACCAAGTAAAATATGTTACTGACCTCAAGGAGACTGACTTGAAGTTTTATGGCATCGAAAACAACTCAGTGCAAATGACAAGAGGTTTATATAACCAGCTCCAAAACTCGTCGACAAACTATAATCGTCGCCGAGCTGCCTATATTTTAAAGCGTTACTTTTGTGATGACCTAACCCCTATCAACGTGGTCATTCCTGATGAACATTCCGGCGGCCGCCACGGCAGCGAAGCCTCTTGTCAGGCCTGTCACTACAAATTGGATCCTATGGCGGGCTTTTTTAAAGATTTAGGTTACGGAGGTTACGATTTTACTCCTACCAATAACCTCATTCGTTTTGACGATATGACAGTGCTAGAAAGAGATGAATATCAAAAGGAATGGAAGGCTGCACCGGCATCATCAAGAGAGTGGAATATAGGTTATATACGCTCCAGTGAGTATGAAAGTAAAAACGTATATGGTGAAACAATGGGGGATCTTTTTAAAATCATTCAGACTGCCCCCGAAGTTAAAAGATGTATTGTAAAAAGATCCGCTGAGTATATTTTGGGAGAAAATCAAGTGATTGACGCTGGCTATTTAAATCATTTGTCGGATGAGTTTGAAGAGACAGCGAAGAAAAATTCAAACCAAGCTATGAAAAAAATATGGACTCAGCTCCTTGTGAGTAAAACATTTTCTGAGCCAGATCGACAAACAGATCAATGTTATGACTACGCCCCAGGGGAGAGTCCAGCAGGTAAACCCCCATGTCGAGTGGCTTATCTTTTACAGAAGAACTGTGTGCAGTGTCATGGCTCAACGAATTCCTTTGGGCGATTGGATCTCTCGAAATGGATTAAGCTAGACTCTGGAAAAATGAGCTTCCCTCATCTAGATAAAAATGGAAAACAGAAAGCTCAAAAGCAAACAATGGATGCTATTCTTTATCGTTTAACAGTGGGTAATTCTGATTTAAGGATGCCCTTAAAAATGTACATGGATAATGGAGATAGAGAGCAATTGGTACTTTGGAGTGAAAAAGTTTTGAAAGGAACTTTGTGATATGAAATTAAAAATTTTTACATTCTCAATTTTCTTATTAATTAGCGCTAGTGTGATGGCTGTTTTGTCTAGCGCACAGTTTCAGGGCTATGTGGCTATCAATAACGTTCTCAAATATCGACTCTTTCAAGAGGACAACGACTTCAATTTTGGAAAATTCATTGCCTCTGATGACCTAGGTCGCCTGTTGGGCTTTTATTCCGGAGATGGCAATAGCTCGGGATTTCAAAATGGAAATCCCAATGCCACAAATATGGCTATTTGGAGCTTAGGATTTTCTTCTTTAGGAATTTGGTTAGCCCATGCTTGTGACCCCACTCCTTTTGAAGACAAAACCTTTCAGCAGCTAGATCCACTTGTGCTTCAAAGCGTAAGAAACTTTTGTCAGTGGCCTTCGGCTAAATCTAGAAATAAGAAAAATTTGGGTCAATTATGGGATTTGTTTGTGAACTATGATGCTCCCGAAAGTGAGTATGTTGCGTGGGAAAAGTATATGCTGATGAACGAGCTTAAGGCTAAATCTCCTGAAGGTATTATTGAAGAGGCTGTAGTGACGATGTTATTAAATCCACACTTTTTACTTAGGAAATAAAATGAAACACATTAACAACTTGGAAAGACGTGATTTTTTAAAATTAGGAGCCCTTGGTTCTTTATCTTATTTTGTTCCCAGTTTTCTAAACTTCTCTTTAGCGCAAAATGCAGAGCCTCATTTTTTTCTCCAATTGACTGTCACTGCTGGCTTTGATTGGACTTATCTTTTTGATTCAAAACCATTAGAAATGACAAAGAATGGTCTACAATCTAATTATTTTGCTCAGGAACCTATTCCATGGACTGGTGCTAATGGAGGTGTTTGCTTAACATCACCAGCTGCGCAACCTCTGAAGCCATACTTTCAGGATTTTTCCGTTTTAAATGGAGTGATGATGTCGACCAGTTTTGATGGTCATATTCAAAACTTACAGTATCTCTACACAGGAAATCCTTTTGGGGGAGATGTCTACACTCCCCACTTTAATAGGGCGGGAGACACTTACCCTCTTGATGGCTTACAGTCGGGATTTAAATTTGCGGATGCTTACACTAATTTTGATGCCACAATTCCTTTAGATGTGAATTCTGCAAAAAATCTAGTGTCTGAATTGAAGAAGAGACCTCCCATGGATCCTAGTGATTTACGATATCGTTATTTGATGTCGCGTTTTCTTGCCAATGGGCAAGGTGCTGGGCAGTTCTCTCAAGGGTCTCTCAATATGGCAGAGGCTTTTGGTCAATCTCCCAACTTAGTCAATAAACTACGCCAAGTGCAATTTGGTGAGAACACGAAAGAGTTTGTTCAGGTGGCCAGTGAGTTTTTTAAGCATGGGATTATAAAGTCTGTGATTATAGAGGAGGGGGATTTAACCATAGATACCCACGATATTGTGAATGCAAAAGCTATGGTGAAAACTTCTGTGAAGATTGCAGATAAAATTGCTAAACTTATTAAGCATTTAAAGACAACACCTTTTAATGACCATAAATCACTCATGGATGTGACGACTTTTGTGGTGACCTCTGAGTTTTCAAGAAGCATGCGCCAAATCCGCAAACCCATAGATGACACCGGTACCGATCATAATCAGTTTTCTAACACTGTTTTAGTAGGTGGTAAGGGAATTAAAACAGGTTGTATTTTTGGCGCTAGTGATTTTAACAGCAGCTCAGAAGAGCTTTCAAAGGCCCATCTCAGCCTTGATGCTTTAAAATTAAAAGCATTTGCTAAACCTTTTGATCATCGAACGATGAAGGTCCGTCAAGATCTCCCAGAGGTTTTAGACGTGGCTGATTATATGACCTATAGTCACTTTGCCAATACCCTCTTTAAACTTTATGGAGTCTCTAAGGATCATTACAGAACCATTGATCGTAATGGCACTTTGGCTTCTACTTTGGATGGTTTATTGACTTAGATGGGGTCCACAGGCTCGCACTTTGAGTCGTTCCACTAGACGGCCTTTGGCTTTTTCTACTCGTTGAGTGACGGGGCTTACCGCCTTAGCAATGCCCGATTTTATGTCTACCCAGTATTTATCCATCAGCCAATCAAAGAGATAAGCTCCTCCGTACCATTTGGCCGCAAAGAGAGTGACAGACAACATGTTAATGTCTTGGAAGCTCTCTACAGATAGTGACGTGGCAAGGTATGTTGTGATAGCAGATCCCAGAAAAATAGTGAAGGGGCTGAGGAGCCAGTGGGGCTTGTTAATAAAAGGTGGGTGTTCCACAGCATATTCTAACAGTACTTTAGCATCCAGTTCAGACAATGCTCCTGGTGCTTGAGGAGACTGTAGTTTTTACTGTCTATAGAGAGTCTTGAGTTTATGATAACTTTTTTCAATGGAACTTTGATCCTTTGCTTGAATGGCATTGGCCAGTTCAACAATAGGGACGAGCAGTCTTTTTGCCTCTTCTTGATCTTTTAATGTAATGGGCTGTTGGTCTTTTACTATTTTTTGCCCTGTTACAAGTGCTTGTCTTAGGTTGTTGGGCAATTGAGAGTTTTTGATAGCGAGACTTTTAAAAATTTCCCCAATGCTATTGGCATCTTTCGGAAAGAAAAATTCTAAAAATTTCTCCTGAGCCTCGACATCTCTGTTTCCAAGTCTCAGACTTTGGGAAAGTTGCAGTTTGGATTCTTCAAACTCCCGATTTCTTTCTTCAAAGCGCGATTCCGCTTTTTGAACACCCAGTTCAATGGGAGTCCAAGGCCAACCGTAGCGCCAGTACCCAGTCATTGTCCAAAGTAACCAAGCTTCCACAGCATGAGCTGGCGCTTGGTGAGCTAAAAACACCCTAAAGAGAACCACCATCAAAAAGTTCATTTGAATTAAGGACAATCCATTTTTGAATTTTTTAAGGGCAAACTGACCGTATTTCCCTTGAACTAAATTGACACTACCAACAGAAAAATTCCACATGGTTTTGAAAAAGCTTTCCACATTGTCTGAGGTTTTAAGAGTTATATTTTCTATGGGAGTGTAGGCTTTTTCACTGATCTCAAGCATTCTTTGATAGGTCAATGCTAGCACTGTGGGGACGTTCATAGAGTAAATACGAACCTGATCAATCATGTCTGTCATATGGTGAGGGTTGGTCCAAAGTGCTTTGCCGGACATTGCGGTGAGCGCCTCTGGATGTTGCCGATCCGCCCGTGCTCCCCAAAGTGCCATTTGTAAAGTAGCAAAAAGATAATCAATACTAAATTGACCTGTTGTTTGATTGGCTACAAATTTTGAAGGGGTAAAATTAGCCGTTAAATTATAGAAGCGCTCGATGCCGGCTTCAGCAACAGATTTCGAAATATTTTGCCATATTCCTTTTTTTGCCAAACTCAGACGTGCTAGAAATGGGTTTTTTTCTTGTAGTGTTTTAATTTTTTCAGCATAGTTTTGAGCTTTCTTTAGTATTTCTAAAAAATCCTCAGTCTTAATTTGCGATAAGCTTTGGTCCAAACCAATACTAGACTGACCAATGAGGGCTTTGACTTCTTGGCTGACAGCCATCCACTGTTCTGCAAACTTTTGTTTTTGTTGAGTTGTGATTTCCCGTTCGAGCTTCTCAACGCTTCCTATCTTCTCAGCCAACAAGAGTGTATTAAGATCAATGCCCGTTGATTCAGAAACAATGTCGTAGGCAATTTTTGTTGCCAACAGTTGCGTTCTCGCCTTCTGCATAGCAAGGGCATCAATGGCAGAGTTTTGTTTTTCAATGGTTCCTGTGGCTTGTGCTAAGCCGGGGAGTCCGACACCCAGTAACATACTACGCTTTAAATCCAAAAACTTTCCTATGGATGAATTTTTATCCACCTTTTGAAATGGGTTGAGGCCGGCTCTCATTGATTTAAAAAAGTTAGGTTGCCCGACAAGTTTTGCAAGCCAGTGCCAGAAAGGAAAAGAGAGATAAGCAGTTGCTTTGATGCCTCGGGAGGCCATCTCTGTTTTGAAGTCCCAGCCTTTGGACTTTCCTGTGATTTGAGAAACAATAAATGAAATGGGAACAAAGGCGCTGAGGGCAAGAATGCTGTAAAGAAGGGGGTCTACTCTATAGGTCACATCATTGAGCACGTCAGGGTAAGCAGAGGAGAGTGTGTTGGCAGCCTCCATAGCCCAAGCAACACCTTGGGCTGCCAGTGCGTGGATGCCAAGGTAGCTGGCGGTTGTGGCGGCAGTGCCAATGCTGACGGCCTTTAAATATTTAAGTCCATCGGAAGTTAAAAACTTTTCTTTGGCAGAACGCATTTTAAGTTTTAATTTTTGATTGTATTCTTCAAGAGCAATCCATGAATTAGAAAAATTATTTTTCTCTACCGAAGATAAAATTTCTTTATGATCTGGAATAGAAATTTCTGAAGGTTTTTTTGTCAATTCTGCCACTGACTGCGCATTACTTCTGACTTTTTCAAAATACGTAAGAGCTTCTTGAAGAGTGTATTTATCTCTAGTTTGTTTCAGCTTGGCACTCATATCTTGAATTCTTTTTATGAGTAGATCTACTTGTTTGCCATCGGTAAAATTAATGACATCGCTCAATGTAGGGTTTGTGAGCGTTTCCTGGGCAAGGCTTTCGAAAGCAGATCTTAACTCCTGAGGTGTTTTATTTTGCATTTGTTGAATAAACTCTAGATTTTCTGTTTTTATGGACTCGGGATGTAGAGAAGCTAAAATCATGCTTAATAGCAATTCTTTAAGTATGAGGGGTGTTTCTAATTGTGCCCTGCCATAGTAGGCGAGAAGCTTGCTGCGACCATTTTGGTTTTGCGTTACTTGTAAGCTGCCGCTGGTCAGTATGGGCTGACCGTCCTTGTTAAGTGGAACAATAGATTTTTCATATTGTGTGTACTCATGAATGTCCAATGGCTCAAGGCCTCGAGACTGAAACTTTAAATCTAGGTCATTGGGATTAATATTGGATGGAAGTTGAGCCACAGTGATCACAGGAATAGGGCTACGGAAACCATTTTTATAGAAGATATTAAGATCAATGACACGAATTTGTGAGGTACTATCGGTAAACACAATATACTCTTTGTCTTGTGCAAAGGCTGTGGCATTCAGGCCTGAGAAAATATGTTCATAAACCTTATCTTTTGTGCGGTATTGGATAATAAGATTGCCCTTATCAATTCGTGTTTCTGTTGCGAAATAGTCAAATCCAAAGCGAGGCAGAGAGTGGTTCATTTTTGAGAGATCAAAGTTTGTGGGTATAAAGTCAGAGCTAAAAATAGTGGTGTATTTACTGTTAGAAAGTCTCAAGACCCTCATGGTTTGTTGAGATAAACTAAGGGAGTCTGTGGGGTGACTTGGAAAGCTTCCGTTTTTTGAGCCTTCAAGTTCAGTGGCAAAGGCTTCCGCTTTTTGCTGTAGGTTGCGGGTATTGTCATCTACTTGAGAGATTTGCTGAGGGATACTGGTGCCTTGAGCTTGTGCCGTGGAAATAAAAATGTAGGGAGCCACACTTCCTGGTGCTAGAGCAAAGCTAAGCGCAAAGGTGAGTCCATAACGTACAATATTCTTCATATTTTTGACCTGCAATTAATTACACTGAACAGCAGCCACTTCAACATCATCAAGGCCCACGCCGTCTTCCATTCCTTGGTTAAGAACAGGGGTGTCACCGTTATAGCTAAAGAAACCTTCATCTACGCGAATATTAAATCTAAAAACAGCACGGTCTTTGGATGGATAGTCCTTAAGGCTTAAAACAAGTTTTTGTGATTGCCAGTCAGAAACTGAATGATTTAAACCATTACGATTCTGCCCTAAACTACCAGTGGCACTCCAAACGATGGCCCATTTATTACTTTTTAATCCGTTAATATCCATGTTGGCGCCGGCGCCACACTCTTCGGGAGTGCCATTGCAAACCTCTAAGTTGATGTATTCACCAGCCTCTAAATCAATGGGTAGGTATGAAAACTTTAAACCCACTTCACTATAAGGGCCCAGAGGTAGGGGTTCAGATACTATATATATATTGTGCACAGACGATCCAGGGCGTCCGTAGAAGTACAGGGCGCTGCTTTGAAGCGCTGCCGGACCTAGCTGTGATGAGCTGTAAATTTGAGCGTTAATACGGTCGCCAGTGGAGCCTACAAAGGAGCCTTGATCATTAACGACTCTTCTCCAGCCAAAGGGGCTGTTGTTGTAGTCATCCACATTCTGTCGCTCAAAGGAATCCACAAGGAGAACTTCTTTTTGCTCACAGTTAGGATTAAAGATTACATTTTGCTCGCTCACTTTAGGTTGGCTAAAATTCACCTGGCCGCAAGAAGTTAAACCCAGGCTAAGTCCAAAACCTAAGGCGGTCATGGCTAGATGGAATAGCTTGCGACGTTGAAGAGAGTGCCTTTCTAGGGGCATCAACTTGTTCTTTAATAGATTCACATTGATTTGAGTCATAGTTACTCCCGCTTCCTTAAACACATATATAAGCATATTTGAGGCCAAAAAATTGGCCCTCAAAGTGGGTTTAATTTGAAAGGAAATGAGTCTCTAAATACAGGTGACGTTTTTGGGCTTCAAAATGGCTCTTTTGGTCGAATTGACCGTAGATAGATCGCACCGAAGGGATGTCAAAAAAGGTTAGAATTGGGTGA
>Ga0066639_10002043_pt1 | contig 17767 bp, 16 predicted proteins | sample CryGeyCG2114_010_2_FD_59504 | JGI IMG/M metagenome (GOLD analysis project Ga0066639, IMG submission 59504) | Groundwater microbial communities from aquifer - Crystal Geyser CG10_big_fil_rev_8/21/14_0.10 | ecosystem: Environmental > Aquatic > Deep subsurface > Groundwater | place: USA: Utah...
CCCTGATGAGGATCCCAGCCGGCCGGCACCAGCGACTGTAAATTCGGCAGCAGGAATAGTTGCAGTGCACCGAAGAGCAATAAAGCGGCCATGGTCCACCGCACTGTCCGATGCAGTGCGGCCGGCGTCACAACCAAGGTTAACTCCAGCAGCGCCGGCAGGACTAGGACTCCCGCGAACAGCCGCACCCAATACGCGGCAGCAATTGCGCCGGCGCCGGGCGGCAGCGTTGGCGCAAATACGATTACTAAGCCGGCGCTGACAGCGGCAAACGGCGTCCAGAGCAGGGTATAATGGACGGCCGACATGACAAGGCGCCGCGTTTGCCAGGCGACCGCGCCGGCGGCAACAGCCAGCACAACCACCGCGCCGTCGCTGGGCAGCAGGCCGCCGCCCTGTCCAGGCAGCGGAAGGCGGACAACCTGACCGCTTACGAGCGAAAAACTGACTCCAACTAAGGCGGCAGCCGCCAGCAGTCGGGAAGCGGTCCGACTGCCTAGACTACGTGCCGTTGCCAATGGCGATAGAGACGTCGGGCTATCCGTACCGTGTACCATGTCGGTTTAGCGTACTGTTTGCGAAAGTACTTGTCAGCCGATTCGTCATACCAGCGTGTTTTCTGCACGGTATCTGTTGAGCTTGCCCCCCTCCGATGATGAACGCGTGCGGCTGGGACATAGATGACACTATACCCGGCAGCGTAAGCCCGCCGGCAGAGATCAACATCTTCCCAGTACAAAAAAAACTGCTCATCAAAGCCGCCGAGGCGGCGGAATACACCGGTGCGGACCAGCATGGCGCCGCCGGAGACCCAGCCGGCGGTACATACTACGTTGCCTGAGTCCCTGCCACGGCTTACCCCCGTTGCGTGTTTGCTTAAGAAGCTGCGCGCCCGTCGGGGGGAGGCCAGCCGCGTCACCCCTGGCCACGTAATATTTTTTATGTGACGAGTTAATAGGGTGAGCGGCGTGACGGCCGGGCCTAAAGAGCGGCGCTCCAGCCGACCGGCTTCATCATGCAATGCCAGTCCGGCGATGGCAGCCTGAGGCCAGCGGCGGAGGGCGTTCCGGGCAGCGTTTAAGGCGCCGGGGGAAAGAGCAGCATCAGGATTAAGAAAAAGCAGTAGGTCATCTGCAGACGGCTTTTTCTGCCGGACGGCAGCATGCGCGCCCCGATTTGCGGCCGCAGCAAAGCCGCTGTTCATTGCCAGCGGCAGGTAGCGAGCCCGAAACTGTGCGGCGATGCCGCCAAGCGTCCCAGCAGGGCTGTTGTCAACAATGATGATACTATCCGCGTTGTTTTCCCGCAGACTGCGGCAACAAGCGATAAGATCGGCAGGAGCGGTGCGATAGGCAACGATGACAGCGGTGATCATGGAGCGGTGCAATCAGTAATCAGTATATGGGGCGAGGCCCCGTGACGCCGGTATCGCGGAGAGCTTGACGGACAGTCCGGCTGCTGCCCGGATGAAGTGCATGGTACAGACGGCGGAGCTGGTTGCGCACGCGCCAGTACCACCGCCAGGGCAGCGGCAGCTCCTGTTGTAAGAAGGCGGCGCCGTTACGGACTAAGTAATATAACTCGTTATCCCCCCGGGATGATACTGCCGCGGCGTGCCGGGCAAGCACCGTATCGCTGGCAAGTAAGGTGATGCCCCGGCGCCGGGCAGTGAAGCTTATGGCAACATCTTCCCAATAAAGAAAATACTGCTCCGGCCAGCCGCGCAGGCGCAACCAAACGCGGTAGGGAGCGGCTATCAATGCGCCGTTCAGGTACGGCACGCTCCGGCCGGCGGCATGCGTCTGCCGGCGGTTTGTTTGGTGCGCGCCGGCGGGCTGCAGTGTGAGCGCCGCCCGACCGGTCCACATGTTGAGACTGCCCATACCCGCTTGGATAGTGCCGGCCCGGAGCGTTGCTGTGCCGATCAAGGCCGGGGCCGTTTGCTGAGCAGCCAGGCGGCGCAGGACAGCTATCGCTTGCGTTTCTACAATGACGTCATTATTCATACAGATGACAAGGTCATCAGATTTTGCCCCGCTGCCGGTCAGTGCGCCGAGGCCAAAATTCAACCCGCCGCCGTAGCCGGTATTGCGCGGCGGGCGGATCACCCTGACGGCCGTATTTCCCGGCGGATGATTTGCAGGCAAGACATACGGTTCGGGACTATGATCAATGACCCAGATGTGTTCTGGCGGCGGGGCAGCTGCTAGCAGTGCAGCGAGGGCGTGGTTTGTCCGTTTCTGATCCCCATAATGGACTACAAGTACCCAACATTCTCTTTTCTGTGGATTGGTTGTGGAAAAACGTGTTGATAACTGCTGATTCTTTGTGGACAACTTGTTCATACAGGCTTTTTTTACTTCAATCGCAGTTCTTGTTTGACACCCTGCCAGAATTCAGTGTCGGCAGCCAGTGAAAACAAGCGGGGCGTAGTTACCCGTGAGCCCGTGTGCTTGAGCAGAAGCTTTAAAGCAGCATGAGCGCCGGATTGAACCAATAGGTGCTGTTTTATACGGCCTCGCAGCGACCGAACCGGCAGCAGGCGGACAGCGGGGTGGAGTTGTTGGTACCGAGGAAGCTGACGGCCGGCGGCAGCTTGACGGCGGAAAATGTCAGCGGCGGAGTACCGGTGGGTGTGTAAGCCGATTGCCTCATGCAGCACATACAGCGTACATCCGGCGGTTTGCAGACGCCGGCCCAGTTCGAGGTCTTCCCAGCCATAGCCGGTAAAAGTTTCATTAAAGGTACAGCCGCGCAACAACCCCGCTTTGGCAGAAAGATGTGAGGCATACCAATACTGTGCCGGCGGGGCGGTCGAGATTCCTAGGAGCGCGTCAAAATTATTCTGGGGTCCGCCATGGATCAGCCACTCCATAAACGGTGTGGGGGACAGGCGCGGGTCCCAGCGAACCATGCCCAGGCCGGCGGCGCGCATCGCTGTCTCTCGCCGATGGAGCGCAAAGTGCCGAGCAACTGCCGCCGGCCTTAAGATTATGTCCGCGCCAAGCAGTAAGACTATGTCAGCGGCGGCCTGCTCCAGAGCGCGATTCCTCGCTGCGGCGGCACCCCGGCGATGGGTATCGACAATTTTCAGATCAAGCCGTCCTGACCGGCAGGCGCGTCTGGCAACGGCACTGGTGCCGTCGGTTGAGCCGTCATCGGCCAGGATGAGACGAAGACGGTCGCCGGCAGTTAATTTCTGCCGGCTAAGAGCGGCGATAACACGGGGAAGGGTGTGCTCCTGGTTGCGGGCAGGCATGATAATATCGCAGGTCATATTTCGGATGGGCGCGGTCTGTTGCTGCCGGATGGCAGTTCGGCAGCGGCAGTTGATGCAGTAAGAAGCGGGAAGTAGCGACGGAGACGGAGGGCGGCCGCTACCGCCGCTGCCGCTGCGAGCGCGGCGGGCAAACGGAGGTAGACCGGCAGCGCAGACGGCAGCGTGGAGAGCATGACTACACTAGTCAGCGCCACAGCAACGCTGGCGACAAGACTGCGCACCGGCAGCAGCAGCGGCAGCTGCCGGGCGACCAGATAGCCACCTCCAAGCGCGGCAGTGAGTTCGACCCCGACTGTTGTCCACGCGGCGGCGGCGGCGCCGAAGCGCGGGATCGCCAGTAGGTTGGCGGCGGCGTTGCCGAAGACAAGCACCCCATACAGCTTGAGCAAGTTGCGCTGCTGCTCCAGACCGATGAGGGCAAATCCGAATATATTTCCCACGCTCATGGCAGCCAGTGCCAGGCTGATGATCTGCAATAACGGCGCAGAGGCCCGAAATGATTCTCCGGCCCAAAATGTCATAATCGCACCGGCCTCATGATACAGCAGAGGGACAACCGCGGCACCGAGCAGGACCGCGGCGGCGGCGCCTTCGCTGACATATCGGCCGGCTACAACGCGGCGGCCGGCGTGCAGGGCGGCTGCCAGGCGCGGCAGCAGCAGCCCGCCGAGCATGGCCGGAAAAAATAACAGGTTTTCCACTAAACGAAATGCCTGGCCGTACAGCCCCACTTCTTCCGGCGGACGGAAGAGGGAAATCATGACTAAATCGGTCTTGAAGTATAACGCACCGAGAAGCAGCAGGGCGCCGATCGGCCAGGAAGTACGCGCTAGCTGCTGCCACGCAGCTTTACTATACCGGAGAGACGTAATCCGTTGCGGGGAAAGTGCCTGATGGACTGCCAGAGCGGTTCCGAGACCGGCGGCCAGGGCGGCGGCGGCGGCCGGCAAGGTGAGCCGGCCGGCGGCGGCGAGATATCCGATGACGGCCAAATGAACGGTGCGGCCGGCAAGGTCTCCGGCCACGGCCCGCCACATACTTTGGCGCTGCTGAAAGATACCCATGAGCAGCTGGCTGAAGGACTGCGCCATACCGCCGGCGGCGATGATGAGGTATATGCCGGGGTAGCCGCGTAACGCCGGCAGGGTTTGCGCCAGTCCAAAACCGATTGCCGTTACGCCAATGAGCAGCGCCAACCGAAGACCGGCAACATGTGACAGTAGCTCTCCTGCCTCATCCGGCCGGCGGGCTACTTCCTTGGTGAGGGTGAGATACAGTCCGAAGTCGGCGACGGAGTGGATAAGCGCAACGTACGAAAAAATCAACAAGTAGACGCCGACTGTTTCTGGGCCGAGCAGGCGAGCTAAAAGGGCGGCAATAACCAGCCCGGCGGCAGTTCCGACCAGACGGCCGGCGGCGGCGATAACGGTATTGGCAGCAATGGAGCGGCGGATCATAGACGCAGAAAAGGTTAGTTATTGCCAAGCATACCCTGCATCACCAGGTATGACTGCCTTACGTTAGACATGAATTAAATTTTGACGACACAAAAACCGGCATAGAACGCTGATTGCCGAGGGTACAAACACAACGGACGGAGCTGCTTCTATTTTTTTCTTTATGATCTGTCCTGGCTCCAGGCACGTTTTTTTACGCTGCGTGTTTTTGTTTTTACGTTCTTAAATAAACACGGGCCGTACTACGACGCGGCGGTTGGGTTCATCGCCCAAACTTTCCGTGCGTATGTCTTGCCGGGCGGCCAGAGCGGCATGAACCGTATGGCGTTCGGCTGCCGCCATGGGCGGCAGGACAACCGCCCGGCCACTCTTGCCGACTTGGCGGGCGGCTTGTTCGGCCAATTGGGACAACATTCGATCACGGGAGGCAATATATTTATTAACGTCAACGATGACGTAGAGTGTGGGGGACAGACTGCGGCGGATAATGGCGCGAATGAGGTGCTGCAGAGCATACAGATGGGCGCCGCGTACCCCGATGAGCATGCGGCCGCTTTCCCCTGCGGATATGGCAACATGCAGAGCAGGGCTGGGATCTGCGTCCTGGCTTTTCACTATTTGCACCGAACAGCTGATGGCGGCGCCGGCAAAACCAAGCAAATCCAGCAAACGGCGGATATGCTCTTCAACAAGAGTGACTGTTTCTTGGCTGACGGCTGCTGTGGCGACACGTTGATTCATATACCCTAGTTAGAAGTGTACGCTGCTAGGCTGCCGGAAATCCAGATACATTGAGATATTTCTTGAAGAGGTACTGCTGTGCAATTCCGAAGAGCGTGGAAACCACCCAGTACAGGCCGAGCGCCGCGGGCAGGCGGGCGGCGATAAGAACGGTCATCGCCGGAAAAATGTAACGCATGTTTTTCTGCATGGCGGCCATCATTTGAGCAGATTGATCGTCTTGCGCTCCCGGAGCCGGGGCCGGCGCTCCGGCCAGCCGCATGAGGATAAATTGAGCGGCACCGGCTATGGCGGCGAGCAACAAGCTCGGTTCCGTTAATTGCAATCCTAGAAAGGTCAGTCGGGCGGTTTCCGGCTGACTGACAAAAGCGTACAGCAAATGATAGGTTTCCGGGCTGATGCCTAAGAGAAAAACCCGATACAAGGCCAACAGGATGGGAAGCTGGATAAGCAAGGGTAAACATCCGCTGGCTGGGTTAATACCAGCCTCGCGATAGATGCGCATTGTTTCTTCCGCTTTTTTCGCTTGGTCATGCTTGTGCTGCTCCTGGATGGTGGCCAGCTTCTCTTTCACCTGCTTCATTTTCTCCTGATTGCGTTGCATGTGCCGTGCCTGATGTATAGCCGGAGGCAGTAGTAAAAGCCGGACGAGTATCGTGACGATAATGATGCTGATGGCAACCTCATGGCTTGGCATCAGGTTGGTTATCCCCACTACGATATTAAACAGCGGCCGGATGAGTATTTGGCTAAAGATGTCGCCGATAGACATAGGTGAGTCTTCTTTTACGGGACGGGGTCATTGCCGCCCGGACTGAATGGGTGGCATCGTACCAGCCGGAGCAGCGCCAGCGGAACTCCTCGCCAGCCGTATCGCTGCAGCGCACCGGCGGCGTATTCGGAACAAGTCGGGGAAAAACGGCAGGCGCCGCCGGGAATAGCTCCGCGCAGCAGTCCATGATCAGGCGAGATAGTCCGTTGATACCCGCGGATAGCGGTCAGCAGCAGCCGCACCGGAGGACTTAGGCGGCGGTGCGGCGGCAGGCGGCGGACAAATGCCAATTGTAGTTTCATTGCGGGCGGGGAGTATTTACTTGCTTGCCTAGTGTAGCACGGTATTTTTCCAGACTGGCTACTATTTCTGGCCAGCGTGCGGCTGCCAGGGCCGGACGAGCAATCCACACCGCCGCTGCCGGCGAGCCGGCGGGCCGGAGCTGCCGGTCTAAATGCCGCAGCCATCGCTGGAGCCGATGACGGACAACAGCACGCCGGGCGATTTTTTTACTTACCACTGCTACAAACGGGCGGGCGGGCGCAGGTGAGAGCGGCTTTTCATAGATAGTAACCAGCGGCGTTTGGATGCGTCGTCCGGTACGGATGACTTCATTGATTTCTTTCTGGTTCATACGCATAAGCCTACATGAAAAATGAGACGGCGTAGCGTAAAAATATATCAAGACCAGTAGAGACCTGGGTCTTCACAAGACCTAGACAAGAGCAAAGTAACTAAAACACCACAACGCCGCACTGTCTTTACTCTTGGCTGTCGATGTTTTATTTAGCTTTGGTGCACATTCTGCACTATGCGTCTCTGCAATCGGGGGGCCGGGCAATCTTGTTCTTTGTAATCTAATTTTTATTACGCCGTCGGCGCGAGACTCTGACGGCCCTTTTTTCGACGACTGGCAACTACATTAACGCGACGCTTGCGCTGCTTGGCAGCTAAAAAACCAAATTTTCTTGCCCGGCGGCGCTTTGAAGGTTGATATGTTCTTTTTGGCATTAGCCGTATAGTACTTAATCTTTCACTATGGGTCAATTAGTTTTTCACCATTGTGGATAACCTTGGGGATAACCTTTTTCTTTTTTGTTGCCTTCAGTCTCTTTTCATCTTTTAGTGCTTGTTTTAAGCATTAGTAAACTTTTTTGACTTTCCACACCTTTTCCACTTTTTTCTCTATTTTGCTCTTTACCTTCCTGTGGATAACCATGGTATGCTGGTTTGATGTCTTGTTTTTTATTATATCGTATACATGCCAACACGCACTAAACTGATGGATGATGAGCAGTTATGGCAAGCAGCGTTGGGACAGTTGGAGCTGCGTGTGAGCCAAGGAAATTTTCTAACCTGGTTTGCGGCAACGCGAATCCGAGAGCGCAGGGAAGGAACTATTACTGTTGAGACACCATCAGCTTTCACGTATGAGTGGTTGTCACGGAAATATTACCAAGATATTCTTGAGGTTTTGCAAAATTTAGACCCGTCTATCCAGCAACTTACGTTTACCGTGCAGACAGCGCCGGTGTCCCAGCGTCCGTTAAAGAAAAACTTCCGTATTTTAGCGCGCAAGCTTATGCGCACACCCCCCGTGCAGGCGGCAGCACCGGCAGCCGACGAACGAGTCAGCGGGCTAACAAAAACGCTCAATGCAAAATATACCTTTGAAACATTTGTGGTTGGTTCAAGTAATGAAATTGCGTATGCCGCTTGCCGGGCGGTAGCGGCGCGTCCGGGGGAAGCGTACAACCCGCTCTTCCTTAATGGTGGAGTCGGCCTAGGAAAAACCCATCTATTACAATCGATCGGCAATGAGATTGTTAATATGCGGAAAGGTGCCCGCGTGTTGTATGTATCCTCGGAGAAGTTCATTAATGAGTTTGTCCAATCAATTCGTAACCGGACAACACAAAAATTTAAACAATATTATCGAGAAGTGGATGTCCTTATTATTGATGATGTGCAATTTATGGCCGGTAAGGGGAAGACTCAGGAAGAGCTTTTCCACACCTTTAACGCCCTCTACAGCCAAAATAAGCAAGTTATTTTAAGTTCTGACCGCTCTCCCCGGGCTATTCCCACCTTTGAAGAGCGGCTACGCAGCCGCTTGTCCGGCGGTATGATTGTTGATATTCAACAACCGGATTATGAGACACGGCTTGCAATTATTACTACAAAAGCGCAGGCAAAAATTTCCCTTTTTGATGAAGACGCCCTAGCGTACATCGCTAAAAATATTCAAAAAAATGTCCGGGAACTTGAAGGGGCTTTAAACCGAGTTATTGTCCACTGTGAACTAGCCCAACAGCGAGCCACTTTGCCGTACACTAAAAAGATTTTGGAAGGTATCTTGGAGCAGCACCACCAACGCAGTATTGATTCCCAAAGCGTTCTTACTATTGTAAGTTCTTACTACAACCTTTCACTGGAAGACCTATGCGGTAAATCGCGTAAAAAAGAAGTAGTGCGGCCGCGGCAAATAGCTATGTACTTATTACGCAAAGAAAATAATGTGTCATTTCCTACGATTGGTGACTTTTTCGGCGGCCGCGACCACACCACCGCCATGCACGCCTGCGAGAAAATAGAAAAGTTGCTTGAGCATGACGAAGACCTTCTGCAGGAGCTTAACTTTATTCGGGAACGATTGTATGCATAACCAGTGGACAGTTGTACCTGCCGCCGGGGAAAACTGCGGCTGTGCTGATATTTCTTCCCCAACCCGTGTCGGTTCTACCCTATTTTTCCCCAGAATATTCCCGTGGTTTTCCTCAAGATATGCATTTAATTTTCTCTTGCTGCAGCCGGTAGTTCCGGTTTTCCCCATAAGCGGCAGTGCCTACTACAACTACTATTATCCTTATTAGTTATTGGTGTGTTTATGAAGTTTGTATGTACGCAAAAAAACTTGCTTCGCGGACTGGCTGCTGTTTCGCCGTTATCGAGCCGTAATCCGCAATTACCGATTTTACAACACGCGCTTCTGGCCGTGTCTGATGGGGTATTACGATGTATAGGGACTGATCTTGAGGTAGGCGCCCGGGCGCAGGTTGGCGGCAAAGCGGAGCGGGAGGGGGCATGCGCAGTGCCGGCTCGGAGGTTGCTGGAGTTTGTGCAACAGCTGCCGGGGATGCATCCGCTTACCCTGGCGGTGGTTTCAGGATCATTACGTGTTTCTACCGAGGGATATTCAGCCCGCTTCCCTACTGCTCCGGCTGATGATTTTCCGCTCTTACCGGAACGTCCAGACACGGAACCGGTTATTCTAGAGGGGAGACGGTTGAGTACGGCGCTTACCCACACCGTGTTTGCTGCGGCGCGGGATGAGTCGCGTCCGGAAATCCGCAGTGTTTTTGTACACGGTGCTGATGGGACGGTACGTTTGGCCGCAACCGATAGTTTCAGGTTAGCTGAACATACGCTGCCAGCAGCCGGTATAAAAGAATTCTCCTTATTACTACCGCTGGTGGCGGCGCAGGAGTTTATCCGGTTATTCAGTGAAGCGGAGCAGGTTCAGGTTTTCGCCGGTCCCAACCATCTTGTGGCTCTTGGAGACGGTATTGAACTGTCTTCGCGTTTGGTTGACGGTTCGTATCCGGATTATCGGCAAATTATTCCCGACTCTTCACTAACACGCGGCAGCGTGAAGCGAGAGGAATTTTTGCGGGCGTTGAAAGTATTGAACGTTTTTTTACCGCGGGATTCACGGCGGGTAACGGTTCAGGTTCGTCCCGGCGAGGGCCGACTTTCGTTGACCGTTGCCGGCGGGGCGGATGCCGGAGAAGGGGCAGTGACCGTTTCATTTTCCGGTGAAGGGGAGGATGTGGAGGCATTGTATAATATCTCTTATCTTTTAGACGGGATCACCCATTTGGCCGGCGAGTCGTGCGAATTACGTTGGCGCGGCGCAGAGGATCCGTTTATGTTGCTGCCGGAGGGGCGGAAAAACAATTCTCTTTATTTAGTTATGCCGATCCAAGTGTAATGAGGTGTGACGGGTGTGTATCTACATGGCGATACGGGCAGAGGCGGTATGAATCGGCTGTGGGATATATGGTATGCGTCTTGAGCGGTTAGGGTTGTCCCATTTTCGGAACTTGGGCGGAGAGAGTGAGTTTGAACTGCCGCCGCAAGGACTACTTGCTGCTGTGGCGCCGAATGCGGCCGGAAAGACTAATTTTCTTGAGAGTATTGCGGTGTTATTGCGCGGCAAATCGTTTCGGGCGCCGTTGGCAGCGTGCGTAGCTTGGGGGCAGCCGGGCTTTATGGTGTGGGGAGATGTGACGGGCAGTGAGACCTCCCGGGTGGCGGTACGGTATCAAGCTGACGGGGGTAAGCTGCGAATTGAAGAGGAGGGTGAGGTAGTTTCACTGTTGCCGTTTTATGCGCGGTATCCGTATGTGCTGTTTGTACCGGAGGATACGTTCTTATTCTCACGCGGGCCGGCCGGACGCCGTAGTTTTCTCAACCAAATGCTCGTAGCGCATACGTCCTACTTAGCTGCGTTGGTGCAATATTACCGGGTGTTGCGCCAGCGCAACCAGGCGTTAAAAAGCGCCCGCAGTGCCGAAGCTGTGGGAGTATGGACCGAATTGTTGGCAGAACATGCAGCTGAAGTGTGGCGGTTCCGTCGGGGGGCGGTGCAGTTTTTTGCCGGCCGGACGGAAGCCTTATACCAAGAGTTGACAGGCGAGCGGCGGGAGTTGTCGGTGCGCTGGCAGCCGGGAGCGCAGGCGCCGGAAGCGTTTACAGATGAGCTGGACCGGCAGTTTTCAGCTTCGGTGCGCGCAGGGCATACGTTGACCGGGCCGCATCGGGATGATTTTATAATACTGACGGACGGCCGACCGGTGGCGGCGGTATTGTCGCGGGGGCAACTGCGCGGATTGGCTTTGGCGCTAAAAGTGCTGACGTACCAGTATTTAGTACAAGTATGCAAGCGGGAACCTCTGGTTTTACTGGATGATGCCTTAAGTGAGTTGGATGAAACGCGCGGCGCGGCGCTGCTAAATCACTTGCCGGCCGCTGCCCAAATTTTTCTGACTTGCACACGATTACCACGGGCATTGGCACGTGCAGACTCGGTGTTCGCGTTAGATTTGCGGCGGCTTATTACTGTTCCGAATCGGGAGCGGGCGGCGGCATGAGCTTCCAGTCATTACGCGAAGCGCTGGGCGGCCGGTTGCCGGCGGCGCCGATTTTGGAAGAAGGGGATATTCAGTATGCTGTGGAGGAATTGCTTTGCCAGTATCTTCCCCGAGCGGCTTTTCAAGTCCGAGTGACGCCGCGGCGCGTTAAGATTACCGCTCTCTCACCGGCAGTCAGGCAAACGGCGCTGTTGTTACAGCCAGATATTATTCGGTTGCTTGATGATGAGCTGCAGGTGTCGGTACGGGCAGTATACGTCACTCAATGGTGATAGTGTGCTTGCTTGATTCGGCAGGGTTGCCGGTTTTGTCGTACGCAACAGTATAGACTTCATAGGTGCCGGGACCAGGAGAGTCTTGCCAGACGACTTCATAGCGATTAGGCGCCGTCGGGGAAATTTCGCTGGTGCGGTCAATCCGGCGGGTGGACGTTTCTCCCTCTTTACGAAAGAGCACGTCGACAAGTTCGATACCGTTGGCGTCACTGGCGGTGGTCTTGACGGTGAGCGGAAAGCTTTCAGCGGTTACGCGACTACCGTCTGTCGGGGTGTGCAGATTGATGCTTGGCGGCTCATCGTCCGGATTGATGATAAATGTGCGGTGTGCCCGACCGATGAGGTTATTTTCTGTAATGGCCAGAACCAACAAGGTTTTGCGCCCACTGAACTGTGCCGGGAAGGAAAATGAAGCTTCAATTGGTCCTTCTGGTCCCCGCCGAGCAATTTCTTCGTTGTCGAGGAGAAAACGAACTTCACGCAGCGAGTGTGGGCTGTCCACATCGACGGTAATTTTGACCGGGCTATTTTTGAGGATCGTGGTATTTGGTTCGGTGATCGTAACCTTGGGTAAATCTTCAGCGGAGCTGGCATTACATACGGGTACCGGCAGCGAGGTGACATAGCGGGTCTGGTCGGGTTCAAGCGGCTTTTCTTTTTGTTTATCCACCCATGCGTGTACTGCCTGTTCCCAGCGGGTGAATTGCGGGTCGGCTTCGGCCCGATCCGGCGGTGCCCCCCATGGTTTATCTTTCCGGACGTAAAAGAGGATGTTATGAATTTCTTTAAAAGTTGTCGGTGTTCCCAGGGCGACAGGACAATCTAGTGTGTAGAGGATTTTTGTTTCTTCCTCCCATTTACCTTTTACTTCGGCTAACTCGCCGCGCAGGATGGGGTGGGGGATATCGGTGATTGGTTCCGGCTTCACGAATTGTTCGATGGGAGTGTTGCTTAACGCTTGTCGCATGAAGCTATTCCAAATCGGTCCGGCGGTGACTACCCCGTCCGCGGCTTCGCGCATCGGGGAGTTGTCATTGTTACCCACCCAGACACCGGCAGCCAACGATGGTGTGTAACCCATTGTCCAGCCATCGCGAAAATCTTGGGTGGTGCCGGTTTTGGCCGCAACCGGACGGCTACCGAGTTGCAGGGCAGAGCGGGCGCCAAATGTGGGGGTGCGAGCGTTATTGTCGGAAATAACGTCGGAGATGAGGCGGGCCAGTTGAGACGGTATCACTTGTGTGCCGGGATCAGGATCCTGGCTGGTATCGAGCAGCACCTCATTGCCCAGGGTAACTTTCAGCAGCGGGCGATGGGGGTGGCGCACACCGTCATTCCCGAACACACCGTAGGCGGACACTTCGTCAACGAGCCGCACTTCACCGCCGCCAAGCACGAGCGAGAGCCCGTAGCGGTCAGGATCAGTCAGTGAAGTGAAGCCCATAGCCTGTGCCAGATCAGTGGCTTCGCGGACGCCGGCGAGATAGAGCGTTTTTACCGCAGGAATGTTTAATGAATTGGCCAGGGCGGCGCGCATAGTGATCGGACCGCGTTGGGAGAGGTTGTAATTTTTGGGACGGTAATCCTGGCCAAAATCTGTTTCGGCATCTATAAGTATCGTGTCTGGTGTAAAACCTTTCTGCCAGGCGGCGGCGTAGACAAATGGTTTAATAGAAGAGCCGGGTGAACGGTGGCGGATGGCAACATTGACGTTACCATCAATCTCTTCATTGAAGTAATCCAGGGAGCCGGTCATGGCCAGAATGTCGCCGGTCTGGGGATCGATGGCAGTGAGGGCAGCGTTACTGGCGCCGCGGGCGCGGAGGTTGTCGGCTTGCTCGGACAGCACTTCCTCAGCGATTTTTTGCAACCGGACATCAAGGGTGGTGATGACACGCAGTCCTCCTTCTTCAATAATACGTTGTCCGAACTGCTGTTCCAGCTGCTCCCGGACATAGAAGACGAAATGAGGTGCGGTAATCGCTTCGGTCCGTTCTTGAAAATGCAACTCTTCTACCTTGGCTGCGTCTGCGTCCGCTTGGCTGATCATTTTTAACCGTGCCATCCGATCAAGGATAAACTCTTGCCGCCATTTCATATCCTCGAAGTGTGAGCCGTACGGTGAGTAATATGTCGGTGCTTTCGGTAAAGCGGCGAGCGCGGCGGCTTGGGCCAGGCTGATGTTTTTGGCGCTGGTGCCGAAGTATGTTTGGGCGGCGGCCTCTACACCATAGGCTTGGCTGCCGTAAGGGATTTCATTTAGATACATTTCCAGGATCTTTTCTTTCGAGAAGCGCTGCTCAAGCTCAAGGGCGAGAACTGCTTCTTTTACTTTTCGCCGAATCGTCCGCTCCGGAGTGAGAATTGAATTTTTTATGAGTTGTTGGGTGATCGTCGAACCGCCTTGAGCGCGCTGGCCGCTTAACGGTTTGACGATGACACCGCGCAGGATTCCGGTTATATCCAGGCCGTGGTGGTGGTAAAACTGGTCGTCCTCCGCGGCCAAGGTGGCATTGGCAAGCTGGACGGAGATTGCCTCCAAGGGAACGGCAGTGCGACGGATATCGCCGATTTCATACAGCAGGTGAGTGCCGGTTCGGTCGAAAATTTTGGTTGATTCGACGATACGGCGGCTATTGATTTTTTCTGGGTCTGGCAGATCACGACTCCACCACAGGATCGTACCGCCTCCGGCCAGGAGGCCGATTCCGGCTGCGCTAAGCAGTATTGTGCCAATGCGCCAGCCACCGTGCAGCCAGCGGAGACGGCGCGGGGCGTGCAGCTGGTTGTTGGACGGTTGGCGGCGATGGGTAAGGCGGCGAGTAGCCATAACGTATGTATAAGCCAATGGTGCAGCGGAAAGTTCCTCCAGCGTGCAATTCCTTTGACTTATTGTCAACGGATACCGCGGGCGTTTTTTCCAGGGTCAACAAGGAAGCCGGTCAGGTCGCGCCGGCCGATAATCATGTTGTATTTCATATGGGAGCGGTCAACGATAAAGGCACGGGTTTTGAGGTTGCGGTCGCGTATTGAAAGTGTCAGCTCGATGATCGGCCGCTGTTGTGTACCGAGTGCGCCGGCGACCGATTGGCGATCAACAATGTTGTTATGAAGGTTGAATTGCTGGGCGAGAGTTTCATCAAGCGTGGTGCGCCAAGCGCCGGTATCAATTTTAGCCATGACAGTGTGGGGTTTCCCGCCGGCATCAAATATCGTGACCGGTTCGATCAGTCCCAGGACTGTTTTGCCGGATGTTTCTTCGATTTCCTGTTCAATATCGGCGCCGAAAAGGCTTTTCCCCAGCTTCACGCCGCGTTCAGCTGTTTTTACAGTTAGGTCCCGAACGCGTTCGAGCCGATCTTTGAGCGGCGCCAAATTTGCTAATTGGATCTCCAGTCCGGGTCGGGCATTGGCTTCAAGTACCAGGGGGCCGTCATCACGGTCGAGCGCTAGGTCAATGCCGGCGAATGGCAGTGATAGTGCTTGGGTGGTACGGGCGGCGTTTAACAAGATAGTGTTCCATTCAGGAATGGCAATGCCGGCGATTTTTACCCGTGTACCCGGTATGGTGTCAATGATGCGGCCGCGATGGACGGCAGTAGTGGTCAGACCGCGGGCGATGTCGATACCGACGCCGATTCCACCGGCGTGCAAGTTGGCTTTCCCGTGTGATTCTTCGGTTGGCAGGCGGAGCATAGCCATCACCGGGATGGTGTTATAGATGAGGACCCGGATATCGGCGACGCCGCGGGCGGAATATGCTTTGAGGTCCGGGTGGTTTTTGACCCTTTGTTCAAACAGGGCGGTATCTGGCAGCGAAGCGGCGGAAAAGTTTCCGTCAAGAATGTCGAGCACATGGTTTTTTAATTCCCCGAGCATTATTTCGCTGCCGTCTGCCTTGACCCAGTTACCTTTTTTATTTCGACCGAAGATAACGATAATGCCGCTGCCTCCCGACGCGGAGCGGGGTTTGAGGACAAACGATGCCGGAAGCTTTGTCCAGCGAAAACGGCGCAACTCTTGGCGGGTGGCAATGGCGGCATGCAGGCGGGGTGTTGGTATGCCGGCTTTTTGCAGCAGGCGTTTCGTAGCACGTTTGTCGTTTGCGATGCGGGCGGCGCTGCGGGTGCTTTCTTGGTTGGCGTAGGTGAGCGAACGGCCGTTGCGTCCCAGCACCCGGGCCGCCTGTTTAGGGATTATGGGTATCATGCTGCAGGAGTGTGCGGAAGCGGATATACTCCGTCAAGCGCAGTCCGCCCCAGCGGCCGAGCATAATATTGAGCGGGATAGCGAGCAGCACTACTTCGGGATAGGAGAGAACAAGCGAGCGGAATATTTCTGAACTGACCAGGTAATAACACAGAACGGCCAGCACCAGCGTCCAGGCTGCCGTGGTGAGCGCGGCCCGTAAGCCGCGGGTGAATTGCGCGGCGATGAATTCTTCAGCGAGCAGGGTGAGGATAAGCGCAGGGAAAATTGAAAAGTTGAGAATGGACGTATCGCCAGTCGCAGCGCCAGCAGCTAGTACGAGCAGCAAACTTAGGCTGACGGCAGTGAGTACCAGTGCCATTCGAGGCAGATAGAGCAGGTGCAGCCTTCGCAGTAAGGCACGGGTGACGGTGCCAGTGAGCAGGATAACCAGAAACACCAACAAGCCATACTGGAGTCCCATGACCAAGAATGACAGCGCAGTCATTGCTGGTGTAACCAAACCGAAAGCTTTGATGCCGATAACTTGGCGGGCAAATGCCAGGATGGTAGCAACGACCGGCAGCATCAGGATAAGGGTGATGCTGCTGGCAGGCACCCCTTGGTTAATCAGATAGTTGATGCCGAAAGAGAGGAAGTTTATCAGGTTGAGATCAGCGACGGTACGGGCAGAAAACCGTCCCAGCAAACGCCACTCAACAGGTGAGTCGGGAGCAGTGACGGCGGCTCGGGCTTCGTCGGCTGTGGGGGCGGTAACAAGTAAGTCTAGCGCGGCCGGACGGGTGAGCAGAACGTAGCTTGGCAGGAGTTGGTCGTAGACCGATTGTGCGGCCGGGCGCAGGACGCCGAAGGGTGTGTCGGAGACGAGCACTAACCCTTTGGCAGCCAGGCCAATGTCTTGAGGGGAGATGCCCTCGCTGCGACGCAAGTGCTGGGCGTATTTGCTCAAAACATTGGTACCGACGCTGCCGGATGTCCACACCGCAATGAGGTGTGCTTGGGTGAGCTGCGGGGTGAGGTCTATGAGTTGTTTCGTGAGTTCTTCTTCCACTATAGCTTCCGGCCCGCCGCTGCGGGACCTGATCGTGTTGAGCAAGATGCCTTCCCGAGCAGCTTGTTGTTGCAGCAGCGAGAGTTGATCGGCCGGGGCACTGGTATCGGTTAACAGCAGGATGGCGTGTTCATAAATCCTTACTTCAGTGGAATCGGCGACGGTTTCGATGTCCGTCGTTATTTTTACCGTGACGAGATATGAGCCGGCGGTGCGGAAGGTATGGGTGACAGCGTTGCCGGTCGTTCGGACACCATCGCCGAAATCCCAGAAGACTTCCTGGATAGCCGGGGGTGCAGCATCCGCTTGGCCGCTGTCGACAGTAACGTTGAAAGACATGGTTTGTCCGGCCAACCCTTCCGAGGGAAACGCAGCGGTGACATTAACCGCCGGTGCTTCAGCAATGTCGGCGGGCGTTTCTTGGGCAGTAACCGCCCCGGGCGCAAGCAGCGCTATAAGACAGATACAATAGGTGAGACGGCGGAACATGGGATGTAATTACAGGATACTTGCAGTATACGATGTTCTGCCATTTTCAGGGATGCTATCTGCTAAGCAGAGGGCGGCGGCTAGAGCGTCGGCGGCATCATCGGGTTGCGGCGAGCTGCCGAGGTGCAGCCGTTGCATGACAAGATAGCGCACTTGTTCTTTGTCGGCACGGCCGTAGCCGGTTAGGCGTGATTTAATCTGCAGCGGTGTAAATGACGTTATCGGGACATGGCGGGCGCAAAGTGCATACAGCAGCACGCCGCGGGCGTGCGCGGTGAGCATGGCGGTGGCGGTGTTAGTGCCGAAAAAGATGTCTTCCACGGCAGCGTGCTGCGGCTGG
>Ga0066639_10002053_pt1 | contig 17736 bp, 22 predicted proteins | sample CryGeyCG2114_010_2_FD_59504 | JGI IMG/M metagenome (GOLD analysis project Ga0066639, IMG submission 59504) | Groundwater microbial communities from aquifer - Crystal Geyser CG10_big_fil_rev_8/21/14_0.10 | ecosystem: Environmental > Aquatic > Deep subsurface > Groundwater | place: USA: Utah...
GAAGCTTCTTCAATTGTATCACCCTGACTTGTAATTCCCAAACTTGTGCAATGAGCAACAAAAACAGGAGCGCCATCGCTAAGCTTTTCCTTTACAATAACAATGTCAAGAAAATGCTTTTTCTTCATAGTTTTATTAAGGAATACAAATATATAAAGTTACCTATGAAAATTCAAAATAACAATCACTCTCTTAATTGCAACAAATCCATACGCCCATAAAACTGGCAGCCACAAAGGCATAATCCCGAATAGACTGTTTCTTGTGAATGTTTCAACTCCTGTCGAAATGAAGAAATATTCGGACAATGTCATAATAATAAATCCGCAGAATAAAACTAAATAGTCTTTTTTATCATATTTTATTACAAATGCAACTGCAATTATTACTGCATAAATTACAGTTAGAAGATAATCGTTTTTGACTAAAGGAATAATCGAAATCATCAAAATTATTGGAATAATATTAAAGAATATTTTTGATATTTTATCTTTAAGCTTCATTTAATTGACTATGCACAAATTAGTTTAATAATTCTTCTGAATATGAATCGAAATAATAGAAAAAATAGAAAAATATGGACCCGGCCAGATTTGAACTGGCGACCTTCTCCACGTCAAAGAGACGTCATACCGCTAGACCACGGGTCCGTTGATATCAATCGTTAAAGATTAGTATTTAAGGATTGCCGAATTAAGAGGCTTTAGGCTTAGACGCATATGTTAAAATCAATTTAAGATCTGCTTCAAATTTCTTAAAATCTCTTATTACTTCTCCTTTGTATGCTTTTTCAAACTCTAACAATTTCTTTTCGAAACAACTATCGTGAAGCAAACTACCATCTTCATAAATACGCAGATCTGAAACTATTGCAATATTTTGAGACTTAAATGGTGTGTCAAAAAAGAGAGCCATTAGTTGATCGATAGGTTTTTTATTATGATCTAATATGTCTAACTCTAAAGATTCCATTAGTGTCTTAAAGTCACTGCGATTTTGATACCCCAAACCATGAGACATTTTTCCAATCGAGATAACTTTTTTCTTTATATAATTCAAACCCATATTATGATTGGCAAGATACTGAAAATCAGTTCTTTTGCAGTCGTCTAAAATACGAGATTCTGCATCTTGTCCGAAAATTGGCATAACTGGATTGAATACACTATCAACTTCTGCGCCTACTTTGATGTCTTTTACAGAAATTGCAGGCATTTTGCCGACAATTCTTTCCAACATACTTTCCAATTTTGCAAATGGTATTGTCTGTGTCATTTTGACCTCTTGCTAATCCATCTTGTCCCAGACAGAAGCTTCAACCGCATTCTGCGTCTGAACTGCTTCCTGAGCAATTGCCTGCACTTTCTGCTGAGGCAATTCTTCATAAGAGCCATCATCCTTAACTGACTGAACTCTTACTCTCTGCTGGATTTCCCTTTCAACATTGTTTAACAATGGCATATCCATGTTAGTCAATAATGAAATAGCAATTCCTTTTGCTCCCGCTCTTCCAGTTCTTCCGATTCTGTGAACGTAGTCTTTTGGATTTCTTGGCAAGTCATAATTGAAAACGTGAGAAACGCTGTCAATATGCAATCCTCTTGCCGCTACGTCTGTCGCGACAAGAACATTGAATGAGTTTCTTTTGAACTCTTCAATAACATAAGAACGCTTTGCCTGGCTCAAGTCTGAGTGGATTGCTTTTGCGCGGAATCCCTTTTTGACAAGGATTCTGCTCAAGCTTTCAGCCCATCTCTTTGTGTTGCAAAAAATTATTGTTTTGTCAGTCTTGTGCTGTTTCAATAATTTTGCCAAAAAGTTTAACTTAATCTTTCTGTCAACGCCAAAGAACTGCTGATCAATATTCTTAACAGTAACTTCGTCCTGCTGCAACATCAATTCCTGAGGATTTGTCATGTATCTGTTTGATAACTTTCTAACTTCTCCCGGCATTGTTGCTGAAAACAATAAAGTTTGTTTCTTGTTCTTAGCCTGTCTCAAAATTTTATCCATGTCATCAACGAATCCCATATCAAACATACGGTCTGCTTCGTCAATTACAACATAGTTGATTTTGTCTAATTTTAATTCGCCCCTCGACATTAAGTCCAAGATTCTTCCTGGAGTGCCGACAATAATATCAACACCCCTTCTGATTTGCGAAATCTGCGGGTTAATGCCGATTCCACCATAAAGTGAAACTGCCCTGACTCTTCTGTCAAGTTTCATAACTTCCTTGTGAATCTGCTGAGCCAATTCTCTAGTTGGCGCCAAGATTAATGCTTGTGAATTGTTAATTCGCTCCATTAATGGAATTAAGAAAGCCAAAGTTTTTCCAGAACCCGTCTTTGATCTTACAATTAAGTCTTGTCCAGACATAATTAAGCCCATGGACTTTTCCTGAACTTCAGTCATTGTAACTAAATTTTGCTTTGCCAGAGACTGCTTAAGCGCCTCTGAAATCTCTAAATCATTAAATTTCATCATTTGTTTTCACTCCTTACTTTGTTCTCGCTGAATAGAACTCGAAAGATAGATCAGCGGAACTGTTCAGGCAAACGATGCCTGCTACCTTTCAGTGTTCCTAGCTAATACTGTATTATCATCTGCCTTTATAAATTTATTGGTTTATCCCAGAAAACGACGTTATAAACCTATTTATAGTTTAAAACGCATTTTTACCACCCATTATAGTATTCTTTTCTATATGCAAAATTATCTCAACATATCAACATCTATCGGTTGCACAGTCCAACCTCTGACTGCATGAGCCAGCGCCATCATTTTCTCAGAACTTGGATTTTGGGCAGGCAGCATCGAAGTTGCTTCAAGATTTTGCAGGAACTGAACCTTATACGGCTCGAACTGTCTAAAGATTGCATCTTCTAATTTTGCAATCTGCTCTTCTGAAGCCTTCTTGCCCTGCTCCTGCATATTAATCAAAGCATTGTGAACATCAATCGCCTGCGAAACAGCATGCAAATACGCGGATGTTTCCATAATTTTTTTCTTTGCCATCCTGTCATCCTTGACATAATCAGCCGCTTCATCAACAATGGTTGTTAAAATCCTGACTTCAGCTTTCAGCAAATCATAATTAATCAATTCCTTTTTTCTTGAAATAACTTCAGTATTGCCGCCAGAAATTCTTGCAGACAAAATTTCCAATTGCTTGGCAATATCCACCCACGAAAATCCGCCAAGGCGCTGCGATTCAAGCAATTTAATCTGCCGCACTGACTGACGAACATCTTGCTGCCACTTCAAAACATTAATAGGATCCATTTTGACAATTAGAAAATATGTATATATAATACTGTCGGAATACGAATTAAATAATCCAAAAGTATTTAAATACAAATATCTGCGAGTATTTAAAAGAGGACATATGAACACAAAAGCAGCCTTAGAACTTTCTATAACAGCAATCGTTGTTCTCATTATAGCCATAACTGTTCTCGGATTCGCAATATTTTTCATAAAAACATTATTCGGCGGAGCAACATCAACCTTCACCGAACAATTCACGCAAATACAAGACAAACTGCGAGAGAATATGCAGAACGAAGGAAAACAAATAGCATTCAGCACAGGAACAAACATGGATGCAAAAAGAGGAACGCCTTTGCAACATTACATTGGAATACGCAATGACTTAACTGGAACAGAAGGGACGGTATGTTATGCTGTCCAAATCTCATGCTTAAGACCGTTTTCACCAGACAATCTGGGAGAATGCGACAACACAATCGTGGGCGGAGTGGACGAAGGATTTGTGCCGATGAAAGGATGGTACACACAACTGCTCCCAATATGGGATATCAAAAACAACGACTTTGACATAGAGCCCGCAACACTGAAAGTGCCGACAAGCACACCATCAGACACATACCAAATGGAACTCCGAGTGTTTGCAGACATAAACCAGGACGGATGCACAGGCGCAAACCAATTTGAAGATCTGCCTGTAGTGACAGAAAGATTCAGGGTAGTGGTAAACTAAAAATGGCAAAAAAAAGAGTATTAACAGAAAACGAAGAATTTCAAATAATGAAACTAGTCCTTGATAAATTCTTATGGATAGGAACATTCTTTTTAGGCTTCGGATTATTCCAGGTTGTAATGGGAAGCCTAAGAACAGGATTATGGCTCATAGCAACAGGCGGAGCACTAATGCTGGTATTTGCGTGGGTAATAATAAAACAGTTCGAATTAGTAAGATAAAAACCAAAACACACAAAATTACTCCAAAAACAAAGTTTTAAATAGTTTCTTTGTCTAAATTTATGAAGCATGAATAAAAAAGGAACATTGTCAAAAGTAAGCCTTAAATCATGGGGTTTCGGAATAGTTGCCCTTGGCGGAATGTACGCCGCAATCACGACAGATTTCAGAATTGGTGGTATAATCATTGCAGTTGGAGGCATGATTGTTGCAGCAGGTGACTTACTATGATAGACCAATTATTACTAATATCAAAAATAGGATTAGGACTTGGAGTCTTAGTCACAGTTGTAAAGAAAGACTGGCAAACCGCAGCAATCCTTGCAGCACTTCTTGCGCTCATCACATTCACTGTACGATAAGATTCGAATACGAATTTTAAGAGTCGCACTCAAACAAATGTTTATATAATAGAAGTTCTGGCAAAAGAGCATGAAATGGCAGCTTATTTTGGCAATAGGAATATTAGCAGTATTAGTTGCATGCTCAAAAGCAGAATGCAAGGCAAACTCTGACTGCTTAAAACCGCACTTCTCAGGAAGCTGTGATTCGGGAAAATGCTCTTTCACGCCAAAAGCGAATGAATGCGGAAATTCCCTCTGCGATTCAAATGAAAATGAATGCTCATGCGCTGATGACTGCGGAACATGCTCTGGAAGCGTAGCAGGCTCAAAATACCTGACTCAATCATGCGATTCACAGCAGAACTGCGCCACAGACATGAAAACAGCAGGAAAAGAAACTTCGCGCACAGACGAAACATCAAGCTCAGGCGACAGGTTCAGAGTAATAACAACATACAACTCCCCATTTAATCTTGGAAAAGACTCATTAAAACTGCAGATTGGATTGGCGTCTCAAAGCGCGTCAAACTCAAAAGAAACAATAAAAAGAATAGAAGTGACAGCAACAACCCCTGACAAAAGAACAGTGACAATCGCCCAGAAAGATTTGTCGAAAACAATATGGAGCACAGGCGGAGAATACGACATCATTGAAGAGCTTCCCCTTGATGTTACGGGCTCAGAACTCGAAGGAAGCCTGATTGACCCGACAATCGCAGTCACATATTCATACGACGTAAAATCATCAAGCTCCGTGATTTCAAAAACAAGCACATTCAAGATCAAATTATCACGCACAACAATAGAATGGGCAAGACCGGATGCCACGTATACATGCGGAAGCTGCGACGATGACAATTCAGGAACACAGGATTCGTGCGACAATGGAAGATGCGTCCATACGCCAATAAACGACGCGTGCGGAAACTATGTATGTGATGGCGGCGAGAACGAATGCACGTGCGCAAAAGACTGCGGACCATGCGCGGGCGGAACAGAATACACTGAAAAATCCTGCTCAGCGTCAAAATGCATAACAACACTAAAGTCAGGAACAAAACAATCAGCTGAAAACGTATTTTATCCCGTGGACACAGGAGCATTTGCACTAAACGCAAACTACAAATATAATTCGCCGTTCAACACAGCATCAGACTCATTCACAATAGACCTTGAATTAACAAGCGCAAAAGAAGGAGTGAGCAACATACAAATAAACACGATAAGAGTATTGGACGGCTCGCAGGAACTGGCGATAAGCAATGACGCAATGCCACTGACAGAAGGAACGACCACAACAGCAATTGTCAGGATAACCGGAATGACAGGACAGGAAGAGCATCCAACAACAATCACAGCATGGTATTCTTACGATAAAGACGGAACAACATTGAAAAACACATTCAGCAAAGGGTTAGGAAGAATAACCTACATCACTCCAGACGCATGAACAAGAAAGCAATGGAATTATCAGTAACTGTAATTATTCTTCTTATCATAAGCATAATCATTTTTGGCTTCGGAATATACATGCTGAAACAAATCTTCTTCGGAGCAAACGAAATACAAGCTTCCCTTGAACAACAAGCGCAGGCGCAAATAGAACAAATGCTCAAAGAAGAAAACGCCCTTGTCGCAGTGCCATTCGGAACAAAAACAGCAAGACGCGGAGAAAGCGTTGTTTTCGGAGTCGGAGTCAGAAACACAGGAGACACGATGAATAAATACACAATTGTGACTGCATTCGACAATGCCGTGACTCCAGATGGAAGCTCTTACATCGTGAAATGCGGAGAAGACGATTGCTCATATGTAAACACAAACTGGCTTGGAGCATTCGCAGTACAGCCATACATTTCCCTCCAGCCTAAAAGCTTCCAGGCATTAAGCACATTAGTAAAAGCAGGAAACAAAATAAACGATGCCCAACAAACCCCTGCAGGCAATTACCAGTTCTTGGTCTGCGTGTTTGAAACGCCTCCAGAACAAGAGCCGTTCGTGACAACAGACGACTGCACACTGGACAATTTCAAAAACAACCCATCGCATTTCTACAGCTCAAAAGTATACCCAATCACTGTGACTATAAAATAATCAGAATCGCGAATTTAATGTCGCCACAAAATAAGGCTTATTGTTGTTGTAAGCATCATAAGACACTATCTTGCCGCCCAAAGACAAGTCTTCCGTCAAATAAATAAAGCCCGCAGACGCAGTGGGAATCATTGTTATAGGAACATCAGCGCCATTGAAATGCAACGGGAACCTGTTTGAAGTATCCTCCCTGAAAGCAAAGACTGAATCAAGGTACAATGAAAACCATCCCTTGTTTATTTTCCTGTTCAATGCCAAATGAATATTCGCATTAGCCACAAACCTATTGTTTAAAATTTTTGGAAAATCAGTCATTCCAGCTTCAGAGAAAAATGCTTTTGTAGACTTCTGAGAATCGAAGCCAAGAGTAACGCCGTTATTTACAGCCAGAACAAAACCGCCGCCCTCGTTTAACGTGAAATCTCCCATAGCCTGATAAAATTCAGGCAAGTACTTGATTCCAAAGATTGCCGAGCAATCTCTGTTTCTTGTCACTCCGAAAAACTCCTGGTCATTTGACAGCACAATCCCTCCAAAAAATATTCCTTTTCTTGCGTCAATTATGACATCATTCTTCGACGCGTACAACTCAACATCCATCCCGAATGCAGGATGGCTGTATATCGGCGAATACGCAAGCATAGGGAACGGGCTTCCAAAATCCTCCACAGCGCGGTTAAACTCAAATTTTGTGCCTGGCGTAATGCCTTCCATCAAAGAGACTGCCTCAGTAAACTTATTCTCCTTTATTGCGGCATTCAAAGCAGAAGCCTGGCCGTCTGAGATTGCATAAACCCTCTTGCCATCATTCCAGTGATCCATAATATTCAGGACAAAAGACGTTGACTTTGTATCGCCCTTGACAAAACTGTTTATAGTTTTCCCGTTTGAAATCAATTGCGCATGAATATTACCAGAGAACAAGCTGAAATCATTAAAGCTCATATGCTTTGCCTGCTCCAACAATGCCAATGCATCGTACAGAGTATTGACCCTGTAATTAAGCAATGCAATATTTTGAGGATTCAAAGGATCAGAGATTAACAACTGCCCTATAATCCCTTTGCCGTCATAACCGGCAATGCCATCCAGCTGGGCGCTTCTTATTATTCCTTGTTTATCCTGGAAATAACCGCCAAACCTGACAATAGAATTGCCTGAGTTGAAATAGAAATTTTTAACGCTTCTCTGGCCTATATTAACCTCGCCAATGCTCATTCTAAACTGCTTTGAAGAATCGACAACAAGATTCGACAGGCTTCCGAGATGCTTTCCATCAAGAGTGAAAGCCGCATTATTGATTGAAGTGACTTTTCCCGCAACAAGATTGTCAATTGTCGCAGTAAATCTTGATTTGCCGTTAAAATTGAATTCAGCAGAATTAAATTGCGTATTTTTAGATGACGCAAATCCTGTCAATGCTGCATTGAAATCAAAGCCTTTGAAATTGCCTTCCAGCGAAGCCCGTTCTATGTCATTCCCATTTAATTTCAAGCTTCCATAAAGATTATTATTTCCTTCTGACAAATGAAAATCTCCCTCCTGAAAATATTTCAAACTGTCAAAATCGGCTTCGGCAGAGCCGTCAAAATCAAATTTTTTCGAATTCAACACAAACGAATTGTCTGTCAACGTAAAATATTTTGACTGCTCTGCTTTTAGAACACTGACCAAAGAATCCTGATTTAAAGGCAGATTTTTGTATTTGTCAAAAACAATCCCGTATTCAAGATTTCCCAGTTCTGACAAATAATCCGCGGCTTTTGATGTTAAAAACTGCTCTGAAGGCAGTATCGACTGAAGCTTTTGAACTTCAGATTCCAACTGCCGCATAACCCTCTGTTCTGAAACTCGAAACTGAGGAACTTGAATATCAGGAATATCAACGTCTTGCGCAGCTAACGAACTTACGGATAATAGACTGCCGGCTAATAATGCCTTAAACTTAGTCAGGGGTTTCAAGGTAAAAATATAGTAATATCGCCAAGTATTTAAGTGTTATGAACGATTTTTCTTATTTTAACGCCGACGCCAAGTCAATGAGAACCTGCTTTGGATTTCTTGCCAAAACAACCGCTGAAGAAATCAATATGCCTTTTGCCCCCAATTCCACTGCTTTCTTCACGTCTTCTTTTGTGTGAATGCCTGCTCCGCACAGGATTGGAATGTCTTTGATATAATGCGTCAATGCGGTTATTATCCCCGGTCTTGCCTGGCTTACGCTCAAAGTACCCGCAATCAATTCCGGCGGTTCAATGGCAATCATCGCAGGCTTTGTCTGGTATAACTTGAAAGCTTCATTCGGGTCTTTAGCGCACAAAATAGTTTCTAATTCCATCTCCTGCATTTTCTTCAGAGTTGACTGGGCTGTGAGAAAATCAATCGGCTTTTCAGAATGGTTTAATAGAGAACCTTCAGCCCCTGCCTGCTGGAGAGCATCAGGAGTTATCGCGCCAGTGCTTCTGCCCTCTTCAGCATTGTCAACATGCTGGGCAAAAACAGGAATACTGACGGAATCCACCACACTTCTCAAATCCAAAGCTTGAACAGCGACAGCAATTTCCACACCTGTCTTTTTTGCCGCTTCCTCGCACTGCTTTGCCATGCTAACAGCGTTGGGACCAGTGGCTTGAGGATAAGTTTTGAAATTGACGATAATAACCGGAAGCTTCATTAAAATAACATCAGAAGAGGTTATATAAATACTTTTAGAGGCAATCTAACTTATAAGAATAGAGATTTCCTTGAATTGGTAACCGAATGGCAAGCTTAAAGAAATATAAATTTTAATAAAAATTCTTTCCGAAATCGTGCAATAATTTTATAATGATGCCGACAGTTTTAAAAAGTCCGAGTGCTTGTATAGTTGTATGGAAACAATTCAAATAGCTCAAAACCAAAAGAAAATCCTGAACAAAGATTCAACAATACCCAAAAAAAGAACAACAGACCACACTGAATTGGAAATGATGGAATTAAGCCTTAGAGATTACGAAGCAGGAAGATATAAAGCAGTCAAGTACTCTTGTTAAGAATTCTTAAGTATCTTTCTTTATTCTTAATCACATGATCTATAATATCCTGCTGTTCTTTATGTTTTATTTCACAAAAACTACATTTGGCTTGTTTTTGAATTGCGTATCTCCAGTAACAAACTTAAGACTATGCTTTCGGGCAGTCACGTAGCCAATGCAATCAGCATACGACAGCTTTTCATTTTTATGCTCAAATTTAAACCTGCTTGCTTCAATTGAAATATCTGGAACGATGCCCATAAATTGCAAATCGAGATTTTTCATCCAAAAATCGGCTGTGCGCCGATCGTACTTTAAGAGAAGACTGTAATAAACCTCACTCAAATTAAGAGCATTTGTCATTATCACGTCATTTTCAAAAATTTCATAACTCTTATTCTGGAATATTATTTCCAATATCGCATAACTGTCAAAAAAATGCATGACTTATTCACCCCAGAGTTCTTTGTCAACTTCTTTCATAAGCTCTGCCACTGATGTTTTAAGTTTAGGAAGAGGATGTTTCTTTGCGAGCGAGAATATATCTTTAACAGTTGTTTTATGCTTTGCCTGTATTTTTAATGATAGTTCTGTGCCTTCCTCTATATTCTCGGCAGAAACAACACCACTAGGGATTAATATGCCTAGAGAATTGCCCCACTTCTTCGCTTTTACCTGTATCTCTTCCATTTAGTTATACAAGTATAACTTATTTATAAATCTTTCGCATCAAAATATGCAAAAACTACTTAAAATATAATCGTGCTTCCATAACTAACGAAAATTTCCCGAAAAACAATGATTTTATGAAAATAATGCAAAAATTAAAAATTTTAGTTAAAACTACTTAACGCTCTCAATCCAGCTCTTCAACGCATCAGCCGACATATACCCCGAGTAACGCGCAGCTTCCTTTCCATTCTTGAATATGACCAGCGTCGGAATGCTTCTAACGCCCAGACCGTTTGACAATTCACCATTGGCATCAACATCGCATTTCACAAAGTCAATATCTGCGACTTCCTTGCTCACTTTTTCAAAAACAGGAGCAAGCATCTTGCACGGACCGCACCACGCTGCCCAGAAATCAACAATAACAGGCTTCTTTGAATTTAAGACATTAGAATTAAAATTTGCTTGCGTAACTTCCATCATTTTCCCCACCTACTTCTTCTTAACCGCCTTTTTTGCCTTAGGCTTCTCCGCAGTCTTCTTTGCAGGAGTCTTTGCTTCAGACTTTGGCTTTGCATGATGTTCTGCAATATGCTTGCCAAGCTCCCTGACAACAGGCTTGAATTTAAAATTCGGCTGAGGCAGGGACAATTGAGGGCTTGCTTCAACTTTCTGCCCTGACATCACTGCGCCTTCAGTCTTTTGCGGGAACACCCTTGAATAAGAATCATCGTGCTTAACCTCAATATCCTGCTGCCCTGATGATTCGCGAGGAGGATATGACGGATAGTCCCTCATCAAAAACGCTCCTTTGTTTGCATCCAAATCAGTGAAATCATCAACAACATCCAAAACAGCCTTGTTGGTGCTTCTTCCGAATGCCACAACCTCCACTCGACAGCCCATAGCCCTCTGCAAATGCTGGATTAACGGAATGAAATCTCCATCGCCGCTCACGATTACTATCGTGTCAAGCTTTGGAGCCAACTCTATCGCATCCATCGCCATACCAATATCCCAGTCTCCTTTCTTTGAGCCGTCAGGGAAAATCTGAACATCTTTGGCCTTGATTTCAAAACCCATTCTCGCAAGGCTTTCAAAAAAGCTTTCCCTGCTTGTTTCAGGAGTTCTTATTGTGTAAACAAAAGCCCTGATTAAAGTCCTTCCGCCAACTGCGTGATTTAACAGATTTCTGAAATTAACTTTCGCATTATATAATGCCCTTGCGCTGATAACGATATTTTGTACATCGACAAAAACACCAACTCTCTGACTTTTATGTATTTGCATAAGAATAACGCTTTATCAGGTATATATAAACATTATGGATACTAAATATACGGATTAGACTATGCTTTTGACTCTATTTCCTTCAATAACTGCTGAGTGAATGAAGGAATATTGTCTTCACCAAGCACTTTATTCTCCCTTGTCCTGATATTGACTGTTCCCGCGGCCTTCTCCTTTTCGCCGACAACAAGAATGTAGTTCGCCTTTTCCAGTTCAGCTTCCCTGATTTTCTTGTTTAAAGTAATGTCTCTGTTATCCAAATTCACTCTTAATTTATGCTCAAACAATTCCTTTCTCACTTTTTCAGCATAATCATTGTATTTCTCTGAAACCGGCAGAATTCTTACTTGTTCAGGAGACAACCATAATGGAAGCTTGCCAGCAGTATGCTCCAATAAAATCGCAAAGAACCTTTCGAGACTGCCGAGAACAGCGCGGTGAATCATAACAGCAGTATGCTTTGTGTTGTCAGCTCCTTCATATTCCGCCTTCATGCGCAAAGGCATCTGGAAATCCAGCTGAATGGTTGCGCACTGCCACGTTCTGCCGAGAGCGTCTTTAACGTCAAAGTCAATCTTCGGGCCGTAAAACGCGCCGTCACCTTCTTTGATTTCATATTTCATTCCAACAGATTCCAATGCCGACTTTAATGCGGACTCGGCATTCGCCCATAATTTTGCGTCGCCCATAGCATTTTCAGGCTTTGTGCTTAATTTAGCGGCATAATCAAATTTGAAAACATCCTTGTAAACATAACTTACAAAATCCAAAGCTCCCTTGATTTCAGATTCAATCTGCTCGGGAGCACAGAAAATATGCGCGTCATCCTGCGAAAACTTCCTAACCCTTGTCAACCCGCCAAGAACGCCCTTCAATTCATTCCTGTGCAGACAGCAGAAATCCGCAACACGCCAAGGCAAATCCCTGTATGAACGGGATTCATTGTTGAACATTAAAACGTGGGAAGGGCAGTTCATAGGCTTTAATGAAAACTCCTCATTATCAACATTAAGCAGAAACATATTCTCCTTGTAATGACCCCAATGGCCAGAAGCCTCCCACAATGCCTTGTTGAATAATTGAGGAGTCAAAACTTCGTCAAAGCCGCGCTTTCTATATTCCTCTCTTATGAAATTAACCAGAATGTTGTAAACAACAGTTCCTTTTGGCAAAAAAAAGCCAGAGCCAGGGCTCCATTCATGAAACATAATCAACCCCAATTCTTTTCCAATCTTTCTGTGGTCGCGCTTTTCAGCTTCTGCCTGCAATGCCAAATATTCCTTCAGCTGTTTTTCCGCAGGAAATGAGATGCCATACACTCTTGTGAGCTGTTCATTCTTTGCGTCTGCGCGCCAGTAAGCGCCTGCGAGTTTTGTAAGCTTAAAAGCCGCGATTTTTCCTGTGCTTGGAACATGCGGACCCCTGCACAAATCAATAAACTTGTCCCCAATGGAATATGCTGTGAGCTTTTGATTCTGGCCTTGGAATTCAGAAGCCATTTCAATCTTGAACTTGTTGTTTGCAAACTTTCTCTTTGCTTCATCAAGAGTGAGTTCATGCTTCTTGAACGGCATGTCCTGTTTTACAATTTCCCTCATCTTTTCCTCTATCTTTGGAAAATCATCAGGAGTTATGGGCAAATCCGCGAAGTCATAATAAAAACCCTCTTCGACAGGAGGACCGATAGTATTTTTTGCCTTTGGATACAATTCCTGAACAGCATACGCAAACACGTGGGCTGTTGAGTGTCGGAAAACCTCAACGCCTTCCTTTGATGAAAATGTCAGGACTTCGAAAGTCGCATCCTCGTGAATTGTGTCATTTAAATTCGCAAGCTTTCCATTTACTTTGGCTGCCAAAGCATCTTTCGCAAGCCTCTGGCCAATGCCTTCAGCTACCTTAAGACAAGTGATTCCTTTCTCAACTTCCTTCTTTGCCCCATCAGGGAATGTTAAGGTAACCATACCTAAATTCCTTGGAGTTCAGTATATATAGTTTTCGTGATTTGTTTAAAAAGCATTAAAAAATAAAAAGACCTGAAACTAAGGAGTTTCAGGACGAATTAATTCAGCATATATTTCAGGACTAATGCCGATAGGCTTTTCCCTTTCATTAGAAAGCATTTCTTTCAAACTTAAACAATTTTTGTTTGACGCCGCGTAATGCCGTTCTAATTCCACAAATTCAGAAGCAGCCGCCTTTTCCAAAGAACTGCAGAATTCATCGCGCTCGTTCTTGAAGATTGCGGAAGCATGAATTTTTGCCTCTTCATAACCTTCATTATGGCCTTTTTCATAACCCTTGTTATTGCCATAATAACAACCTCCTGCAAAGAGGGCGCTGTAAAAACCTAACTTAACCAATTTCATAATTCCGTCAAATGCCATATGGACACCTCGGAAAAAACTATAATTCATGATTAAAAATGTGTTTCCCAAAAAAATACGGAAAACCTTTACAAAACCTGAAAAAACACATAATAAGATGGAAAAGCCTTCACAAAGACTTAAAAACACACGAATATAATTCATAATAATGAAACCAGTCATAGAACTAAAAGATGTCTGGAAGACATACTGGATGGGCGATAATCCTGTGCACGCATTAAGAGGCCTAACTCTTGAAATAAAAAACGGCGAATTTGTCGCAATCCAAGGACCGTCGGGAAGCGGAAAAAGCACATCCATGAACTTAGTTGGCTGTTTAGATACCCCGACAAAAGGCACAGTATGGCTAGACGGCAAAGACATATCAAAAATGTCAGAAAGCGACCTGGCGACAATCCGCGGGCAGAAAATAGGATTCATATTCCAAAAATTCAACTTAATACCCACATTAACAGCGCTGGAAAACGTAACACTTCCAATGACCTTCCAAAACATACCGTCTGAAAAACGAATAGAAACAGCAAAAAGAGTGCTGACAATGGTAGGATTAGCAGACAGAATGACGCACAAGCCAAATGAATTATCAGGCGGACAACAGCAAAGAGTGGCAATTGCCCGCGCATTGGCAGTTGACCCTCCAGTATTGCTGGCAGACGAACCAACAGGAAACCTCGACAGCGTAACAGGAGCGCAAATAATGAAATTTTTGAGAGAATTAAACGCAAAGCATAAAAAGACAATAGTTTTAGTAACACATGACGACAAGCTTGCCAGGGAAGCTGACCGCATTGCAGTCATAAAAGACGGCAAAATAGTGAGGCAGATTAAAACATGAAAAAAATAATACTATTCGCAATCATAACATTAATTCTTGCGGGAGCGGCAAGCGCACTGCAGCAGCAGTCAATACCATACAAACCAACAGGATTGACAGACTTGCGAATAAGCGTGCTAAAATACGAACCAGCGCCGGCAACGCCTGGAAATTACGTGGACATATGGCTGTCAATGTCAAACAAAGGACAAGACATCAGCAATGTAGTGTTATCAATAACCCCTGAATACCCATTCTCGCTCGGGACAGGACAGGAACAGCTTGTTTCTGTCGGCGACATTCCAGCATTAAAAGACGCTGTTGTGAAAATACGCGCAAACGTGGAATTAGGAGCTCCGAATGATATTAAGAACTTAACAGTCCAACACACATATGGAAAAGGAGAAGCGTGGAGCAAATTCGAAATACCGATACAAATACAGACGCAGGACGCAGGATTGACGATAGATGAATACTCAATAAACCCAAAAGACGTTGCGCCGGGAACAGAAGCAATACTGACAATGAAAATAAAGAACAACGGAAGAATCGCAGTAAAAAACGTCGACATAAGCCTTGACTTAACAGGCGAAAACTCAAAATTATCAACCATCGGATCAGGAACAAAAAAAAGAATACTCTCAATCCCCGCAGGCGAATCGCAGGACGTGGAATTTGACGTAATAGCAGACACAGACGCGCTGGTTAAAGTATATTCAGTTCCAGTCGCATTCAATTACCAGGATGAACGAGGACAGAAGTACACAGATTCATCATCATTAAGCATACTTGTCAATGACAAACCCAACCTTGCGATGAACGTTGAAAGCACAACAATACAGTCAATAAGAAGCGTCGGAGAAGTTGACTTGAAAGTAATAAACAAAGGAATCGTGAATGTGAAATATTTGACAGTGACCTTAAAAGAATCCCCTGATTACAACATATTATCAACATCATCAGAAACCTACATCGGCAACCTTGACTCAGACGACTTTGAAACAATCAGCTTCATCATCAAGCCAAAATCAAAAATAACATCGCTAAAAGCAGAAGCCGAATTCAGGGACGCGTATAACAAGCCGTACACAGTGCAGTATTCAATACCATTAAGAATCATAACGGCAAGCGAATTAGGACAGGGACCAAATTATTTTATGTACATTGCATTTTTAGGATTAATCGGCGGCGGCATATACTGGTGGCATAAGCGCCGAAATAAGAAGAGAGCATAATGCTGACTGATTATTTGACAATAAGCTGGAAAAGCTTAAGGCAGAGAGCCAAAAGAAGCATATTAACAGCAATAGGGATTATAATAGGAATTGCGGCAGTAGTCGCATTGATTTCTTTAGGACAGGGAATGAAAGATGCAATCAACAAGCAGTTCAGCAGCATAGGCGGAGACAAAATAATAGTGCAGACAAAATCAGCAGGCTTTGGGCCGCCAGGACAGCAATCACCGGGAAAACTGACAGAGCATGACCTGAAAATAATGACGCAAGTCTCAGGAGTGAAGGAAGCCGCCGGAAGACTGTTAAAACCCGTAAGAATAGAATTCAACAAAAAAGCAAGAACCCAATTCCTTTCCTCAGTGCCAGAAGATTCTACGGCAGACCTTGTGATATCAGCAAACAATTACAAAGCAGCCCAGGGAAGAATGATAAAAACCTCTGACAAGGGAAAAATAATGGTTGGAAACGACTTTGCGCAGGAAGATGCCTTTGGAAAAGAAATGGTCGCAGGCGACAAAGTCATAATCCAGGACAGACAGTTTGAAGTCATCGGCATTCTTGACAAGCTCGGAGATCCTGTGCGCGACAAATCAATTGTCATGAACACAAAAGAAGCATGGGATTTATTGGGAATAACCGACGAAGAATACAGCGTCCTTGTTGCGCAGGCAGACGCAGGGCAGGATATTGATGCCTTATCCGACAGAATACTGCGCGCGATACGAAGGGACAGAGGGCAAAAAGAAGGCAGAGAAGACTTTACAGTGCAGACAAGCGGAGAAGTCATTGCGACATTCGGAACAATACTGACAATTGTCCAAGTGATATTAAGCGGCATAGCGGCAATTTCCCTTCTGGTCGGCGGAATAGGAATAATGAACACAATGTATACTTCTGTATTGGAAAGAACGCGGGAAATAGGAATAATGAAATCCATAGGAGCAAGAAATTCAGACGTGATGTGGATATTCTTAATTGAGTCCAGCATACTCGGAGGCATTGGCGGATTAATCGGAATACTTCTCGGAGTGCTGATGAGCAAGCTCGTTGAATTAATGGCATATTATTTCTGGGGGCCAAATTTGCTGCAGGCAAGCATACCTTGGTATTTGGTTTTGGGGGCATTAGCATTTTCTTTAGTGATAGGAACTGTGAGCGGACTTTTGCCGTCAAGAAACGCAAGCAGAATGAGGCCTGTCGACGCATTGCGGGGCGGAAAATGAAAGACTACTTTGCAATTGCAGTGAAAAACCTGACAAAACGAAGCAAGCGTTCATGGCTGACCGTATTAGGAATTTTCATTGGCATTACCGCAGTTGTTGCTCTCGTTTCTCTGGGTCAAGGATTTCAAAACTCCATTTTAGACCAATTTTCATCAATAAGCGCAGACAAAATATTCATACTCCCGAAAGGCGCAAATCTGGGAGCATCATCCACAGAAGCAGGAAGATTAACGAAACACGACATTGACGTTGTTAAACGCGGCTTCGGAGTTGCAGAAGCAGCAGGACAAATACAGCGCGCCGCGCAGGCATCATTTAAAGATGAAATATTGACGCAATACATACTCGGAATACCCACTGATTCCACGATGGACCTCGCAATACAGACAGACGCCCTTGAAGCAGTGGAAGGAAGAATGCTCAGAAAAAACGACAAAAA
>Ga0066639_10002056_pt1 | contig 17718 bp, 13 predicted proteins | sample CryGeyCG2114_010_2_FD_59504 | JGI IMG/M metagenome (GOLD analysis project Ga0066639, IMG submission 59504) | Groundwater microbial communities from aquifer - Crystal Geyser CG10_big_fil_rev_8/21/14_0.10 | ecosystem: Environmental > Aquatic > Deep subsurface > Groundwater | place: USA: Utah...
TTGATCTTGATAATGCTCATGAGTATCTTCTTTTAATGGATATCCTCTCGTTTTATAATCCAAAACAATCAGTTTCCTTCCTTTTACAAGAATATTATCAACTGCACCCCTAAACAAGTTACCTTTTTTATCAGTCCATTGAATCCCTTTAAAATTAGACCGCCATATTTTAAGCAGTTCTTCATTATTAAATAGCTTAACACTTCCATTTAGTTCTTGAAGTTCAGGAGGAAGCTCCCCTTTTTTCATAAATTTGTCGAAGTGATCCTTCAAAATTCTATCCATCCCACTAGGTAAAGATGGAAAAATAGTGTCAGGTCTGTTAATTTTCTTGTTGAATCTAAGCCAGAAACATCTTGGACATTCCTTTAATAGAGACAATGACGAGGGGGATAGTTTGTATGTCATTTTATTGTAATATTGAAAAATATATTTTATTCTAACTAATTGGTTCCGGTAATCCTAAAAAATTTAAAGACAATTTACGAAAAAAGAAGTGACATCCAACAGACTCAATATAATCTCTTGTATCCTTATATTTGTTATTCTTAAACCAATCACTAAGGATATAAACATATTCAATTTCTATATCCATTTTTTCAACTAACTTTGAATATTGTTTCTTTTTGAAATCGCATGTCTGTAACTTTTCATCTACAGAACCCTCAACATTTTGAAATTTCATTTCAATTATAAATAACTTATTGCTTTTAAGAATGTGAATTGTTTCATCTGGTAATAATTTTTTAGATAGTATTTTTTCCCAATTAATATTATTGTTTTCTAAGAGACCTGAATATAGACCATGTTTCTTATAAAAATGTGCAACAAGATCACCATTAAAATATAAATCGTTATCTTTAACTTCATAACCATTTAGTTTTTCGAAAACTTTTCTTAAATCAACACGTTTTTCGAATTCTAATCCAGAATGAGCAGTTTTAGAACCACCCTTTCCACCTTTAATCATTTTATATCCCCTATCATAGATAAATAAGTAAATTTAAACATATATTTAAAATTGATCTAAAAGTTTTGATCAACGATCGATTCATTTAGACGTAGTACCATAAAGCATAAAAACCAGAAAGACCATGATTAATTTTAATGGAATACTTCAAAAACGATAAGTTTAAATTATTATTAGGAGACTCCCTAGAGTTATTATCAAAAATAGATAAAGAATCAGTTACAACAATTTTTGCCGATCCCCCATATAACCTTTCAAATAACGGGTTCACATGTAAAGGTGGTAAAATGGTATCTGTAAATAAAGGTGATTGGGATAAATCAAACGGGTTTAAGGAAGATTATAAGTTTACTTACGAATGGATAAAGAGATGTAGAGATATCCTAAAGCCAGAAGGAACAATCTGGATTTCAGGCACGCATCATAATATTTACCAAGTTGGACATGCTTTACAAGCATTAGGATTCCATGTATTAAATGAAATAATCTGGTTCAAGCCCAATGCTCCCCCTCATTTAGCCTGTCGCTATTTCACTCATTCTCATGAAACCCTTATTTGGGCAAGAAAAAGCAAAGATTCAAAACATAAATTTAATTATGAAACAATGAAAAAATGGGAAGATAAAATCAGTCCAGCCAATAAACAAATGAGAAGCGTCTGGCATATTCCCTTAACATCAAAAGCAGAAAAAATCTATGGAAATCATCCAACTCAAAAACCAATGGAATTATTAAAAAGAGTTATTGAATCATCAACCGATGAAAGTGATTTAGTTTTAGACCCTTTTAATGGTTCAGGAACTACTGGCATAGTCTCTCATATTTTAGGACGAAAATATATTGGAATTGATATGGAAAAAAAATATCTTGATATAACCATAAAAAGATTACAAGGAATAAAAAAACAAACTAATTTAAAATCTTATTAATTTAAACTTTCCTAAATCTCTCTAACTCCCTTCTCGTCTTCCGGAGCGAACATCTTGCCGATCTTCTCATCCTGCATCAATTCTTCTCTCCAGGACTGCCAGAACGAACTAACCTTCAGACCATGCCACATTAAAGTCCCCAGTAAACCCAGCACTGAAGCATCAGCGGCAGAGAACTGTGAAGTAAAATATTTACCTTCTTTAACCACTTCTAATTTCCCTAAACGATAATCCACTTCCGCTTGCAGATCTATTTTCTGCTTATCATCATAAACGATTGCCCGATGCGCTTTACCACTAGCCTTCATCCCTTCGCTCATGCTAAACCTTTCTACATAGAACGGAGATAAATATTGCGTAATCCGGTCAACTGCCCAGATAACATTATGTACCATAACTTTCTCCTTCAAATCAACACCCATCATCTTATAGGTTTCTGGATACTTCTCTTCCAGATACTGCGTAGCGGCGATACTTTCACCAACAATAAAATCACCATCTTCCATGAAGGGAATCGTCTCCGCCAGACTTTTGCTTAAAAACTCCGCAGATCTCTTACTCATCTCAACATTTACGTGTTCAAATTCCAAACCTTTCATAATTAAGGCTGCTCTTAATCGGGCTACATGCCCGCCTCTTATTCCATATACAGTTATCATAAAAAAAAGAAAAAGGGGGTAAGTTATAAAGGTTTCAGTATCTCATTCAACTTGTTCAATAATCTCCATCCTTCTTGTTCAAACTTAGAGCAGGCAAACCATTTATTTCCCAAATCCTTTAGAGAAGCACCGAAATGATATACTATTTCATCAATAATCAAAAACCTATCATGTGAATCATTAAACTCTTTAACCTCAATCGGTTCATACTGAGAGTTGTGTTTATCAAGATCTAAGTTTAATTGTTTACTCAATTTTGTAAGAATAATAACTTTTACCCTTTTATTTCTTTTGCTAAACATAGTTAATATAGAGTCATCTACATAATTATCAATCAGAATTATTGAACTTTTAGCCGTGCGAATCAGATCAGCAACAAAATTGTAAGCATCAAAGATCTGCCCATTAAAGAATATTCCTTTCTCAGGTTTTATCCCTTTGTCTTCAATCAGACCAAAAACTTTAGAAAATTGTTCATCATGTTCTAACAATTTCTGCTCTGCATTATCAATTCTTTCGAACAACCCAATGTTGGAAGAAATAAATTTTCTCATGATTACAAATGCACGCATTATTTGTATATTAACTTCTATTGCCTTATCTGAATTTAAAATTCCTGCAAGCATAGCTACTCCTTGCTCTGTGAATGCATAAGGCAACTGAGAAGAATACTTTAGCTCATTGAGGTGGTCACATTTTGTGACCAGTTCCATTTTCTCAAGTGTATCTAATTTAAGCATAAAATCAGGAGGAAATCTTCTAAAGTTTCTTTTAACAGCTTGATTCAAAGATTTTGTGGAGATCCCATAAAGTTCTGCTAAGTCCCTATCTAAAATAACCTGCTTGTCCCTAATAGTAAAAATCTTATTTTTCATCAAATCCATAAGAAAGAAAGAAATTAAAACCTTTTATAAATTAACTAGTCACATCTTCCGACGCTAGCGGAAAGAATCCGAAAACATCTCTTCTACAGTATACAAATCTTTATTATAGAAAAATTAATTAAAATCACCAAGGGGTGTTAGGTTGAAAATACTTGTAATCTTTGGTTCCGACTCAGATAAACCTGTTTATTCTAAATTTAGTAGTATCGGTACGATCAAGGTCTGCTCTGCTCATAGAACTCCCGACTTATTAGAGCAAATCCTCAAAGAACCTTACGACCTAATCATCGCCGGAGCTGGTTTAGCGGCCCACCTTCCAGGAGTTATCGCTTCCAAAACCACTACCCCTGTCATCGGTGTTCCCGTAAATTCCAATTTTCAAGGTTTAGACTCCTTATTCTCCATCTTACAGATGCCGCCTGGTATTCCCGTATTAAGTACTCCCATCGACGCCGAGAATTTTGATGAACGCATCCTACAACCATACAAAAGAATCAACATTATTGGTGATATTGACAACAAAGCAGTAAAGAAAGCTCTTGCTATCTTCAAAGAATTCAACATCCCTTACGACAGAAGTTCTCATTCTCAGGAAAATGTCATCAATCTTCATTTTACACCATTAGAAGAAACCAAGGAGACCAAACATTTTTCCATCAATATCCCGCTAAAAGAAGATTCCACTGCCGAAGATTCTTTACAACTAATAAAAAAAATCCGCTCCGGCTTCTGGGTCGGCTTAAACAGAGGAGAAAATGCGGCTTTAGCAGCGATTCAACTACTAAAAACACACGATGAAGAGATCAAGAGGTATAGAGAAAAAATGGCAGAAAAAATTTACCAGTTGCAAGACAACACACTGAAAGAAACCAATCTTAATTTAGGAGAATTGTACAGAGGAAAAGTTAGGGATTGCTACTCTAAAGACAACCAAATTACCATCATCACCACAGACAGAATTTCTGCTTTTGATCATGTTTTAGGAACGATTCCTTACAAAGGACAAGTACTAACCCAGCTTGCTAAGTTCTGGTTTGAGCAGACTAAAGATATCATTACCAATCATCTTCTAAGTTCACCTGATCCAAACGTTATGGTGGTTAGAAAATGCCAGCCCTTACCGATTGAAATTATCGTCAGAGGGTACTTAGCCGGTTCAGCTTGGCGTGATTACCAGCAAGGTCATCCTGTATCAGGAATAATCTTACCGGAAGGAATGAAAAAGAACCAAAAATTTCCTACGCCGATCATTACCCCTTCCACTAAAGAAGAATATGGGTTACATGATAAACCAATCTCTAAGCAGGAAATTATAAGTCATGGTATCATCTCTCCGGAATTATACCAGCAGATTGAGATAGCGGCTTTGCAATTATTCCAACGCGGCACAGAAATTACAGCACAAAATGGATTAATTTTAGTTGACACCAAGTATGAATTTGGTTTATACAACAACCAATTAGTTTTGATAGACGAGATTCATACACCGGACTCATCAAGATTCTGGGAAGCTGATTCTTATGAGACAGCCTTCAATAACGACCAAGATCCCCGACAATTAAGTAAAGAATTTTTAAGAGAATGGTTAATGGAGCAAGGCTTCATGGGTGAAGGAACTCCTCCAGAATTATCTACAGAAATAAAAAATAAGACCAGCGAAATCTACATCAATGCTTATGAAAGGATTACCGGAGAAAAATTCCAGAAAGATGAAAGTGATATTCAACAAAGAATTGAGAATAATTTACACCTTAAAGTAGAAGTCAAAGAATCTACAGCAGAACAAAAGGTATCAACTGAAAAGTCATTCTCTAACTTTGATTCCATTAATCCTTTAGATTTCCGCTACTATGGTGATGATAAAATTGTCTACAATGAACTGCACCCTTACCTTAGTGAACGAGCAACCATCGCTTATAAGTTAAAGGTGGAAGCAGCTTTGGTAAGAGCCTTGGCTGAGAGAAATCTTTGCACACCAGAAATTGCTGATGAAATAGAATCGGCAACAAAACAAGTTACGGCGGAAGAAGTTTACGCTAAAGAAAAAATTATCCATCATGATATCCGGGCTTTAGTAAACTCGATCAAAGAAAAGGTTTCAGACAACGCAAAACCTTATGTGCATCTTACTGCTACTTCCTATGATATTGTTGATACAGCAAATGCATTAAGGTATAAGGAAACCACCGAGAACTGTATCCTTCCTGTATTAAATGAATTCATCAACACATTAAAACATTTAGCCTTGAAAGAAAAATCTACACTTCAAGTAGGTAGAACACATGGTCAGCATGCCGTGCCGATAACTTTTGGTTTTACTATAGCTGAATATGTTGATAGATTAACACAAAGAGTAGAAGCAATAACTCAAGCCAAAAACAATCTGCGAGGAAAATTCTCCGGAGCGGTGGGAGCCTATAATGCTTCTTCTTTATTTTTCAATGACCCGCAAGAGTTTGAGAGAGAATTACTTAGCCTTCTCAATCTTAAACCAGCTTTACATTCCACACAGATAGTTCAACCTGAATTTCTACTGGACCTAACCCATGCCTTAACTTCAACCTTTGGCATTCTTGCTAACTTAAGCGATGATATGAGAAATCTGCAACGTTCGGAAATCGCCGAAGTAGGAGAATTGTTCACTGAAAACCAAGTTGGTTCTTCTACGATGCCGCATAAAAGAAATCCAATAAACTTCGAGAATGTTAAATCATTATGGAAAGAGTTCATGCCGCGCATCTTAACCAATTATATGGATCAGATTTCCGATCATCAGAGAGATCTAACCAATTCTGCTTCCCAGAGATTCATCCCGGAACTTTTCGCCGCCTTATACATCTCATTAAAGAAACTGGATAAGACTATGCAAAGATTATCAGTTGACCATAACAACGTCAGCAAGAATTTTCAAAACAATTCCAATATGCTGGTAGCAGAGCCATTATACTTACTGCTAGCCTCAAAAGGACATCCAGATGCCCATGAGTTTGTCAGGAAACTTACTTTAGCAGCTCAGCAGACTAATACACCTCTTAACCAGCTTTTCCTTAACAACGAAGAAGCACAGCCTTATTTAGAAAAGTTTACAGAAAATCAAAAACAAATCATCCAGAATCCAGAATCCTACACAGGAATTGCAGAAAAAGTTACTGAGGATATCTGCCGATGAATTATAAAATAGCTACGTTAGCTTCCCATTCTGCTTTGCAGATTTTGAAAGGAGCAAAGGAAGAAGGATTTCAGACTATCGCTATCTGCCAGAAAGATAAAGTGCAACCCTATAAATCCTTCAATGTCGCTGACGAATTCATCATCATCGATGATTTTAAAGATTACCCGTTGATTGAAGAAGAACTGCTTAAAAGAAATGCAATCTTGATCCCGCATGGTTCTTTCATCGCTTATCTCGGGGAGAAAGTTAATAACATCAAGGTGAAACATTTCGGTAATAAAAAAATATTGCGCTGGGAATCTGATCGATCTTTAGAACGGCAATGGTTAACGCAAGCAGGATTACGGATGCCTAAGCAATTTTCTACTCCAGAAGAAATCGATCGGCAGGTTATCGTGAAATTTGATGGTGCTGGTGGTGGACAGGGTTATTTTTTAGCAAATACTGCAGAAGAATTTTATGATAAAATAAAAGAACATCAGGATAAAATTTACACCATCCAAGAATTTATAGTTGGCACTCCGCTGTTTATCCATTATTTTTATTCCCCGTTAACTAAAGAGTTAGAAGTGATGGGTTTCGATAAACGCTATGAAAGCAATGCTGATGCTTTAGGGAGAATTCCTCAGACTAAAATTCCTGCTACTTATACAGTAACGGGTAATCTTCCTTTAGTTATTCGTGAATCATTATTACCGGAAGTTTTCAGGATGGGAGAAGCAGTGGTCAAAACATCGCAGGAACTGGAAGCACCGGGATTATATGGACCGTTCTGTCTGGAAACCATCATCACTCCGGATTTAAAATTTTATGTTTTTGAGATATCAGCTAGAATAGTAGCCGGCACCAATTGTTTCCCAGGAGGCAGTCCATACACCTACTACAAATACAGCGAACCGATGAGTACTGGTAGAAGAATCTCCCGCGAGTTAAAAACAGCAATCCAGATGAATATGTTAGATAGGGTAACGGAGTGAGGAATAAAATCATAGCTGTCTGTGTCTTAATTGAGAATTTAAAATGATAAACATCCAAGAAGTATTGAAAGACTACGATAAAGATAACATCACTATCGGCGTTTTAGGAGGACACTCAGCTTTAGATGTCTGCCATGGCGCCAAGAAACTGGGTTTCAGGACTGTTGCCGTCTGCCAGAAAGGGAGAGAGAAGACCTACAGCAAATATTTCCGCAGTCGGGAAGGCAAAGGAATCGTTGATGAGGCAATTCTGGTCAACAAGTTTGCGGACATTGTCTTACCGGAAGTACAGCAGAGATTGAGAGAATTAAACACGATCTTCATCCATAACCGCTATTTTTGGGTCTACTGCAATTTCACGCAGATCGAGAACGATTTTAATATTCCTATCTTCGGCACCAGAAAAATGTTGAAGCAGGAAGAACGGCACATTATCAATAATCAATATGATATCCTGCAGGAAGCTCGCATCCGTTTCCCGCAGATCTTTCATAACCCTCGAGAGATAGACCGCTTAGTCATCGTCAAAGTTAATGAAGCCATCCGCGGTTATGAGAGGGCTTTCTTCTATGCCGTTGATTATAATGATTACCAACGTAAATCTCAGGAATTGATGTATAAAGGTATCATCACTAAAGAATCTTTAAATAAAGCAGTTATTGAGGAATTCATCTTAGGGGCCCAGATCAATTTCAATTTTTTCTACTCGCCTTTAAGCAATGAATTAGAACTGCTTGGCACAGATATCCGAAGACAGACTAACTTAGATGGCTTGTTAAGATTACCAGCAGCTGAGCAGTTGGAGATGAATGTTAAACCAACACTGATTGAGACGGGCCATATCGCTTGTACAGTCAAAGAATCACTGTTAGAGAAAGCTTTTGCGGCCGGTGAACGTTTTGTTACCGCTACTAAAATATTTTCTCCTACGGGCATTATCGGTCCTTTCGCTTTACAGGGAGCTATCGATTCCCAGCACGGCAAGGAAGAACTGGTCATCTTCGATGTTTCTTTAAGGATTCCCGGATCTCCTGGAACTAAGTTTACTCCCTACTCCAGCTACCTTTATGGTGAACCGATAAGTTTTGGTGAACGGATTGCTAGAGAGATTAAAACAGCGCTTGTCAAGAAGCAGTTAGAGAAGGTGCTGACGTAATCAAAATTTCCGATCAGGATGCTGCATAAAGAAGGTTATTTTATCATTTCTTTCCAATTGTTTTATCTGATACTCCATCCTAGCCGCTTCTTTTTTATCCTCAACTGAAATCGCATGCAATAATCTACTGAAACCTTTCGCTTTCACATATTTACTACCTTTACCGGATTTATGAGCAGCCATTCTTTTATCAAGATCATTAGTAATTCCTGTGTAAAGGGAATCATTCCAACATTCCAAAATATAAACATACCACATAGAAGATAATAAATTTCAAACATATTTAATCTTATCCTTTTCTAGAGTTACAAAATCAATATAAACCATAAATAATTTTATAATCTATGAAAAAAATCATTGTCTTAGACTCTGGCGGTCAGTATTGCCACTTAATAGCTAACCGTATCAGAAGATTAGGGTACTATTCTGAGATCAAAGATTTAACTACTCCTGTTTCAGAACTGCAAGAAGCAGCCGGTATCATCATCTCTGGTGGACCTCATTCTGTTTATGATAAAAATGCGCCTGAATACAACCAAGATATATTTCAGTTAGATTTACCAATCTTAGGTTTATGTTACGGCCATCAATTATTATCACAATCATTAGGCGGCGAAGTTGTACCGGGTAAGATTAAAGAATATGGCATTACGGAAATGACCATAAAACCAGATCCCTTATTCAACAGCTTAGAGCCGCAACAAACTGTCTGGATGAGTCATGGAGACACAGTCTGCACTTTACCACCCAGATTTAAGATCATCGGTAGTTCAGATGATTGCCAAGCTGCCGCCATTACCAATGGAAAATATTACGGCTTGCAATTTCATCCTGAAGTTACACATACTAAACAAGGGATGCAGATGCTGGAAAATTTTCTTAATCTTTGTAACATCAAAAAAAATTGGAACATGGATTCTTATCTTAATCAAGAATTAGAAAAAATCAAAGAGCAGGTACAAAACAAAAAAGTTTTCCTGCTGGTTTCCGGAGGAGTTGATTCAGTAGTCTGTTTTGCTTTGCTGAACAAAGCCTTAGGTAAAGAGAATGTTCTGGGCTTGCATATCGACCACGGTTTCATGCGTAAGAACGAAAGTCAGCAAGTACAAGAAACCTTAGAATCATTAGGCTATGATAATCTTATCGTCAAAAATTATGAGCGGGAATTTCTTAACGCCCTAAATAACATCTATGATCCAGAGGAAAAAAGAAAGATTATCGGCAATTTATTTATCACTGTAAAAGACAAAGCTTTAGCCGAACTTAATTTAAATCCTGAGGAATGGCTTTTAGGTCAAGGCACGATCTATCCGGATACTATTGAAAGTGGGGGAACAAAAAATTCTGCCTTAATCAAAACACACCATAACCGGGTAGATATTATTACTGAGCTAATCAAGCAGGGAAAAGTCATTGAACCATTGTCTCAGCTCTATAAAGATGAAGTCAGAGAATTAGGTAAGAAGTTAGGTCTACCATCTGAAATCATTTCCCGTCACCCCTTTCCCGGTCCTGGTTTAGCCATCCGTTGTTTGTGCAATAATGAAGAGCTAAAAAATTTCCCAGAGTTAGAAGTACAGATCAACGAAGAAATAAAACCCTTACAAGCTAAAATACTACCAATAAAATCTGTTGGGGTGCAAGGTGACAGTAGAACATATGCTCATCCCTTGGTAATTACAGGAGAAGCTGATTGGAAAACATTAGAGAAGATCTCTACCAGACTTACCAACAAATATCCCCAGATTAATCGTGTTATTTATTTGATTTCAGGCAATATTGATAACCTGCAGCTAAACAAGGCTTCCATCACTAAAGAAAGACTTGAGCTTCTCAGGAAAGCAGATCATATAGCTATGTCTATCCTAGAACTTTACGGCTTGTCTGAGAAAGTCTGGCAGATGCCCACAGTCTTGATCCCTATTAATGAAGAATCAGTAGTTTTAAGACCGATTTACTCCACAGACGTAATGAGTGCTTCTTTTGCTGATTTACCGCTGAATGTTGTTAGGGAGATAGCTCGAGAGATCAGAAGTTTAGGCATCTCTGCGGTGTTCTATGATATTACTAATAAACCTCCAGGCACAGTAGAATGGGAATAAGGGTATAACAACAGAAGATTAAGTTTTATTTTTTAATGTTGCATGGATTACCTCATGAACATTCCCTTCTATCAGAGTTAATTTTTCAGCGATTTCTGTGATTGATTTCTCTAAAGCTAATATTACGTCTTGGTCTAAATCATCGGTAAATCTAATTTTATTCATTTCTTTTCTCACCGCATCAACTCTTCTGATAACTTCATCCATCATCGGTCGATGACCAGGATGATCTTTTTCTAGGTCATTGAAAAGTTTTTCACATACTCCCCTGGCCCGAGTTGTTGATCTCTTGCAATCAGTCCAGACCTTTTTTGCTTCTTTTAAATTAAATTCATCAATATTTTTTATCACGATTTTTATGTTTGCCACAATCCCTGTGAAAAATTTGTAATTCTTTTTACCTGAACCAGCACCACTTCCATCCCCACTTGGGGGTATTTCCTGTTTACTATGCTCAAAATTAACTTCAGTTTCCCGTCCAGGAAGAAGCGTGACATCTTGTGTAATCGTATTAAACCCTCTACCTGGTTTGGATTCAATGATATAATTCCCAGGAGCGAGATTAGGGTAATGATATTCACCTTTACGTGATCGGGTTATGATGACATTAGTGCCTTGACTTAAGGTTATCTGACTGATTATTTCACGGTTATTTCCCTTGATTGTTCCTTTTACACCTGAATCACTGACAGCATTTTTATGAGGGAAATCATGTTCGTTTTGTCCTTCTCTAATAATTACCACATCATGTATTGGCGGATAATTTCGATCATCTGGAGTAGAAGTTATGTCATAGGTTCCCGGCGTCATTCTTTCAAACCTGTAAACACCATTGGGAAAAAGATTATTAACTAATACTTGGCCGTTTTGCGCAATCGTGATATGACTTGCTAAAGGATGATTGTTATTACCGGAATCATAAATCCTTCCATTCAATTCCGTAGCGTCACCTTGATGGTTTAAATTATGTCTAAAATCCTCACGTAGTGTTTGTCCGGCCGCTAAAGTAATATTTCCTTTTGTGATTGTATTATAAGCATCATTTATTGGTTTAGAAACAAGAGAATATACTCCTGGTTTAAGTTTAGGGAATTCATATCTCCCATTAAATCTTTTCACGGTTCTACCGCCATTAGTGATGGTTATTGTACTTTCAAGCGGTTCTCCTGAAACTGCATCGACAATAATTCCCTGCAATATTCCTCTTCTCGGATCTCCTGGTGGCGGTGGTTGTGGACCATCTGTACCACCACCAGTTCCTGGTCCACTTGGTCCTTGTCTTAACCTATCTACAATTCCTGAGAAAGAGATTCCTACTGCCTGACCAGCTTTGCCGAACAAACAGCCCAGCATTTTCAGGATATAATAGATCATCAAAGCCACAGTAAATCCGATCGCCCAATCGGCGGCAATACCCACTGTATCAATAACTTCCTGAGATATTCCAACATTCAAAACTTGAGTAATATGATAATTGATTGCAGTCAAAATCCAATACAAAAGAGCGGTAATAAGCAATTTAAGAAGATTCCAGAAACATTTGTCGTTTGGTAAAGAAGTTAAGAGTAAAGCTAAACCAACGATTGGTAAGCCGATTAAGAATAATGAAACCATCACACCAAAACCGCCGCCAATAGCTAAAATTACACTAGGAGGGATAAAGATGGAAGAGATTATCGCTAAGACTAAAGCTACGATTGCTGCATGTTTCCGGCTAAGGAAACTGAACATCTTCCCTCCCAGACCGGTAAGAACAGCAAAAAAGACAGCAAAAATGAGGATGAAAATAAGTATTCTGACAACAGCGATAAGTACAATATCACCAGGGATACCTAACCAACTAAGGCTTCCCACCGTAATAACCGCATCCCAGACATCTTTCAGGACTTCACCTGCCGGTTTAGCCCAAGCATAGGGTAAGACCAGCAGTAAAGCCAGCCACCAACTCTTTTTCATAATCAAAGTAAGGATATTTTACTATATAAAGTTAATTACTATCACAAATTATTTATAACATCAACAGAATCATCATAAAATGGAATGCTATACCTGTAAATCAACCTCTGGGGAACAAAGAATCTCTCCTGGTCCGACAATCTACGAAGGCAACTATTGGCTAGTTGAACATGCTTATCCTTCTAAACTTAAAGGCTGGTTAGTTATCCTTACCAAAAGACATGTAGAAACTTTGCATGAATTAAGCAAAGAAGAATTTGCCGAATTAGCAGAGATTTCTGAAAAGACGACAAAAATATTACAGGAAACTCTTAATTGTGAAAAAGAATATTCCATGTGCTTGGCGGAAGCTGAACATTTCAATCATATCCATTTTCATATTGTAGCAAAACCTCATGATCTACCTACAGAACTAAAAGGAGCAAAAATCTTTGCCATGTTAAAGGTAGAAGAGCAAGATGCAATCCCCCCAGCAGAAATCAAAGAATTATGTGAAGAATTAAAAAATAAATTCAATTCAACTAGTTAATTAATGGCTGATTATCAAATGGGTTGGGAAATTTTTTCATGTCTAGTTTCTCTTGATACATCATTTGCAAAGTAGTCATTTGTTCTGAGTTAAAAGGTTCGTATCTTCTTCCAGGAATAATATATTCATCAACACCTGGTTCTTGATCAACAATTCGGGCATTTATTCCAAGCTTAAAAACATTAGAGTTTAATGATTCAGAGATTAAGCTAGCTTTCCTGCTTTTAGATCCAACATATCCTGGATTTCTAACCAATAAGACTTTTTTTCCTTCCTTAACATTATAACATAATTGATCACAGGCCATCTCTAATGATCTGTAAGAAGTACTACCAAAACTTTTAAGATCTAATGTGACAAAGGCTTCACTTCCATCATGAAAGACTTCTCTACCAATAAATTCATCATATCCCCAGCTTTCAATCTTATCATCTAAATTTACCATAGGTAGGAAATTAGTGGTTACTATTTAAAACTTATCTTAGAAAATTTTAATTAAAAAATAAATTCAACAAACCCTAAACCACAATCGTCTGCTCCCTGTCTGGTCCAACGGAAACAATTTTCACTTTGACACCGGCTTCTTTCTCCACGTAAGAGATGATCTCTTTCAGCGGCAAAGGTAGAGAACTAAACTCAGTAATCTTAGAAGTGTTGCTTTTCCAACCAGGGAACGTCTTGTACAACGGCTGACAATGCTGCAGGACTTCGTTATCCGCGATAGCCGTGGTAATCAGATCACCATTCCTTAACACACGACCTCCAACATGATATTCTGGACCAGTATATTTGTAGTTAGTGCAGATCTGAATCTCATCTGCTTGATCCAATACATCTAACTTAGTAAGAGCCACAACTTCCCCATTGATCTCTTTAGCATACCTTAACAACGGCAGATCAAACCTACCACAACGCCGCGGTCTTCCTGTCGTCGTGCCATATTCCTTGCCAGCATAACGCACCGCAATACCCTTCTCGAAACCATCATGACCCTCCAGACTAACATTAGGATACAACTGTGTCTCAATGTTAAAAGTAACGTTAGGATTGTTGCACCAGCTGGCTGAATGATCTCCCCCAAATTCTGTGGGGAACGGACCAGCTCCCACTCTAGTCATATAGAATGCTTTAGCGATGCCGATAACCAGATCAACATCACCGTCTCTTAATCCTGCTCCTTTGGCTAAACCACGATAAGAGGCATCAGAAGAAGTTACGAACGGATGCAGACCATAATCAACGCTTAACAATAAGCCCTGCGCTCCTTCCAATAAAATTCTTTTACCTGCACCAAGAGCTTGCTTTACCAATTTGTCGGTATCGGTAATATAAGGCTTGAATTTCTGACCTAGATCCATATAGGTTTCTACAATTGCTGACATATTGAATATCCTATCAACATCATGAAACTTTCCACTACCGAGATGATCATGTTGCATGATTTCTTTGATCAATTGTGGATCATCATGTCTTAGCACCAATAATTTCTCTGCTAAATTCTTTTCTAACTTTCTCACAAAAACTTCCCGATTCAGCATATCGTTTACCGTTAGTCCTAAGCGTAAGGTATGATCACCATAAACAGGACCAATCCCTCTACCTGTCGTACCAATCTTCCCTTTGCCTTTCCTGGCTTCACGAATTCGATCCAACAGCAGATGCTGCGGCAAGATTAATTTTGCCTGATGAGAGATTTTCAGATTATCATAACTTAATCCAGCAGCTTCTAATTTTTCCAGTTCTTCCTGAAAAGAGATGGGATTAAACGCTACACCGCTGCCTACAACATTGATCTTGCCTTCCTTATCAAAGATTATCCCGGAAGGAACTACATGCAGTTTCAGATCCCTATCCCCAGTGATAACAGTATGTCCGGCATTATTGCCGCCTTGTCCCCTAACAATCAGATCAAAATGTTTTGCTAACAGATCAACTACCTTGCCTTTACCAGTATCACCCCATTGATTGCAGACCACTGCTGCCACTTGCACACCATCCAACATCTCTTCTAACATTTTCTACCTCCTTTCCTGAAAATACCTCACACCATTCTCAAAGATTTTCAATCCTGAAATATCTGAACTTAATTTTCTGCCTTCCCTCTGGAATTTTTCCCGCAGTAAAGTGAAGTAAGGCAATTGCGTAACATTGATCGCTCTCTCTGGATGCGGCATCATTCCCAAGATCCGACCGCTTTCATCTGTTACCGCTGCTGTATCATTCATTGAACCATTAGGATTTTTAGGTAAGTCCAGATATTCACAAATCTTTCCTCGAACATATTTCCCAGCAATATTCACCTCATTATCACAATAATACTTTCCTTCACCATGCGCTATCGGTAAAGAGATTTCTCCTACACCTTCTAACCACGGACTGGAAGAAGAAAATTGCACATCTACCCATCTTACCAAATATTTTGCCTCATCATTATGCAGTAAAGCACCAGGTAATAAACCAAGGTTAACCAGAACCTGAAACCCGTTGCAGATACCTAAAACTAATTTATCTTCCTTGACGAAAGCCTGCAGTTCTTCCCAAAGATTATTTCGTAAACGATTAGCTAAAGCTTTCCCTGAACCGGTGTCATCACCATAAGAGAAACCACCCGGAAAAACTAAGATATCATAATCATCTAACTTCTTCCTGCCATCAATCAGATCATTGACATGGACAATTTCTACTTTGGCACCGACTTGCTCAAAAGCAAATTTTGTTTCCTCATCGCAATTGAGTCCATATCCTGTTAGCACAATAGCCTTAACTTCTCTTTTTCCCTTAGAGCAATCAAAGGTGGAGTTATAGTTTTCAGCTAATTCAGCAACATTGGTTTCCACAATTATTTTCTCCTTCCCTTTAAGCAAAAATTTTCCGTCTTCCCGTACTTTACCGATACGAAAACAATTTTTTCCTAAGAAAATATTTTCAAAATTGTCTTTATTCCTCGGATCAACCGCTACCACTATCCTGCCTGCACTTTCCGAAAACATCAGATAATCATCACGCAGATCCCCTAATCGATTAAAATCAGTTTCCATCCCTAATTTACCGGCAATACTCATCTTAGCTAAAGTAACTGCTAAACCACCATGATGCACACTGCTAGCTGCAGCAATCAATCCTTGTTGTAAAGCGCGGTGGTAAGATTTATACAACACCAAGTTCCTTACAGCATCCACTTGGGGCACTTGATTGCCGATGCTTTTGTACAGTGCAAAGTATTCACTGCCACCCAACTCTTCTTTAGTTTCTCCTAGAATATAGATTAAGTCTCCGGGATATTTTAAATCCATACTAACCACTTTATTTGTATCATCCATCACTGAGATGGAACTGATCAATAATGTTGGCGGTACAGAAATTTTTACTTCTCCTTCTTCATCATAACCCTTGAAATCATTGAACATGCTGTCTTTGCCTGAGATGAAAGGAGCAGAATAAGCTACCGCATAATCATGGCAGGCCTGTACTGCTTTCTTCAATTGCCCCAAACGAAGCGGTTCATCAGAACTGCACCAACAAAAATTATCCAATAAAGCAATCTTTTGCGGATCCGCCCCAGCAACAACGGCATTCCTAAAAGCAGTATCAATCGCTACAGCTGACATCCAATAAGTATTGATATCACTATAAGAAGGAAATAATGCTTGTGAGAGCACCACTCCTTTTTGACTAGCCAATAAAGGACGTGTAACTGTGGCATCACTATTGACTAATCCTTTGCCCTGTAGCGGTTTCAGCACCGAACCGCCTTGCACTTCATGATCATACTGCTGAGAGATAAATTTGAAACTGCTTAAATTCAACCTGCTCAACATCTGCAAAAGGTCAACTGTGAGATTATCCTTTAGATGAATCTGCGGTTCTTCATGAAAGATTCTTTTATCCTCAGTACGCAGTGGAACCTTAGGCAGACCTTCATGTAAGAACTTTAAATCAAGATCCATGATTTTTTGCCCTTCATAGTCAACCCGGCATTTTCCTGAACTGTTAAATTCCCCGATGATGGCAGCTTCCACTCCTCTTCGCTGACAAAGAGCATTAAACTCTAACCATTTCGCTTTCGGTACAGCTAAAGTCATTCGTTCTTGTGATTCCGAGATCCAGATCTTCCAGGGTTCTAATCCGGGATACTTTAAGGGCACTCGTTCTAAGAAAACGTGGCAGCCATTGCATTCCTGCGCCATCTCCGCTACACTACAGGATAAACCCCCTGCACCATTATCCGTTATACTGTTGTATAATCCTAGGTCACGAGCTTCCTTGACCAGCATGTCACTTAGTTTTTTTTGAGTGATAGGATCGCCAATCTGCACGGCCGTGGAAGGACTTGACTCTGCTAAGATTTCTGAGGAAAAAGTAGCACCATGAATCCCGTCCTGTC
>Ga0066639_10002057_pt1 | contig 17714 bp, 20 predicted proteins | sample CryGeyCG2114_010_2_FD_59504 | JGI IMG/M metagenome (GOLD analysis project Ga0066639, IMG submission 59504) | Groundwater microbial communities from aquifer - Crystal Geyser CG10_big_fil_rev_8/21/14_0.10 | ecosystem: Environmental > Aquatic > Deep subsurface > Groundwater | place: USA: Utah...
TCCCATTCCAAAACAGTTGCATACATGCCCAAAACATGGCAGTGATTATGCATTTTCATGTGCGCAGAAAAAAGTTTTTCTAACTCTTTGTCAGTTAAACCGGAAAAATCAGTTTTTTGCAGTTTTTTTGAATTCTTAATCACTTCAAATGATGTTTTTTCCAAGTCATTGTTTATTTTAATCAACCAGTCAGGATTGTTCAAAGTTTTTTTCATCATTCTTTTTCCTGCTTCAGAAAACTGTTTTTTTGGCCAGCAAAAAAACAAGTTGCCTTTCCTAAATACCCCCAAAACATCCATGTTTATTCCAATGTCTTTTTTCATGTCTTTCCCCAAGTAACCAAAAACAGCTTCAATCAAATGATAATGAGTTCTTGGGATTTCTTCTGCAATAAACCAGTCAAGTTTCTTCATTTTTTCAATCTCCTGATTATTCCTTTTGTGGCATCAACTTCTACTTTTTCTCCGTCCTTTAATATTTTTGTTGCTGATTTTGTGCCAATAACACATGGAATGTTCAGTTCTCGTGAAACAATTGCTGCATGGCATGTAATCCCTCCTATGTCACTTATTATTGCGCCTGCTTTTTTCATTGCAGGAACAAGATTTGGGTTAGTTGAATGAGAAACCATTATGTCTCCCTGGTTCATTTTAAAGATTTCATTAGGGTGATTTATTACTTTTACCTTTCCTTTCGCCATTCCCGGAACCGCAGTGGTTCCCTGCAATCTACTTACCTTCTTTATTTTTATTGATTTAAAAACTTTGTTGAAAAAAACCCTTGCCTTTTTTTTTGTCAGAATTTCTTCTTTTGAATTAATCCATTTAACCACCATAAAATCAATTCTGTCATTTAATTCCTTGGAAGAAAATTTATTGGATAAAATAGCTGATTTTATTTCGTTTGGAAGAATATGCCTTACCTGGTTCAAGGAAAAAAATAATCTTCTTGCAACCTCGCTGAAGAGCCTTTCTGAAACAAAACAGCCGAAATACATTGCATCTTTCCTGAAAGATTTTAAAAAAACTGAATCAGACAAAATTTTGAAATACAATTTTTCTTTTTCAGTTAAAGGCAGTTTTTTCATGAAATCAATTCTTTTTTTGATTAACCTCTTTGGCTCGCCTTTCTTTAATTCAATTTCTTCTTTGGTTAAATACTGTTTTGCCATTGAGGAAAGAATTCCAATAAAATAGCTTTTCTCCCATGCAGGACCTTCATACATAAAAGGAAGCCAAAGCCATTTCCTGTAGTGCTTGTTTAATTTTTTTGAAAAAGAAAGGGATGTTTTTGGCAGTTTTTCTTCTATTTTTTTAACTGAATTTTTCCTGAATAAATTCAGTGCTTTAGGTTCTTTTATTAAAATCAGGTAAAGGTTGAATAATTCAATTTCATGCTTCTGCATTCTGGTTAATTTTCCCGGGGTTGAAACTAAAGCAAATGCTTCACCCAAAGATTCATTCAAGTTATACCTTTTGATTTTTTTTTCAAGGATTGACTGGATAAATTTGGTAAACAATTCGTTTTCAAATTCAGCCATCTGAAGCATGTGGCCTCCTGCGCTTCCATGGGAAAACACATATGCTTTTCCGTATTCATCGCTTAATTCAGCGAGCTTTTTTTTGGAAAGTTTTTTCAGGTTTTTTATTCTCTGAATCTTTAATGAAATTTTCCAGTAATTTTCTGCGGCTTTAACTAATTTTTTGTGTTCTTCAATGATGATTTCAGGGTTTTTGATTATCATTTTAAGAAGTTTTTTTGCAGTATTGTCAAAGTGTTTTCTGTTAAAGAGAATTTCAGTGTTTTTGGAATGAAAAGGGGCTGCCCCGTCAAGCCTGAAACCATACTTTTTATTTAATTCAACGCATACAAACCGCATATAGCCAACCATATGAAAAGGATTCAGTTTCCTGATTGACTCCATTGAAAACCATGCAGTCATTTTCTCAGCCTCTTTACAATTCCTTTAGTTGCATTCACTTCAATTAGTTCATTGTCCTTTAAAACTCTTGTTGCAATTTTTGTTCCAATCACGCAGGGGATTCTGAATTCACGGCTCATTATTGCTGCATGGCTTAACAAGCCTCCTTCATCGGTAATTATTGCCAGAGATTTTTTCATTGCAGGAACAAACTGGGGCATTGTAGTGCCTGCAACAAGAATAAACCCTTTTTGAAAAGAAGGAATGTCATAAATTGACTTAATTAACTTGACTTTGCCTTTCACTTTGCCAGGGAAAGCTGTTTGCCCTGAAATTTCAGTTTTTGCCTGCATTTTTTTTAGCTCTCGCATATAAGGTTCAGAGTATTCTTCCAGTTCTTTCCCTACCAAAACCTTTACTTTCCCTTTTTCAAGCAATAAAACATGGCCTTCAATTCTTGCATTAATTTCATTTAATTTTTTTTGATTTAAGCCGTTTTCCAGCATTTCAATTATTTCATTGCCTGTCATTTCAATTAATTGATTGTATGAAAGTGAACACCTTTTTGCTATTTCAGTCAATAAAGGCCTTATAAGCAGGGAAACAATAGTGAAATATTCATCGCAAAACAATGAAACATACAAGGCAAAACGAACGCTTTCAATTTTTTTAACTTCTTTTTTCGGCAAATTAAATTTCTTGGTTAAACCTTTTATTTCTTTTTGGTTTTTCCTGAACCTGTTTTTTTCTTCAATTAATTCTTTTTCCAGTTTTGAAAGAGATTTTTTCATTAAACCCTTTAATTCTTTTTCATAATGAGAAACAGGATAAGGGTTTCCTACAAAAATATACATTCCAAAAAAACCGAATTTTTTTGTGTGGTCTTCAAGCTCTTTCCTTATTTCCCTGCTTAATCCTTTTTTTGCCTTAACCGCAATACGCAAAAGATTTTGTTTTTCCCTGTTCATTTCAATCGGCTTTGGAATGCTCAAAATTAATTCCATGCACTTGTTTAATTCTTTTGCATCAGAAGTTCTTTGTTTCAGAAAAGCCATTATTTGTTCGGCATAGACTGCACCGACTGGATGGTAATCATAGGCAAAAGCCACTGCTTTAGTCTGCAGTTCAAAAAACTTTTTAATTAAATCCCGCAATTCCTTATTTGATTTTTTATTGAAATTCATTTTGTTTGCTTTTTCACAGAATTCCCTTAATTCTATGAAATGGTCCATCCAAGACTGCATCCAAGGAATTATTTTTTCTTCATTTTCTTTATACATTTTAACGTAATTTTTCCAGTCTTGTTCAGGAATGCCTCTCCCGCCAAAAGCCTGCCTGTAATTTTTTATTCGGGTTTTTCCGTCATGGAATTCAGTGAAATAATCCCTGAAAGAGAGAGCAACACAGTCAATTAAAATAACCGGAAAAGGCTTTACCTTTCTTGTCATTTCATGCCATTTCACATAAACCATATCCTTACATAAGGCGGGCAGACTAAATAAAATTTTCTTTTAAAAGGAAAAAAAGGGCTTAAATGCCCCTTCTAACCCCCTTTAAATTAATCCAAGGCATTTTAGGGCCGACAATAACCGGAATCTGTTTTTCCGGGTCCATTACAACAACCTGTTTTCTTGCATACTTATTCCATTTACTCCATGCTTTTAAGTAATTAAAATGGGTTCTGATTAAAAAAAAGAAAATAATTCCTGCAGGAATAATAAAAAAATTATCTGAGAAAGCCTGCAACAAAAAATAAAGAAAGCCGATAACCAAGCCCCAAAACATAACCCAATAATACATTTCAGAAGTTTTATAGGAAAAATAATTCCTGCCTACTTCATCCCTTTTTTCTCTCGGAATTTTTTTAGGGTCAACATTCATGTCAATTGAATGCCCTTTAAACATCTTTAAAGCCACAATTATCTCCCCCCTACTCCATCTATTCTTGTAACAAACTTAGCTTCCCAAACCTGCTTGTCATCCAATTTATCCCCGTAATCAAACTGCGCCTTCAAAGTCAAAGGCAGCAAAGGAACAAGCAAAAACAAAAACAAAGAATTAAACAATAAACCTGAAAAAACCACTGCGCCGGACAAAGCAATAAAAGAATAATATTTGGCTTTCAGGGATTCAACAAGAAAAACCCAGCCATAATAATCATTAACAATTCCTTTTCTTGTCCTGTACTCTAAATCCTTTGGATTAACTGTAACCTCAAAATTATTGGCTTCAATCAGCCTCAAAGGAACTTCTTTTTCAATCACAAAAACCACTTCTTATACATAATAGCTGCGTTTAATGTTATTAACCATTTACCCGATATATAACGGTTCTTGCACGCACGGAAAAAAGAAATAAGAAGCCGTTCTACAACGGTTTTGTTATCTTCCCAGGGTGTTTTCCAGCAAAAAAGGCATTAATTTTTCTTCTGCTTTCCTTAAATGCTCCTGAAAAGTTGAAGGGGAAAGCTTCATTGTTTTTGCTAATTTATCTATGTTAGTTTTTTTTGGGTAATCATAATACCCTTGCTGGTAAGCAATTGATACTGCTGTTTTTTGTTTGTCAGTTAATTTCGGCATTAAATGAGGCAGATAAATGTCTGTTACTTTTTCTTTTCTTATGCTGAAATCAGATATTTTAATCCATTTCTTTACTTTTTTCAGGAACCCTGTCAGATTTTCTTTTTTCCATGAACCAAATTCAATGTATTCAAATCCGTCAGGCTTTACTGTCACTGGCTTGATAAAAAAAATGTCCGGCGTAAAATACATCTGCAAATGAGTTTCTTTTATGGGAGCCTGATAGGCATAAACAACAAAGTCGCCTTCTATTTCAATGTTCCTGTATTTCGGCTGCTTGCTTATGAACTCAAAGTATTTTTCCTTGCTTTTCTTGTCTCCTATAATCAAGTGCCCTGAAGTAAGATAAGCAATCTTTTCATCTATTACTGTATTCATCGGAAAAGCAAGAATTGTTACATTGAATTTTTTTGCTGCTTCAATTGTCAATGAGTTCTTATGCCAAAACTTCATTTTAGCAATCCACATAACCATTAATACACGTTCAGAAAATAAAAGGTTTTTGTCTGGTGGCTTTGCCAAAATTATTGCTTAACCTTAAAGAAAATCCATTAATTGCTTTCAATTATTCAATTAAATTCACATCAACTTGTTTTCTAAAAATTCTTGCTGGTTTTTTTCTTGTTGTTTTTTCAATAGTTTTTCTTCCAGTAATTCTTTTTGCACTACTTCTTCTCGGGGTTCTTGCTCTTGACATAAACTTATATTGAACCATCAAGCTTTTAAATTTCTTTTGCCTAATTTAACCATGCATTTATATCACAGCATTTTTGAGCTGACAAGAATCAAAGTTGGATTGTTCATTATTTTTTGTGTATTGTATTTTGGATATGAAGGATACAAAATATTAACTAATGAATTCGTGCATTTGGTTCCATTGGAAACCCTGATTGCTTCAACAATCTTTTTTTTAGTGGTTTTTTATGTTGTTTCTGCTTTTATTGAATTTGTTTATTTAAAGGTGAGAAAATGACTGAAATAGTTTTGGGTTATGTTCCATGCAAAAACAAAAAAGAAGCAGACAGGATAGCAGAAGCATTAGTGGAAAAAAGATTAATTGCCTGCGCTAATATTATTCCTTCAATAAGTTCATGCTATAAATTTGAAGGGAAAATGTGCAAAGAAACAGAATCACTGCTGTTAATGAAAACATTAAAGAGAAAAAGAGCGGCAGTGGAAAAAGAAATAAAAAAAATGCATTCATATAAACTGGCTTGTATTGCATTTATTGAATTTGACAGCATGAATAAAGAATATGGATTATGGGTTAAAAAAAGAAGTTATTAGTGATTTTGAATGAAAGGAATGGATTATTTTTTTTATCCAAAAACAGTTGCTATAATCGGGGCATCAGAAAAAGAACATAAAATAGGTCATGTAATAATGCAGAACATGATTAAAGCAGGATTTAAAGGAAAATTAATTCCGATTAACCCAAGAGAAGAAAAAATTCTTGGAAAAAAATGCTTTGCTTCAGTTAAAGAAGCAGGAAAAACTGATTTGGCAGTAATTGCGGTTCCTGCAAAAATTGTTCCAAAAATAATTCTTGAATGCGGAAAACAAAAAGTTAAAGCAGTAATAATTGTTTCAGCCGGATTCAACGAAGTAGGAAACATGAAAATAACAAAAGAATTATTTTTAGCAATGCAAAAATTTCCTAAAATGAGAGTTTTAGGGCCAAACTGTTTAGGCGTTCTTCATGTAAAAAAAGGTATTGACACTTTGTTTTTGCCTTATGAAAGGCTTGGAAGAACACCGCATGGAAGGATTGCTTTTGCTTCCCAGTCAGGAGCAGTAGGAAGCACTTTAATTGACTGGGCTTCAATGAAAAGTTATGGAATAAACAAATTTGTTTCTTTTGGAAATGCATTAGATGTAAATGTAACTGATTTAATGAATTACTTTGATGAAGACAAAGAAACCAAAGTGATTTGTTTGTATATGGAAGGATTAGAAGAAGGAAGAAGCTTTTTAGACACAGCAAAAAAAGTAACTAAAAGCACTCCAATAGTAGTATTAAAAGGAGGAGTGACAGAACAAGGAAAAAAAGCAGCTGTATCACATACAGGATCAATCGCAGGCCAGTCAGAAGTAGTTAAAGCAGCATTTAAACAGGGCCACATGGTTGAAGCAGAAAGCTTTGAACAATTATTTAATTTTGCAAGGGTTTTAGCAAATGAACCATTAACAAAAGGAAAAAAAATCCAGATAATCACTGACGGAGGAGGCTATGCAGTATTAGCAACTGACTCAATAATAAAAAACGGATTAGAATTAAGCAAAATGAGCGACAAGAACTTAGAGAAATTAAGAAAAGTTGTTCCTGTTCATGCTGAACTAAAAGAAGTAATTGATTTAACCGGAGACGCAACAACAGAAATGTACAAAAAAGCAATTGAACTTGCATTAAAAGACAAAAATGTTGACATGATTCTGCTTATAGTGTTGTTTCCTGTTCCAATGCTGAATAAAGATATAGTTGATGAAATAATTAAATTTCATAAAAAACAAATTAAACCAATAGTGGTTGTTTCTGCAAGCGGAAAATACACTGAAAAACAGAAAGCAATAATGGAAAAAGAATTTGTGCCTACATTTAGTTTTCCTAAAAATGCAGTTGAAGCATTAAAAGCATTATATGATTATTCTTTGTTTAAAGGAAAAGCCAAGAGGTGAAAAAATGGAAGAAAATTTAGATGTTTTATTAAAAGAAAAAAGAGTGTTTAATCCGCCAAAAGAATTGGTTGAGAATTCAAATGTAATGAAATGGATGAAAAAAAACAAAATTAAATCATATGAAGAATTATTAAAAAAATCAGAAGACACTGAATGGTTCTGGAAAGAAGCAGCAAAAGAAATTGTTTCATGGAAAAAACCTTATTCAAAAATTTTAGAATGGAAAAATCATTACTCTAAATGGTTTGTTGGAGGAAAATACAATATTGTTTTTGATGCATTAGACAAACACAAAAATTCAAATAAAATAGCTTATATCTGGGAAGGAGAACCAGAAGGAGAAATACAAAAAATTACCTATAAACAGCTAAACAAAGAAGTCTGCAAATTAGCCAATGCAATGAAAAGATTAGGGGTAAAAAAAGGAGACAGAATAGGAATCTATTTACCAATGATTCCTGCTCTGCCTATTTCAATGCTTGCCTGTGCAAAAATCGGGGCAATTCATTCAGTTGTCTTCTCTGGATTTAGTGCATTAGGTTTTAGAGAAAGAGTTGAAGATGAAAAAGCAAAAATTGCAATTACCTGCGACAGCTTTTACAGAAGAGGAAAAACAATTCCATTAAAAAAAGCAACTGATGAAGCATTAGAAAATGCTCCTTCAGTAGAAAAATGCATTGTATTCAAAAGAACAGGGGAAGAAGTTCCATGGAATAAAAAAAGAGATTTATGGTGGCATGAAATAATTAAAAAAGAAAAAGATGAATGCAAAACAGAAATAATGGATGCAAATGATCCTTTGTTTATTTTGTATACTTCAGGAACAACAGGAAAACCAAAAGGAATAATTCACGATCATGCAGGATATGCAGTCGGAACAGGAATTACACTAAAATGGGTTTTTGATTTAAAAGACAAAGATGTATGGTGGTGTGCAGCAGACATTGGATGGATTACAGGGCACAGCTATATAGTTTATGCCCCGCTTATTCTAGGAGTTACTTCAATAATGTATGAAGGCTCTCCTGATTATCCAAAGCCAGACAGATGGTGGGAAATAATTGACAGACACAAAGTTTCAGTTTTATATACTTCTCCTACCGCAATAAGAATGTTCATGCATTTTGGGGATCAATGGCTGGAAAACCATTCACTTGATTCATTGAGATTGCTGGGAAGCGTAGGAGAACCAATTAATCCAGAAGCATGGATCTGGTATTACAGCAAAATAGGAAAAGAAAAATGCCAGATAATGGACACTTGGTGGCAAACAGAAACAGGAAATTTTTGCATTACTCCATTACCAATAACTTCATTAAAGCCGGGTTCAGCAACAAAACCTTTTCCAGGAATACAGGCAAATGTTTTTGACAAAAAAGGAAAACCAATAATTAATGCAGGAGGAGAACTTGTATTATTAAAGCCCTGGCCGGGAATGCTAAGAGGAATTTACAAAAACCCAGAAAAATACCAGAAAACTTACTGGGAAATGTACCCAAAAGTTTATTTAGCAGGAGATGTTGCAAGAATTGATTCAGATGGCTATTTTTGGGTTCAAGGAAGAGACTCAGATGTATTAAAAGTTGCCGGCCATAGAATAGGCAATTCAGAAATTGAATCTGCTTTGGTTTCCCATTCAAGCGTGGCAGAAGCAGCAGTAATCGGCAAACCAGATGAAATAAAAGGAGAATTTATTGCAGCATATGTTATATTAAAACACGGGCAAAATATTTCAGAGGAATTAAGAAAAGAATTAAGAGAACACGTAGGAAAAGAAATAGGAAAACTTGCAAGACCACAAGAAATATGGTTTGTTGATGCACTGCCAAAAACCAGAAGCGGAAAAATAATGCGAAGAGTAATCAAAGCAAAAGTTTTAGGGCAGGACACCGGAAACCTTTCAACACTAAGCAACCCAGAAGCAGTGGAAGAGTTAATGAAAGCGAAATAAAATTAAGGTTTCCTTCTTGGGGGAGAAGATTTACGGGGGGAAAACACAACAGATTTGGCAAGATTGTGTAATGATGTTGCGTGTCTTAGCAGAATTTGCCTTTGGCGTATTCCGTGATCTATTCTTTTTTCTTTTACTTCCCCCAAGCGTTCCCAAAACAACAGAAAAAAGAGCCCCTTTTTTAATTTTACTTAAATCCCTTCGCATTGATTTCAATGCAGGACTAAGATCACCATGGATAGTCATATTGTGTCTATTCATAAAATTAACTATTCTGGTTAATTGATCCGGAGTAAGTTTGCCCATTAATTTTCTGTTAAGTAAAAATTTATTTAATGCAGAGTCAACTGCTTTGGCAGATGCAGTTTGGTTAGACATAAATAAATTAGAACATCCAATTATTTAAAGTTTGTGTTTTCAGCTTCTGAAACTGTAAATCAATCCAAAGCAAGGCTTGCTTTTAAGGCTTCATCAACTTTGCGCATTGTTGAAGGTTTTAATGAACCAAATTTTTTGATTATTCTATGCTTAATTGAAATAGTTCTGATTTGATTACATAAAACCATACTGTTTTCTTTAAGATTTCCATCTCCTTTCTCTACCTTAACCATAAAAGGATATTCTCTTTCTGCTTTGGTTGTTATTGAAGCAATAATGGTTGTAGGGCTGGCAATATTCCCTAAATTATTTTGGATAACCAAACAAGGTCTGATTTTTCCTTGCTCTGAACCTTTAACCGGTTCAAGATCAGTTAATACAACATCCCCCCTATTAATAATCATCCAACATCTCATCCGCTTCAGTGCTTGCATATTTCCATTCTTCTTCAATTTCTGCATCAAGTTTAGCCATTTTCTTATATCCTTCAATCATTAGTTTCTCTTTTTCTTTTTTGGAAAGCTTTTTTTCCATTACGATTTTATCATCTTCAATTTTTACTATAACTTTGTCTTTCTTTTTCAGCCCTTCTTTTTCCCTAATGATTTTAGGGATAGTTATCTGCCCTCTTTCTCCAATAACACATTCAGTTTCATACATCAAATCACACCCATACTTAATACATACTAATCCATACCAAAAACATATTTAATTATTTGTGTTCGCTGAATGACGAAATTAATCTTTTTTTTCTTTCTCTTTTATGTTTTCAGACAAAAAAGATAATGCTTTGTCTGAATCTTCTTCACATAATAATTCAAAGAATCTCTGAACATCAAAAGCCGAATCAAACGAAGTTTCAGAAAGGTTTTTTTCTAAAAGTTCAATTCCAAGAGAAGAAACAGATTTTTTTGATTTATGCAGTTCTCTTAATTCCTGAATTCTTTTCTTGAATGAAATGCTTGAAAAGTTTTTATCAACAGAAAAAATTGCTTTGGCTTCAAATTCTTTCAGGACTTTATTCAGGTCAATATCTCCTTGGGTTAATCCTTTAGCTAAAGTCCCGTTTAATTTAATTCTGATCAAAGGAATCAAATTCACGCTGTTTTCTGAAAGGAAAGAATTGATTTTATTCTTTAATTTTGAAAGGATTTCATCTTCAAAAGCAGAATCAAAAGAAATTTTTTCATAAAATAATTTTCTTTGCTTTTGCAATGGAAGAAAAGAAGTTTTCATTGAAACAGAATCAATCAAAACAATTCCTTTCTGCTTTTCTGATTCAAGTTTTTTCATTTGGGTTACAATAGTTGAGCCGGGAATCAACAATTTTCCTCCTTCAAAATTAGTTTCTGAAAACCAGTGCAAATGACCATTAATAATTAAATCAAATTCTTTTGGAAGATTTGAAATAGAGATTGAGGCAGCCATTTCATCTGAAGTAGGCAAAAATTCTTTAATGGACTGATGCAGTAAAAGAAAGTTTTTTGTGTCAGGCAATGGTTTTGGATTATAAAGTTTTAATACATCCAAAGCTTTTTTTTCCGGCACGCCTCCTAATCCATGAACTGCAATTATTTCATTTTCTTTTTTTATTATCAAGTGATTTGCATGAATATAAAAAACAAATCCTGCACTCTGCAATACTTGTAAAGGATTTTTGAAATCCTTTGATCTAAATTCATGAGTTCCGTGAATTGCAATAACTGGAATGCCAGAAAAAGAAAGTTCTTTTTCTTCTTTAAGGATTTTAACTAAAGATTTTTTTGCTGTTTTTGAAACATTAAATAATTCAAAAGCATCGTGCCATGTTTCAATTAAAGGAATTTTTGAATCAAAAATATCGCCTGGAAGCAGAATAAAATCCGCATTGTTTTCAACTGCAAGACAAAACGCCTGCAATGCATTGTTTAATGCTTCTTGTTTTCTTTTGGTTTTTTCTCCAAAACCCAAATGAGTATCAGAAATTACTGCTATTTTCATTTATTCACCTTTGAAAGAATTTCATTAAAATGGTTTTCTGGATAAAAAGTTAAAGGAGAAAAAACAACAAAACCAGTTTTGTCCTGCAGTTCCATTATTTTATTTAATGCAATGGATTCTTTTGTCTCGCTTAAAACAATAGCTGACAAAAAATCTTTTTCTTTTTCTAATTCAGATAAATTAATTGGTTTAAATTCATTAAATGAATTCCAAGAAAAAAGCAAGTCAAGATTGTTTTTTATTTTTGAATTCATTTCTTTAATTACAGGAAAAATATTACACCCTCGTTTAAGCATCAAATACCCTGCAACTATTTCTTCTTGTTTGCCCTGCATCAATAAACCAATTTTTCCTTCTACTCCTACTGGAAGCCCTTTTGCCCCCTTAATTTTTTCTGAGTAAAGGAAAACTTTATTATTTATTATGTCTGCAAAAATTTCTTTTGAAGGATTAGATAAATTGACTTTGATTTCTTTAATTACATCCATTATTTGCTGCCCGCATTCAACAGCGGCTTGATGGGAAGAAAAACCGTGTTTTCCGTTTCTTGAAATTCTTAAAGCAAAAGAATCTCCTTTAGATAAGTTTTTTTCTGCAAAGCCTAAAAAGATTTTTTTTAAGTCATTTAAAGAAGAAAAAGAATGGGATTCAGAAATAGAAAAAGAATGAATTCCGAATATTTTCTGCATTAAAGGAACTGCTTTTTTATTATTGCTTGTTTTGCAGACAATTATTCCTGAAAATCTATTTAATAATTTGAATTCAATTTTGTTTTCTTTTAAAGAATGTTTTAAATTAAATAATAGTTTTTTCAAAAAAAACTGTTTGACAAAATGAGTCTTTAAATGAATCTCTGAAGCTGGTCTGAATACAATAAGATTTTGTTCCATAAAATAAAAGCAATGAGAAAAAATTAAAACACGCAATTAACTTATACATAAATTCATTTTGGGCAAAAACCCAAAATAAATAAAAGAAATTCAGTTTTTAACTGAATTTAGATAAACTGAATCCTAATGAACCTATTCCAATCCAAATAGCTACTAATGAACCCCAGTTTATTGTAGTGGCATAATATCCAAGTCCGTCTCCAGCCCAAGCTATACCTAATGCAAACATTATCAGACCGAAAACAATACTTCCTTTTTTTGTCAAATCACTCATTTTATTCCCTCCTAAAATCAAAATAATATTATAAATAACATTCATTAATTAATAAATGTTTGTGTTTGATGTTTTTTTCAGTTAATTCATGAGTTTGCCTGCTTTTCAAAAACAGAAACAAGTTTTTTAATTAATTTATTAAAATCGGCTTTTTTTTCTTCTTCTATAATCTTTGACTTAATTGATTTTGTTGCAGGGTGCTTTGGCCCCAAAGCATCACACATTTCCGGACCAACAGAAAGCTCAAAAGTATCTAATTCTCTTGCCAAATCAATTATTTCTTCTTTATCAAAACAAAGCAATGGCCTGATAATTGGTTTTTTAATTGAAAAAGAAATTGAAACAAGGTTTTCCAGTGTCTGGGAAGAAACCTGCCCTAAATTTTCTCCTGAAACAATAAAATCAAAATTGTATTTTTCACATATTTTTTCAGCGGTTTTTAACATTAATCTTTTCATTAAAACAAAATAAAATTTTCTTTCAGTTTTTTTTACTATTTCTTGTAATGCATCAGAAAAATCAATTACAATAAGATTTGAATTCAGTTTTTCCGCTAATTTTTTTGATTTTTCAATTGATTCTTTTCCGACTATTTTTTCAGAAGAAAAATGCAGACAAACTAATTCAGCTTTATCTTTAACTAAAAAGCCTGCTACTGGGCTGTCAATACCCCCGCTTAAAAGCAATAATCCTTTCATCAAATACAAGATTGATTAGATTTAATTAAAAAAGTAATCAATTAAAATTTATATAATGGAAATTTATGACGTAATAGTGATTGGAGCAGGGCCTGCGGGATGTTCTTCCGCACTTCATTCAGCAAAAAACGGATTAAAAACGCTTTTGCTGGAGGAACACCAAATTATTGGACAACCAGTTCATTGCGGGGAATGTTTATCTGGGTTATCTGCAGGAAGACTTGGATTAGAATTGCCAGAAAAAGTTATTTCAAAAACAGTTAAAGGGATTAGAATAATTTTTCCTAATGGAAAAAGTTCTTTTGTCAGAGAAGAAGGTTTTGTATTAGAAAAAGATAAGTTTGAACAATGGTTAGCAGAAAAAGCACAAGAAAAAGGAGCTGAAATTGAATTAAACTGCAGAGTAGAAGAAATCAAAAGAGAAAAAGAATGGATGATTAAATGTTCTGATTCAAAAGAATTCAAAGGAAAAATTTTAATTGATGCAACCGGAGTTAATAGTTTAACTTCAAAAAAACTGAATTTAAATCCTGCACCAAAAACAGTAATTGGAATTCAGTACAGAATGAAAGAAATTCCAGAAGATGGTTTTTTGGATTTTTATTTATGGCCTAAATTGGCTTTGGAAGGTTATTTGTGGATGATACCAAAAAAAGGAAATAAAGCCAATGTTGGATTAGTTACAGAAGAAAAAATAAAAGCAAAAGTTTTTTTGGATGAATTTATTAAAAAAAAGAAATGGGAAACAAAAGAAATTGAAAAAAGTTTTGGGGGGTTAATTCCAATTTCTGGCCCTCATAAAAATACTGTTAGAGATGGATTAATTCTTGTGGGGGATGCAGCTGGTTTTGCTTCCCCAATGTTTGAAGGCGGAACATCTCTTGCTTTAACTTCAGGAAAGTTTGCTGCAGACACTGCACTAAAAGCAGTGAAAAAAAATGATTTTACTAAAGAAGTCCTGAAAGAATACGAAGAATTGTGGAAAAAAGAATTTCCGGATTATACTAAATTAATTAAAGGAAAAAACGCGTTATATAAATTAAGTGAAGAAGAATTAAATTGTATTGCAGAAGTAATGCCAAATAATATTAGTGAAATAAGTTTTTTTGAAAGAATTTTAACTGGATTGAAATTGTTTATTAAAAAACCTTTTTTGTTTGGGAAAGGAATTGATTCTGCAGCAAAAGCTTTTGGTTACAGCAGGGCGAAATATTATGGATGGTGAAGTAAAAAAAATTCTTCAGGAATTAAAGCAAGCAGGAACTGAAAAAAACAGAAAAGGAATGAAAAGATTTGGAATTAATGCTGAAACTGCTTTTGGAACAAGCGTGGTTGAAACAAGAAAAATAGCAAAAAAATACAAAAAAAATCATGTTCTTGCACTGAATTTATGGAAAACTAATTTTCACGAAGCAAGAATGTTAGCTGGGTTTGTTGATGAACCGAAAAAAGTTTCTGAAAAACAAATGGAAGAATGGGTTAAAGATTTTAATTCATGGGATATATGTGATCAGGTTTGTTCAAACTTGTTTGATAAAACTGATTTTGCCTGGGAAAAAGCAGTTGAATGGACTGAAAGAAAAGAAGAATTTGTTAAAAGAGCTGGCTTTGTTTTAATGTGCTGCCTTGCAGTTCACGACAAGAAAGCAGAAGATAAAAAATTTGAGGAATTTTTTCCACTCATAAAAAAACATTCAATAGATGAAAGGAATTTTGTTAAAAAAGCAGTTAACTGGGCATTAAGACAGATAGGAAAAAGAAATAAAGTTTTGAATAAAAAAGCCATTATGCTTGCAGAAAAAATTTCAAAAATTGATTCTAAATCAGCTAAATGGATTGCTTTAGATGCATTAAGGGAACTGCAAGACAATAAAGTACAGAACAGGATAAAGGGATAAAATGAACCAAAAAAAATGGCTTTCTTTTCTTTCAGGCCAGCCGGGAAATGCATCAGAAAATCACAAAACAGCAAAAATTTATTCAAAACCATTGAATTCCTGCAAAAATGTTTTGGACATCGGATGCGGGGAAGGAATAACCCTTTTACTTTTAAAAGAAAAAGGAATCAAAGGAACAGGAATAACATTAAACAAAAAAGATGCACTGAAAGTATTCAGCAAAGGAAACCCTGTTGTTATAGGGGACATGCATGAACTCCCATTCAAAAACGAATCTTTTGACGGAGTTTATTCAAAAGATTCTTTTGAGCATTCTTTTGCCCCGTTTATTGCTTCAAAAGAATTTTCCAGAGTCCTGAAAAAAAACGGGTTGCTTGTTCTTGTAATGCCGGAAAAAGAATGGATTAAAGAAGAATACCATTTTCATTGCTTTACGCCTTATCAGATAAAAAGCTTGATGGAAAAAAACGATTTTTTGCTGAAAAAAGCCTCTTTTAACTTATTTTATGATTTTTATGTTTTTGAAAAAACTGAAAAAAAGAAAAGCAAGGAAATAAGATTAATTGAACTCAACTATTTTTTTTGGGGGATTCTCAGGGCGCTTTCAGCCCCTTTTCTGAAAACCTACTTTAAAACAAAACAATTTAAAAGCTGAAACTGCTTTCATTTTTTATGGAGAAAATTTTAACAGAAGAAAGAACAAAAAAACTAAAACATATTAAAGGATTTATGAGGGACGCCGCGGTTCATTTACGTGATGAAGCAGAAAATCTACAAGATAAAAAATACTATGAAAGAATGATAAAAAACATTGATACTGTGCCGCTTTATTTGTTTCCAAGAAACGATTTAGCTCATCATATTTACAGGATTGGGAAATATGTTTATTCTTCTGTGGTTTTAGGCCAACATGTTCAGGACATAAGAGTAATAAAAAAAGGAAATAAAATCATTGGAATTGAAGGAAAAAGAAGAATTGAATTGCCTGCAAACCTTTTTTTTAATGGGGATGTTATCAGCTGGGAAGGGCTAAAAACATTAGCTCATGAATATGCTCATGACCCGATAAGAGGCAACCCGGAAAAAATAGAAGAATTGTTTGCTGACTTAATTAGTGCAAAAGTTTTGGTTAAAATGGGAACTCCAAGAAGAAAAGTTTTATCATTGTTTACTGGAAGAGAAGGAGTTTACGGGGGATTTGATTACCGCGAAGCAATAAAAAAAGCAATTACTCCAAAGAAATTAATAAAAAGGCCTGCAGGAAAACAATGGACAGGCCCGGAAGGAATAAAAAAAAGAAGAAAACCTGAAATAATTGACATAACCAAAAGAAAAAAACCTTTTTATAGAAAGGTCGCATAAAAAAAACTGGAATAATACTTAACCAAAAAAACACAAGAATTAAATTAAAGTAAAACAGTATTATTCTGTTGTTTATGAACAAGAATGTTTTTTTTGTTTTGTTTTTTGTTTTGCTGCTTTCTTTTGCTTCGGCAAAAAGTTATTATCTGCCAAAAGCAGAAGTTTATCTGAAAATCCAGCCAGATGCCTTAATTGAAGTGGAAGAAAAAATTACCTTTGATTTCACAGACAAATATACTTTTGCTTACAGGGATATAACAAAAGGCCAGTGGGAAATAAGCAATATACAAGTGTTTGAAGGAAACACAGAACTTAATCCGGAAATAAGCAGTTATGGAAATTACACCAGAATTAAATGGTTTTATTCAGCTGAAAACCAGCAAAAAACTTTTACAATAAAATACAGCTTAAAAAAAGCAATAACTGCGTACAATGATGTCGCTGAATTAAACTGGAAAGTCTGGGGTGAAGGATGGGGCGTTCCATTAAACGAATTATACGGTTTCATTGAGCTGCCCGATGTTGTGGGAAACCCAAAAGATGTTTTTGTCTGGGGGCACCCTGAAGTAAACGGAAAAATCGGGTTAATTGAAAACAAAAAAATTTTGTTCCAGATTTTTAGCGTCAAAAGCAGTGAATGGATTGAAATCAGGACAGCTTTTCCGGCTGAACTGCTTTCATCAAAAGAAAATGCAACAATAAAAAATGAAGCAGGATTAGAAAAAATAATTGAAGAAGAAAAAAATTATGGAACAGAATCATATGAAGCAGTCTGGTTCTTGTTGCTGCTGCAGCTTGCCTTGTTTGCCGGGGCATGGCATTTTTTCGGAAGAGAACCAAAAATTGAATATAATGCAATTTATGAAAGGGAAATTCCATACAATTACAGCCCTGCAGTGGTTAATGCTTTAAGGCATCAATGGACTAAAGAACCTGACTTAAACCAGATTACAGCAGAAATACTTGATTTATGCTTAAAAGGAAAACTAAAAATAGAAGAAATAAGAAAACCTGCTTTTCTGGACAAAGGAGAATACAAAATCCATATAACAAGCCGTTCAACTGAAGGCCTGCCTTCCAGCGAAAAAACAATAATGGACTTGATTT
>Ga0066639_10002064_pt1 | contig 17693 bp, 17 predicted proteins | sample CryGeyCG2114_010_2_FD_59504 | JGI IMG/M metagenome (GOLD analysis project Ga0066639, IMG submission 59504) | Groundwater microbial communities from aquifer - Crystal Geyser CG10_big_fil_rev_8/21/14_0.10 | ecosystem: Environmental > Aquatic > Deep subsurface > Groundwater | place: USA: Utah...
ATGTATAGCCCTTCTTGGGGTGTTCTTTCCGTGGGTGGGCGGTGAGTGGCTGGGTGGCGAAGCCATAGGCTATGCCGGTTTTCAGTTCTATACGTCCTTTCTTGGCCTTACAGTCATTGGGTTGGAATTGTTTGTGCTCCTCATTACCCTTATACCCCTCACAGGAGGGCCACAACTCGTACGGAAGCAGAACAGGAACATTGTGCGCTTTCTGGCAACGGCAGAAGCGACCATCCTCATCCTTGCTTCCCTCTCTGTTCTTACCAAAACCACTCTGGAATTTGCACGCATGGAACTGCGCTTTGGCATCTACGTCTCCCTGATAGGAAGCCTTGTTGCTCTCCTGTATGCCTTCCTCCGTTTTCAGGATCAAAAGAGGAAAGAGGTGCAGGATCTGTTTCACCACCCGGAACATTCATCTACTCCTGCAGAAGCCACAAAATTGGACGCAGCGCAGTCCGGTATTCCCGTTGCCCCCTCTCCACCACCCCAGTCTGAACCTGAAGAACATCCACTTCACCTACGCACATGAGTTCCGATTTTACCAATGACGATTTTGTCTATGTGAATCCTGCAAAACGTGAGGTGATGGGGAAAGTGCAGTGGACAAAAGAAGGCATGCCCGAAAAAATGGAACGCGCAGATCCCGAACCGGACACGGACGAAGAGGGTGGCAACGACCACAGGAAGAGGAGCCGGAGAAAGCAGTACTACCCCTGGGGCACCTACCGCACCATGAAGAAACTGTTTCGCATAGAAGGAAAAGAGAAGGAGATTGAACACTACCTTCCTTTGGACGACGCTATGAAACTGGCCATAGAGGAAACATACTGGGATACAGCAGCATCGTAATGCCCCTTCATCTACGTCGCTGCAGCCAGGATGTTTGTGATCGCTGCCACCTCATTTTTAGATCCGATGATCAGAGGCGTACGTTGATCTATAGAGGTTATTTTTTTGTCTGCTATGCTTTGCGATCCGTCTGAAGCTGCACCACCTGCCTGCTCCATAAGGTACGAGAAAGGACCACATTCAAAGACAAGACGGAGCTTGCCTTCGGGGTAAGAACTTCCGCCTACGTTGGTAAACACACCCTGGCCTTTACTGAGAATGTGGTGAACATCCGCAACCATGCAACCGGAATACCGCAGTATCTTCTCCTCATCCAGCCATTTCATAAGTGCCTGCTTGTATCCGGCATTCTCATGCACTGCGCGCAAATTGCCGGGACTGTAGTTTTTTGCATCATCTGCGACTCCAAGGTACTCCCGCAAAAGTACATACTCCCCGACGTCATTCAAGAGGAACTCGTGTACGCCGTCCCCGGTGGAGTAGACGAGAATGGTGCGTGGTCCGTACAGAACGTAGAGAGCGGCCACCTGCTCTTTGGGAGTCTTTCCCAGTACGTCCTTCCCTTCATACACACCTACAATGGTCCCAATAGCAAAGTTTGTCTCTACAAGAGAAGAACCATCGAGCGGATCGAATACCACGGAGTACGGCGCCCGGGGCTCTAATTCGATAACTTCGTTCTGTTCTTCCGAAATGTAGCTACACACAAGGTTACTTTCGCATAAATGCTGACGAAGGATGTCGTCACTGAGTACATCCAGTTTGACCTGCTGCTCTCCAAACTGATTCTTTTCACCGCTCAAGCCCGTATCTGTTGTCTGAATGGCATAACTGATGTACTTTGCCGCGCGTGAAAGGTCCAGAAGAAGGTGCCGGAGATCATCTGCAATTTTAGCTCTGTGGAACAGATGATAGTTGAGCGAGATACTTTCCGGAACAGGGCAGCTGGAAGACGACATGGATGATCAGAGGAAGGAACTGATACGGTTCACCATTTCTGTAACACGCATCGCGTAACCCCATTCGTTATCGTACCAGCTCAGTAGCTGAAGCGAGCGGTTATTGATGACCTTGGTAAAGGAACTATCCACAATGGATGAATGCGGATCTGTTTGGAAGTCGATGGAAACAAGCTCCTCATCGGAAACAGAAAGAATATCCTTCATTTCTCCGTCTGCAGCAGTCCGCAGATTACGCAGAACGTCTTCGGCAGTGGTATCCTTTTGCAGGGTGAACGCCATGTAGGAGCAGCTCACCGTAGGAACGGGAACCCGGAAGGCCATACCGTCTATTTTTCCTTTGAGATCCGGAAAAATGGCAGCACAAGCCTTTACCGCACCTGTTTTCGTGGGAATCATGGAGAGCGTTGCTGCACGGGAACGACGAAAGTCGTTATCTTCTCCCTTGTTATCCAGTAAATTCTGCGAAACGGTAAACGCATGAACGGAACTCACGAGGAGATGCTCTATGCCAAACGTGCCGTGGATAATTTTAATGATGGGTGCTATGCAGTTTGTGGTGCAGGATGCATTGGAAATGATGTCCATATCTGCACGCAGCTCACTCTCATTCACACCTATCACAAACGTGGGCGTCGCGTCCTTCATGGGTGCTGTGACAACCACTTTTTTAGCTCCGGCATCCAGATGGCCTTTTGCGGTTTCCGCCTTTGTAAACTTTCCGGTAGATTCCACCACAATATCCACACCCAGTTCTTTCCAGGGGCATTTAGCTGGTTCTTTCTCCTTTACCACACGAACGTTTTTTTCGTTCACTGCAATGTGATCTTCATCCACGACACATATATCTGCATCACAACGACCATGGAGAGAATCGTACCGCAGCAGGTAGGCACGCATGTCTGCTGCAGATGAGGCATTTACTGCCACAACCTCCATCTCATCCGGAAATCTGCTCAAAAACTGGCGGTGGACGTTTCGTCCAATCCGGCCGTATCCATTGATGGCAACCTTGATCATGGCTTCATCATACAGTTAATAATTTACAATTCATAATTCAAAATGCACAATTGGGACTTGGAATCTCATTCTTCTTTCCCTTTCTCAGAACCATCAAAGAAAAATTCTTAAGAGAAGAGAAGGAATACATTCTGAATTATGAATTATGAATTTTGAATTGTGCATTACTATCCGAACACCCCAATTAAAATCCCCAAAAATGCGAAGAAGGCACCAATAATCCACAGACGCATCGTCACCTTACTTTCGCCCCATTCCAGTGCTTCAAAATGGTGATGCAGCGGTGCGGCACGAAAAACTTTCTTGCCACCGCGCCACTTTTTACTGGAGAGCTGCACAATGACGGAAAGCATTTCTAATACGAAGACAAAACCTACGAGGGGGAGGACCAGAATACTGTCTGTCATCAGTGCTATAACCCCCAGTGTCCCCCCCAGAGCAAGAGAGCCGGTGTCACCCATAAAGAAGAGAGCCGGAGGGACGTTATGCCAGAGAAATGCCGCAATTGCCCCAACGGTCACAATACAAAAACCGGAGAGAATGATCTTCCCCTCTACAAAAGCAATAACGCCAAAGGAGAGGAAGGCAATCACCAGCAAACCGGCAGCCAGACCATCTAAACCATCGGTGACATTGACAGCATTGGCTGTTCCTACCAACACAAAGAGAAAGAGAGGCACATACCACCAACCTACAAATACATCGCCGTAAAAGGGAACGTGTACCTGGTCATACCCAAGTTTGACGGCAAACCACCATGCTCCCGCAAGACTGATGAGGAGCAGGGTAGAGATCTTCGGGAGCACATCGAGACCCTTCTTCTTCCCCAGGCCGAAAATATTCCAGTAATCATCCACCACCCCTAATATTCCCATAGAGAGGAGTGTGAAGAGCGGAAGATACACTTCGCCGCGCTGGAGCAGAGAGTGCTCCACAAACCCTGCGTACGCCAGAACACGAGAGAAGAGAACCGTAAGGAGAATGGAGGACCAAATGAGCACGCCACCCATGGTGGGTGTACCGAATTTATCCTTGTGGTACTTGCGAAATATAGCGGCTTCCTTCCCATCCACCGTTTCCACTCGCAGTTGTTTCCCCAGGCGATTGCGTCGCAGAAAAGAGACAAACCACGGTGTCGCCATAAGACCCACCACAAACGCAAAAAAAGCATATCCCAGCATAGCCAGAACAGAAATTTCCGGTCGGGGGACTTCTAGAATCATGAAGATAGAATAGCGGAAAGAAAGGAAAGACTAAACATTGTCATCCTGAGGAGCCCCACTAGATGGTTCGAGACATCATCCGCCTGTGGCGGACTCCTCCTCACCATGACAAGCGGAGCGTCTCGAAGGATGGCAATGTTACGCAGAAGGCTTATGCACTTTATCCACATCGTAAAAACGCATCTGCTCTTTTTTGAACATTAACTCTACACGTCCCGTTGGTCCGTTCCGGTGCTTGCGGATGTAGACATCTGTTAATCCTGGTCTGTCGCTATCCTCTTCGTAGTAGTCTTCGCGGTACATCATCAGCACCACATCGGCATCCTGCTCTATGGAACCGGATTCGCGCAGGTCGGAAAGTTGCGGAATATTCCCCGGGCGACTCTCCACGGCACGGGAGAGCTGAGAAAGTGCAAGAATGGGAACATGGAGTTCACGGCCGAGTTGTTTAAGGGACCGTGAAATTTCCGAAATCTCCTGCACACGGTTGCCTGCATAGTGCACGTTCCCCGTGCTCATAAGCTGCATGTAGTCGATAATGAGAAGATCCAGACCGTGCTCCATTTGCAGGCGCCGTGCCTTTGCCCGGAGCTCAGGAATGGAGGAAGCAACGGAATCGTCGATAAAAATATTGGATTTACTCAGTTCGTCCATAATCGGGCCCATATTCTGGAAGTCACTGTCTTCCAGTTTGCCCCGTTGCAGCTTCCAGGAGTCTACCCCGAGCATAGAAGCAAACAGGCGGTCTACCAGCTGCTCTTTGCTCATTTCCAGAGAGAAGATCCCTATGCACTTATGCTGCTTAATGGCTGCATTCTGCGCAATATTCAATGCCAGACTCGTTTTTCCCATACTGGGACGTGCGGCAATAATGATGAGATCACTGGGCTGAAAACCCGACAGTTTGTTATCCAGCGCATGAAAACCCGAGGGTACTCCTTTGGTTGCCTCCTCGTCTGTGGATTCGTGTAACTCGGCAAACTTCTCGTACCGCTGCTCCAATACACTTCGGATGTGGACAAACTTGTCCTTCATGAACATATTCGAAATATCGAACACCGTTTTCTCCACATCATCTAAAAGCTCCGGAACAGTACGACCCTCTTCAAAACCAAGCCCCTTTATGCGTTCACCGGCGGCGATAATGCGTCTGTGCACAGACTTTGTTTTGACTATCTGCCCATACTGGTAAATATGTGAGGATGTCGGGACATTCGCCGCTAACTCCGCCAGAAATGAGCTCCCGCCAATCTCCTGTATTTTCTTATTGCTGGCAAGATTGTTGCTTACGGTTACAAAGTCGATCACTTCGTGCTGCTGATGCAGGTTGTAGATCGCCTGAAAAACACTCCGATACGTAGGATCGTAAAAGTCCTCGGGCTTCAGGAAGTCGCTGATTTTAATAATGGCATCCGGATCCATAAGAAGAGCACCAAGCACCGTCCGCTCCGCATCGGTGGAATGCGGCTGCGTACTCAGCACTTTGGTGACGGATGTATCGTTTGGCATAGGAGGAAAGGAGAAGAATTCTGCCCTGAATCCTCCCGCTCAGCAATGCTTCTGTCTTGCAGATAGACATAACTCCCTTCTTGTGTGGGGCTTAAATGGGGAAAACATGTGCAGAATGCACAATGCAGCAATAACCTCCTCCCCCTTTATCCCCCTCCTCCATAGGAGGAGGGGGAAGCTCCGACTGTAGTCGGAGCAGGGGGTGGAGGTTTTGCTGCATTACGCAGTAGCCGCCTTCCGTATCTCCTTCTCCAACGCACTCGCAAGCTTAGGATTTTCCATAAGATACGCCCGTGCCTGTTCTTTGCCCTGCCCCAGTGTCACTTCACCCTGGCGGAAGTACGCACCGGATTTCTCGAGTACGCCATAGCGGACGCCTAGCTCTAAAATGTCTCCTTCCTTACTGATTCCCTTGTTATAAATAATATCAAACTCTGCTTGGCGGAACGGGGGAGCCACTTTATTCTTCACAACCTTTACACGTGTTCTGTTCCCTACAATCTCCTGAGAGGCAGCACCTTCGCCGCTCCCCGTCTTCTCTATAATCTTATCAATTCGCCGCACATCCAGACGCAGAGAAGAGTAGAACTTGAGGGCCTGACCCCCTGCCGTTGTTTCGGGATTCCCGAACATCACCCCTATCTTCATACGCATCTGGTTTATAAAGATCACAGAACAGTGTGTTTTACTCACAATAGCCGTCAATTTGCGCAGTGCCTGGCTCATAAGGCGTGCCTGGAGTCCCATGTGACTGTCTCCCATCATACCGTCTATTTCTGCCTGCGGTGTGAGTGCGGCGACGGAGTCTATCACGACGATGTTAATGCCGCCGGAACGCACGAGTGTTTCTGTTATCTCCAAAGCCTGCTCACCGTTATCGGGTTGGGATACAAGCAAATTATCTATATCCACACCTATCTTCTTGGCATACTGCACATCCAACGCATGCTCTGCGTCTATAAAGGCTGCTCTCCCGCCTGCCCGTTGCACCTCGGCAATGGCATGCAGCGACAGAGTTGTTTTTCCGGAAGACTCCGGACCGTATATTTCTATAATCCGCCCTTCGGGTATGCCACCGCCCAGTGCAATATCCAGTGCAAGAGAACCGGAAGAAAATTTGGCAATATCACGAAACGCAGCGCCGTCCATTTTCATAATGGCACCTTCGCCGTATTGCTTTTCTATTTCCTGAACAGCAGCGAGTACGGCATCGTCAGTGGGACGCTTTTTTGTAAAGTCCCTGGAAGAAGGTGAAGTCATGGGAGTTTTGGGAGATGCTTTTGGCATAGTAGGGTATAGGGGAGGAATTGAAAAATACCAAAGGTGAATGGTTGTACACCACCCTACATTTGAGGTTCTTTTTGATCAAGTATTTTGCACTTGCGGGGTGTGTGGGAAAATGGTGGTGTACTAGGGTACACCTATTGTGAAAGTGAAAGCTCTTGTAATAAGTAGCTCAGTGAAATAATAACTTATACATGTGGAAATTATTATAATATTTCTTGTAGGATTAGTAGTGTAGTTAATAGCTCAAGCTATTCAAGCACTCAATTGGATGAACGATTTAAAGGATAAATATAAAGAACTAGATCGTAGAATCCAAAGTTTGGAAGAGGAGGGATGATTTAAAAAGGTTCCGTAGTTAGGGTGAGGTAGAGAATAAGTTCTCCCGAATAGCCTTTAATGTTTGAATTCAAAAACATATTTATTGACATTATACTCAATAAACACAATGCAACCATGAACTCCTTTCCTCATATTATGCTCTTTAGGAGAAGCTGCTACAATCCAACCTATGCAGCTAACCGACAACGAGAAGCGGGACATTGTGAAATATATCGAGACGGGGAAACCCCTGCCCGACAAGTACCGTTTTCTGCTGTTCGAGGACAAGCGCGAAGTGGAGCTGGTGTGGAACGGGAAGACGAACGATCTCACATCCGTCGTTCTGCCGTTTCAGGTGATCGAGCAGGTGGATGAACCGCGTAAAGATACGAGCGACTCTCCGCAAATCAGCCTCTTCGATTTCGATGATCGCGGAAGGCAGATCAAGGGATGGACGAATAAGCTCATCTGGGGCGACAACAAGCTCATCCTCTCCAGCCTGAAGAATGGGCCGCTACGGGACGAGATAGAAGCGCAGGGCGGCCTCAAGCTCATCTACATAGACCCGCCTTTTGACGTGGGCGCGGATTTCAGCATGGACATCGAGATCGGCGACGGTGACGAGGCAGAGACTTTCCATAAAGAAGCCAGCGTACTTGAGGAACTGGCGTACCGAGATACGTGGGGGAAGGGAGCGGATAGCTTTATTGCAATGATTCACGAAAGACTTTCGATTATGCGCGACTTGCTAGCGAGTGATGGAAGTATCTACGTCCATTGTGATTGGAAAGTTGCAGCGTATATGAAGTTGCTTCTCAATGAGCTATTTGGAAGCTCACACTATCGGAATACCATTGTTTGGCACTACTACAACAAAATGCAGGGTAACGTGAATAGATTTCCCGCAAACCATGATTTGATTTTCTACTACACGAAATCTGATAACTTCACTTTTACACCTCTCAAAGAAAAGCGAGGTGAGGTGGTGAAGCAAATCAAGCGAGTTTGGGACAAAGAAAAAGGAAAGATAGTAAATGCAAAAAATGCGGATGGGAAAGTGATTTACATCGAGACAGATGAGAAAGGCGTGGATGATGTTTGGACAATCTCCATGCTTCAACCTGCTGACAGAAGGCAAAATCTGAACTATCCCACACAGAAGCCAGAGACAATCGCAGAACGGATTATTGCTGCCTCCTCAAGGGAGGGCGACATTGTTGCAGACTTTTTCTGTGGCTCAGGAACAGTGTTAGCTGTTGCTGAAAGATTAGGTCGCAAGTGGATTGGCTCTGACCTCGGCAAGTTCGCCATCCACACCAGTCGTAAACGCATGATCTCCATCCAGCGCGAGCGGAGGGAGAATGGTGATCCGTACCGTGCGTTCGAGATTCTGAACCTCGGCAAGTATGAGCGGCAGCACTACATCGGCGTGAACCCGAATCTTCGGCAAGAGGAGCAGCAGAAGCAGATCAAGGCACGCGAAAAGGAGTTCCTCGGCCTCATCCTCAGCGCATATAAGGCGCAGGAGACGACGGGTTTCCGCACCTACCATGGCACGAAGGCGGGGCGCATGGTGACGGTGGGGCCGGTGAACATGCCCGTCTCTCGCCTGTTCGTGGAAGAGGTCATCGCAGAGTGCGTCGAGAAACACATCACGAAGGTGGACATCCTCGGCTTCGAGTTCGAGATGGGGCTGTTCCCGAACATTCAAGAGGAAGCGAAGGGCAGAGGCGTCGATCTCGCGCTCAAACAAATACCGCCCGACGTGTTCGACAAACGCGCCGTGGAGAAGGATCAAGTCGTCTTCCACGATATGGCCTACATCGAAGTGAAGCCCAACGTGAAGGGCAAGAAGCTCACCGTGGAGCTGACGGACTTCTCCGTATTCTATACGCAGCAGACGGTCGATAACGTCGCCGCGCAGCTCAGGGATGGCAAGAGCAAGATCACGGTGGAGGGCGGCCAGATCGTGAAAGTGAGCAAGGACAAGGACGGCATCGTTTCCAGAGAAGTACTGACGAAGAAGTGGACGGACTGGATCGACTACTGGGCGGTGGACTACAACTTCGAGAACAAGAAAGAGATCATTCGCGTGAAGAAAGAAGACCCGAAGCAACAGAACCTCGACGGGAAGGTGGACGAGGACGCGCAGACGAAGATGCCCGAGTATGAAGAACGGTGGACGGGCGACTACATCTTCGAGAATGAATGGCAGTCCTTCCGCACTCGCAAAGATCGCTCTCTGGAGCTGAGGAGCGCGGAGTTTGAGTACCCGAAGGCTGGCCGCTACAAGATCGCGGTGAAGGTCGTGGACATCTTCGGCAACGACACGATGAAAGTTATTTCCATTTCAATCTGATCCATGAGCAAAACTGTCAAGAAGATTACCGACCTTCAAAATGCCGAGAGCTTCGTGCAGACGAACTTTGTGCAGGGATACAAATACATAGATAAGGCGGGGGAAATCGTGAACTACTTTCATAGGAACGGGAAACCGCCTCCTTTCGATATGAACTTGGGTCGGCTGGTCATAAAAGCTCCCGACAATGCGACCGCCGAAGTAAAAGTATCCTCCAGCGACTTTTGGGGACATTACGTCACTCCAGATTCGCTCGACGTGATTGAGCATAGCTTCGAGAAGTACCAGAAGGACATCTGCACCATTCTCGACGTTGATCAAATCAGCCGCGTTGGATGGAGGAACTACTTTCTTTACGAGTTCTCGCCATCCGAAACCAATAAAAGGGAGAAGGTACTAAGCAGGTTCCTCCCCAGTGACAAGTTCAAGTTCAGCGAGACAGTGTTCATCGTGGAACAGGATGGCATCACACAAAAGGTGAAGCTGGTGCGTGCTGAGCGCAAGATCAAAGACCCCGCGCCTGCCATTCTCTTCGATGTTGATTGCTACAAGGATTTCCCGTCGCCAACGACAACTACAGAAGTCGGGAAGTATCTCAAACAGATCAACAAACAACTTCACTCGGATGACTTTTTGTCAGTACTCAATACCGTCCTAGACGCATGAATAAGGAGCTGACTGAAGCAGTGGCCAAAACGAAGCTGGCATCTCTGCTAGTAATCTTCATGTTTTTTACTGCGAGTTTATGGCTCATAAAAGGGGAAAGTTCTTTTTTGTCACCCTCCGCTATCGCAGGATTCATCTTTCTAGTTATTGGGATTTTGATGGCAGTTCTTTGCCTGTTTGTGTATCTGCTCAAGGAACATTCTGCTGACATTGCTTCACGCTATGAAGCAATAATAAAAGTACAACAGGGTGCTCTCGAAGCGAAAGGCAGACCTTATGAACAACTTGATAGTGCAACTCGTACAGCCACAAACCTACAATCGCCCTCGGAAACAAGCATTACTATTCCCGAAGCTGATTCTACACCTACTTCATAGCAAATAATGGCTCTCCACCCCTCCTTCCCGACATCACCCTACGAGATTCTCGATCCCAGCATCCGTTGGTTCCCCGCCGACGAGACGCTGCGCGATCAGGGGTACGACAAACTCCTCCCGCCGCTCGTCGGGGAACTGCGGAAGCGCGTGAAGGAGTGGCGCGAGAACGACTACGAGGGCGCGAGCGAGACGAGTAAGGCACTCCTGAACTGGTGGTTCAAAAAAGAACACCCCACTCCACAGGCTGATGGCTCCATCTTTCTCTTCCAGTACTACTACGCCCAGCGCGAAGCCGTCGAAACGATCGTCTGGCTCCATGACGTGGCCAAGGCGCGGGACAAGCACGATCTGCTCCGTTACGACGGTTCCGAACGTCTCTCCGCGAGTCTCTTCAAGGAAACGTGGATGCGCTACGTCATCAAGATGGCGACGGGGAGCGGCAAGACCAAAGTGCTGAGCCTTATTCTCGCATGGTGCTACTTCCACAAGCTCTATGAGTCCGACTCCGAGCTGGCGCGGAACTTCCTCATCATCGCCCCGAACATTATCGTGCTCGACCGCCTCCGCGCGGACTTCGACGGGCTGCGAATCTTTTCAAGCGACCCCGTGCTTCCCGATAACGGCTACGCGGGACAGAACTGGCAGGACGACTTCCAGATGACGCTGCACATCCAAGACGACGTGCGGGTGACAAACCACGTCGGCAACATCTTCCTGACGAACATCCACCGCATCTACAGCAGCAATGACCATGTGCCGTCGCCCGAAGACGAGGACTCCCGCGACTTCTTCCTCGGTAGGAGGCCAACGGGCGAGACGAACGACTCGCAGGTATCCGTCGGCGACATCGTGCGCGACATCGAGGAGCTTGTGATCCTGAACGACGAGGCGCACCACATCCACGACGACCGCATGGCGTGGTTCAAGAGCATTGAGGACATAGCGAATCGTTTGCAGATGAAGGGCAAAGCACTCTCGCTCCAAGTGGATGTGACCGCCACCCCACGCCACAATAACGGCTCGATCTTCGTGCAGACTGTTTCCGACTATCCGCTTGTGGAAGCCATTTACCAGAACGTCGTAAAGCACCCCGTCATTCCCGATCCGAGTAGCCGCGCCAAGCTCAACGAGCACCAGAGCGCGAAGTTCAGCGAGCGGTACGCCGACTACCTGCACCTTGGGTATCTGGAATGGCAGAAAGCGGCGGAAGAGCACGCGAAGATGGGGAAGAAAGCGGTACTCTTCGTGATGACTGACGACACGAAGAACTGTGACGAGGTAGCCGAGTATCTCCGCAGTCACTATCCCGATCTGGAAGGAGACGCTACGTTCGTGATCCACACGAAGAAGAACGGCGACATCTCCGAGAGCACGACGGGCAAGGACAAAGAGGAACTTGAGGAGTTGCGGAAGCTCGCCAACCACATCGACCATGACGACAGCCCCCACAAGGCCATTGTTTCCGTCCTCATGCTCAAGGAAGGCTGGGACGTTCGGAACGTGACGACGATCGTGGGACTCCGCGCCTATACCGCCACCTCGAACATCCTCCCCGAACAGACGCTCGGGCGCGGTCTGCGTCGTATGTACCGAGGCGAGGACGTGGAAGAACAGGTGAGCGTCGTCGGCACGGATGCCTTCTTGGATTTCGTCGAATCCATCAGGAATGAGGGCGTGGAGCTGGAGAGGGCGGCCATGGGAGAGGGTACGAAGCCCAAGACCCCTATCGTCGTGGAAATCGACAGGGAGAACATGAAGAAGGACATCGCGGAGCTGGACATCGTGATCCCCGAACTCACGCCGCGCATCTACCGCGAGTACAAGAACTTTTCCGATCTCGACCCCGCCACCTTCACCTTCAAAAAGCTCCCCGTGAAGCAGTTCACCGAGGAGGAGAAACGGCATATCGTCTTCAAGGACATCACCGACGACTCCATATCGCACACGACGGAACTCCCGAACACCGCAGCCGTGAGCGGAAGCAACGCCATCGGTTTCTTCGCTCGCATGATCAAAAACGACCTGCATCTCGTCGGGGGTTACGACACGCTCTACGAGAAAGTGAAAGAGTTTGTGCGCGATCATCTCTTCACCGAACCCGTCGAGATCGACGACCTCAATACCCTCCGCAACCTCTCCGAAATCGAGGCGACCCGCACGATCTATGAGACGTTCAAGAAAGAGATCAACGAGCTGACGGTGCGCGACAAGGGCGAGGCCGAAATCCGCAATCACATCAAGCTGAGCGCGTGCCGTCCGTTCGTCGTGAAGAATCAGGAGTTCCTCGTCCCGCGCAAAAGCATCTTCAATAAGATCGTGGGCGACAGCCACTTCGAGCTGGAGTTCGCGTCGTTCCTCGAGGACTGCGACGACATCGTGTCCTACGGGCGCAACTACTTCGGCCTCAACTTTGCGCTCGATTATCAGGATGCCGACGGCGACATCCGCAAATACTATCCCGACTTCTTCGTGAAACAGGACAAGGAGCACGTCTTCATCGTGGAGACGAAGGGGCGCGAAGACCTCGACGATCTGGAGAAGATCAAGCGGCTCAAGCTCTGGTGCGAGGACGCAAACGCGCTCCAGAAGGACGTGACGTACCGATGCCTCTATGTGAAGCAGGAGGAGTACGAGAAGTACCGACCGGACTCCTGCGATGCTCTGGTTAAGATTTTTCCTGATTGATATGTCAATACGCACTCACAACATCTTCAACCCCACCTCAAAAGAGCCTTACAACCCTTCGTCTGTACTCCAGCCTACGCAAAACTTCGGCCGGCACGCTGGATGACAATATGGTATGTTCCGGCTATTGTTTCTACAGTAAACATATGACAAAGCGTTCAAAAAACATTTTTGATCCCGGTTCGCCAGAACCCTTTAAACTATCCCGCACCCGCCTGGAACGCTTTCTGAAGTGCCCTTGTTGTTTTTACTTGGACCGCAAACTTGGGGTAGACCAGGTAAAAGGGCCGGCATTTTCACTGAATAGTGCAACAGATACACTCCTGAAGAAGGAATTTGATGTATGCAGGGCAAAAGGGAAGCCACATCCTCTTATGAAGAAGTACAAGATAGATGCAGTACCCTTTCAGCACGAAAATATGGACGTGTGGAGAGAGAACTTTACGGGTGTGCAGTATCTCCACGAACCTACCAATCTGCTTGTTACAGGTGCTGTGGATGACATTTGGGTCGATCCAAAGGGCAAGCTCCTGGTTGTGGACTATAAATCAACAAGCACGACCAAGGAGATAGATATCAATGATGGAACGCCGTGGAAAGAGGCTTACAAGAGGCAGATGGAGATCTACCAGTGGCTACTGGAGAAGAACGGATTTGATGTCTCTGCTACCGGCTACTGGGTGTATGTGAATGCGGATACCGGGCAGGCGAGGTTTGACGGGAAACTTGTCTTTGAGGAGCAGATTATTGCGCATAAAGGGGATAGGAGCTGGGTGGAGCAGGCGATTGTGGATGCGCATACGTGCCTGCGGAAGAAGAAGGCCCCAAAGCCATCAAAAGACTGTGAGTGGTGCACCTACCGCGCTGCAGTAAGGGGAGTTGGAGTCGAATGATAGTTGTTCTTTCTTGGTCCACCCTGAGCATAGTCGATGGGTGCTCGTACAGGAATGACGCGCATACAGTATTGGAATGATGATGACATTCCGTTTGCACGAGCACCCTGAGCTTGGTCGATGGGTGCGGGTACCGGGCTTCCGCACAAGAGGCACTTGCATAGGTATGGTTACTCTTCAGACATCTCATCGAATCTTTTAAGTAATATATCAACCACTTCATCCGGAGATTTATTTATTCCATCCAGAAAAAAGTTTTTTGACTTCTGTTTGGCCAGTGGACCATTTTTCATGATCTGAATGATCTGCGCACAGAATTCAACCGAAACAGAGATCCAGGCGGAGAAGGGAGCAGCGAGCATTTCCATACGCACATTGGGACCTACGATGTAAGGATCAGATCCGAACGTTCTATATTTATCCGTCAACTTTTCGGGGCTTATACCTTCTTCGTACTGGTCCATAACACTCCAAATGGTTATGTGCTCACAGGCTTCTATTGCTTCTTCCAACGTGGCAAACGTTCCATGTTTTATATGGGGAGAATCGTCCATGTAGTGGAAGTTATCGGCAATGAAGACGGTGAAGTTCTCATTGACGGTATCCAAATGCGGAGCGACTCCCACAGAGGCCTCCTGCAATATTTGCTCTGTTGTTTTACCTTCGGTACGTACAAGGGCAATCAGTTGTTTCGTATTGCCAAGACTAAAGCAACGCAGATTTTCCCGCAGTTCTGCGGTGTAGTCTTCGTCCAGTCGGTCGGTAAAGATCTCCAGAGCAGCGTTCAGGTACCACAGTTTCTCCTCCCTGGGAGCACTGAAGCGGTTCCAGACCGCAGAACCCTGTTCTTTGTAGGCTTTGCAGAGCGCCATGCTGTTATGCGTTTTATCGGCGCAGGAAACGAGGAGAGCTTCTTTCGGTGCTTCCTTTAGGTGTTCCAGATACCGGAGTTTCCGTTCCTTCCAGGGGAGGGATTTGTCCTGCTCAGAGACGTCCTCCACAATTTCCAGCACAGTGGCACCGCATTTTTCACGGATCCTTTTTCTGTAGGTATCTGTTTCGGTCTGCGGTGTGTCTTCCAGTACGTCGTGGAGGAGTCCTGCTATGCAGGTATCTTCATCGGCTCCCCATTGGGCCAGGAGGAGTGAGATGGCTATGGGGTGAACGATGTAGGGGGAGTCATCGCCTTTGCATTTCATACCGGCATGTACTTCCACTGCCAAAGCAATGGCGTCCAGCAGGCGCTGAGTGAGTACTTTTTTCATAGTAAAAAGTAGAAAAGAATAAAAGATCTTCTCTACGTGCTGGGCGGTGCCCGTTTGTTTCTCTTTTTAAAGGGGAACGGATGTTTTCTTCCTATTAAATGATTAAAAGACACCACCTGTTTTGGCGGGGGGTGGCAAGAAGTAATCAAGCAATCGTAGTATAGGGTAGGAGTCTTTTTTTGGCAAGAAAAAGGGGTATATTACCAGCCAGACATCCTACAACAGAAATGTGGATTGCCTTCAATGACATTCCCTTCACCTGTCGGTTCGATCAGGTAAAGTAGGCGGTCCCATGCCGATGCAAAAAACCCGTCTGCGGCTTACGCTCTTTAAAGTGGAGAAAACCAAGTGGAAGGCTATTGCAAAGAGGCACAGGCTTCATGTGTCGGAATTTGTGCGGTGGACGGTGAACACAAAGTGCAGGATTCCCACTGTAGATTTGGCAGGGAAACTGGAGAAGAGGAAACCGGAGCAACTCTGCATTATAGATGCGACGCATTATGATGCGCAGCAGGCAATGTTTTAGAAACACAGATGGTATAGTACAATAGTACCAAGACAAAATGGGCTTTAAACGGTCTTGTGCCTAAGGTTCCCTTTTCATTTATTTCAACATTTTTTACAGCAGACATTGTCTCACGCACACATGTAATGTTACGTTAACTGGACAACATACACACCCTCTATTATCCTGTAGACATGTTATTCAAGATGCGTCAGTGGTTCTTCTCCGGCAAAAAAAATAATGGTGCTAAGTCTGCTCAGCTGCCAAGCAAGAATCGTACGTATACAAAGTTGCCAAAGAGCATGTGGGATCTTGATGAAGGCTACAAAGATTTAATGAGAGAGTTAGCCAAACGGTGATGCAATACGTAGATCTGGAACTGTATTACAACATTGTTTTTGAGTTTATTTATAGATATTTGACGAACGAAGAACCCGCACCGCATTACGAAGAAGAACCTGATGGTATAGAGAAGCTAAAGAAGGTGTTGGGTCTTGTACAGGTAGATGAGTACTACCCCGATTTTTACGAGAAGGCAGCCTATATGATCTGTAGCATTGCCGGATCGCAGTATTTTTCGAATGGCAATAAACGTCTGGCAGTGGCTACACTTCTCTTTTTTCTCATAGAAAATGAAGCAGAAATTCTTGATACAAGTACAGATGACTACAAAAACATACTAGAGCGAGAGTTTGAAAGCTGCACTTGGGACTCAAATGTGAATATTCGTGGTGAACATCCGCTTTTTCTCTATAACCTCGCAGTTGTTATAGGGACCAGGAAGTGTTGGGGAACCAACGACTTTTCAGTACTCAAAGAGAAAGTCGCCAGCATCTTCCGAACCATCTACAGAATTTAAAGCGCCCTACACACTCCCGCATCCATCTCCTCATTTTGCACTTCGCAGTAAGATCCTGCGGGGCAGAGGATGCCTGCCGGACCGCCACACGGGGTATCGGTTACGCTGCCTGTACCGGAGTGCTCGACTTCCGGAGGAATGACGGTATCAAACTGTACTGAGGAGAGAACCGAGAGCCATTCATCGCGCAGAAGTTGTGGCTCCGGGTACTCACGGGGAGTAAAGAGCATGGTAACCATGTTCGTTCCCCGGAGGATGTACACAGCCTGATTTCCATTGCGTTCATTGACGATGCGCACGGCGGGGTGACCGTCTACGACAATGGATTCTCCAAGGGGCATTTCCCCTGTAGAGGGTTGTTCATCCAGAGTCAGGATGGGCTGTGCAACTCCCTCCACAAAGAAATGAACATCGCCATCGGTATTGCGCTGTTGCCATGTACGTGGAGTGGTGAGCGTAAGGTCGATCTGGCGAATACCCCAGTCCCGTGTGGTAGATTCTACATTTACAATGGAGTCCACAACGAATACCGGCAACAGGGAAGGGTCCACATTGTGTTCCAGAGTACCCCGGAGCGTGACCGTATCCTGTTCGTAGTTGCGGAGCGTAACCACCGGACTTTCCAAAAACGTCAGACGTATGCCGTCCTGTACAAGTACATGGGTTCCACGACGAACAAGGGAAAGCTCGGCAGGAAGAATTGTGCCCGAGAGCGTAAGTATGCCTTCCGGTAGGGGGGGAGGCAGCGGTTCTGTTTTGGACCCGCAGGCAGGCAGAAGAAAGAGGAAAGAGAGAAGGAGGAAGCGCTTCATGTGTGGCTATGGTATGGAAAAGGGTCAGGTCTGGAAAGCATTTTGAGGTAAAGTGGACATTTTTGCAGGCTGAAACACAGATCACTCGCCTCGTAGGAACTCCT
>Ga0066639_10002066_pt1 | contig 17688 bp, 5 predicted proteins | sample CryGeyCG2114_010_2_FD_59504 | JGI IMG/M metagenome (GOLD analysis project Ga0066639, IMG submission 59504) | Groundwater microbial communities from aquifer - Crystal Geyser CG10_big_fil_rev_8/21/14_0.10 | ecosystem: Environmental > Aquatic > Deep subsurface > Groundwater | place: USA: Utah...
AAAACAAATTAGGTATTAACCAGCAGTTACACATTTATTGAACAAACCGCCTTCCCATCTGCAGTTTCCTGGAGTTGTTCCAAGGTGCTCGCATTCGTATTTGTCGCAGGCATTCCATGTTCCTTTTCCGCAGTCTGCGCAGGTTCCTGTTTGCTGCCATCTTCCATTATGGCATTTATAGCGCAATCCGCTTCCTGCTACGCTGATTTCCATTGCTTTGATGCATTTTTTTGCGCCTTTGTCTTCATAAGCGCATTCATCTGTATTCTCACAGCAGAAACCTTTTGTTGCGGACAATCCATTAGTTAGATCATATATTTGTTGACACTTTAATTCTCCTGAACATTTTGAAGAAGGGTCTGTAGAACCCACTATGCAATAGCCCATTAAAGCGGCAGTTCCAGTGTTTGTTTCTTCTGTTGAACCAGAACAGTCAAACTTAACAGTTTCATTTGTTCCATTTAAGGTTATCCTTTCTGTTTGTGTAGAGCATGATGACCTTATATTAATCTGACTTCCTCTTTGTCCTGATACTCTAGAGATAGTACATGCGCTAACGCCACTACAAGATTCAGCTGTATTCGCTGTATTTCCTATGTATGAACCGCAATTTTCTGATTCAGAGCTTCCTTGAAATACGCAAGTTACTGCCTCTGATTCTGTTTCTGGAGTTTGTGCTGTATCTGCTGTTGTTGCGCTTGGCTGGCATTCAGCTGCAGTAGGTGTCCACATACTCCATTTATAGATGAAATCTTTTTTCTGTGAAGAATATTCACTTGTTTTTGAGCATGTGTAAATAACTTTCTTTCCTGAACTTAACTCACAGCATCCTTTATTCCAACCTACATTAGCAGCGCCTCTTTCACATTCTGCTCCGAATGTTGGCGGATTTGCGCAGGTATATGCGCTTGCTGTTTGCTGACCTGTTTGTGTTTCTGTATCGGGAGGAGTTCCTTTACATGCTCCATTCTCGCAACCTTCCGAGCAGTTATAATAATCATTCATAACTATTTCTCCATCCCCACAGTATCTTTCTAATAATGTTACCCCTGCAATATATTCTCCAGACGTCTCTGTGAAACATTGGTCATTCCCTGTCAAAGGATTCCCAAACTCACTTAAACCTCTAGTTGTTCCTTTTACATAATAGTTTTTTCCACCATCAGAATCTGTGCATTGGTCAGATTGTTCTTCTGTAGTGTCTGTTACATCACACTTATTATTTGCCTGACAGTGCAGACCATCATTACATCTTGGTTCAGTAGAACAGCATAACTGGCCTGTTGAACCGCAGTTTGTTGTTTGTCTTTCTTCGAGACCATCAAGAAGAGCAAGCATACTTGTACGAGCCTCTTGAATCATACTAGGGTCATCGATTATATTTTCAAGGTTGTTAAAAAAAACTACTAATTGCTGCACGCGCGCTATCTAAATCAGATGTTTCTTCTTGAGCACTTACTAAAGAAATACTTAATACTAACAATAAACAGACAATTAGACTTTTTATTCGTTTCATTTTTCATCCTCCTATATGCAGCATAATTGTTCAAACATACAACATTCATCTTTAGTTACTTTTCCGATTATATCTAAGCCAGATGTGCATGATAGTTCTCTATCTGCGCTGTTTTCGGCTTCTTCACAAATCATCTTTTGAATATCTGTCAATCCCCACTCACTCACCAGAACATGATTTCCTTTGCCTTCAAGCTTTATTGTTGCCTTGCCTCCAAGAATTGGGATACAAAGGAAAGCAGGAGGGTCTGTTACTTTGATATCATCTATCATAAATGATTTTGTCTTTGAGGGTCCAATAAGAAACATGTTCTCGCTTTTGTCCTGCCATCCATCACAAACCAGAAGATTGTACTCATCACTTGAAGGATTGCATACTGCTGTAGATGAAGGATTTGGCGTTATGGTTGTGTCAACAATGCAGAACTTTGTGAACTGTGTTGTTGCGCTTATCTCTTTTTTTTCTATTGAGCCATAATCATATAATATTGACTTTACGCTTGATTTCATATCTTTTTCTATCTGAATAAAAACAACATCCTCTGTTTTAGCTGAAAGCGTCTTGATTGCATTAAATCCATAAATAAGAATCAGGGAAAATACAATTATTGCTGTTATGTAGATAAAAATCTGCTGAGTCTGCGCTTTTTTCATTTTTTTCCTGGAAGAGCTTTTGCAAGTTTTGCAAAAACATCCTCTTCTTGTTTCTTCTTAGATGTTTTTGTTTTTAATTCTTTCGCTTTCTTCTTTTCTTTTTTGGGCTTTTTCTCCTCTTCTTCTGCAAATTCCTGCATCAATTTACTTATCTCATCTTTTTTCTTTCCTTTGAGCATAGAATCTATCTGAGTGGTTGATTTTCCTTTTAATCTCTCAATATGGTGATGAGTTATTTTTGAAACATCCATGTATTTACCAAGGGTTTTCTTTATTTTCTCTTCTTTTTCAATCTCTTCTTTTGTCTTCTTTGTTATGGTCGGAGCAAACTGCTCAAGAAGCCTTTTTCTTTTCTGTTCTCTCTCCCTTTTTCTTATCTCAAGAACATCTCTTGCTTCTTCTATGTCTATCGCAGGCCTTGGCCTTACTTTAGTCATACTTGGAGGAATCTTTTTAGCAGAAATCCCTTCTTTTTTAGGTTTTGGCTCAATAGGGGCAGCGTGGCCTCTTGCTTTTTTTACATCCTTTTCAGCCATGTATTCCTGATATTTTCTATAGCCGAAATATCCTCCCACACCAAGCAGCGCCAATATCAAAAGCCAGATAAGTATTGTCCATATGACTGATCTAGGTTTTGATTCAGGGTCAAGAGGGTCTGTTCCTGCTTTTATCTCTTCTCCATCAGTCCATCCATCGCCGTCACTATCTGCTTTCAAAGGGTTTGTCCCTTTTTGATATTCAATCAAATTTATGAGACCATCTCCATCAGGATCTTCATCAGCATCTGTTGAATCATCAGGATCAAGCTCTGGCCTGTATTGTTCTTCCCACCAGTTAGGCATTCCGTCTCCATCTCTATCACCTGATTCTGAGCAAATTCCATTCTCACATAATCCTGTTTCACAATCGCTGTCAAGCTTGCACTTTTGATTGAGTTTGCATAATTCAAGGCATGAGCCTCCGCAGTCAACATCGCTTTCATCTTGATTCTTAGTATTGTCGCTGCATGTAGGGGTCTGGCAGATCATATCTTCACAGACAAGGCTTAAACAGTCTGAGTTTATGCTGCAGTTCTTTCCATCCCTGCAGCCAGAGCATGAAATTCCTCCGCAGTCAATATCTGTCTCTAACCCATCTTTCTTTAGATTAGAACATGTATCATAAGATGAGCATGTTTTCAATCCTGTGTCTGTGTCTTCTTCACAATAACCTGAAATACAGTCTGTATCTTTTTTACAGAACTTTCCAACGCCGCATTTCTTAGGGCAAGTTCCTCCGCAGTCAGTATCGCTTTCATCCCCATTTGTTATTCCATCAGCGCAGGAGAACCCTTCGCATGTTTTGTTTACATTGCATATTTTTGAGCAGCAATCTGCGTTTATGCTGCAGTTCTTTCTTGCAGGACAGCATCCACATATTCCTCCGCAGTCAACATCAACTTCATCTTTATCTAAGACATTATTAGAACATGATGCAGGTGTTTTTGATATATCGACAGTTATTGGGTCGCTTGTGATATTTGCGCTTTGCAGCCCAACACGGTCTATTGCTGAAACCAGGATTCTGTATCTGCTTCCATCTTCAAGGCTTAGCCCTGTTATCTCAGGCTCTATGCTTGGGGTCTTTCCATTGGCGATTATCTCTTTTGTTGTTATTCCATCAAGAATTACCCAATATTCATATTCTGCAACACCTGAATGATTGTCTTCTCCCAGCCATTTTGCAAGCAGTTTGTCTGTATGATAGGTCACAGCTGAAAGATTTTCAATTCCCTGGTCAGATATGTTTATGAATACCATCCCTGGCTTTGTATTATCTATAGTGAATGTTAATGGAACTGCTGGAATAGTTCCTTCTGGTGTGAAAGCGCACTCAACAAAGTAATTATAGACTCCTTCCTGGAGAGTTGCTTTATCTGTATAACGATTTTCATCAGGGATGTTTGCAGAATCCAATACTCTTGTTATACTTCCTTCAGGACCATACTTACAGGTTGCCTGTTTGTTTGTGGATATATCAAATGTTACTGTCTTGTTTTTTGTGTAAGTATTTGGCTTAGGGCTGTTGATTGTTATTATTGGCGCTTGTTTACTGTTTACCATAAATGTCGCTTCTACTTTTTCGCTCATCCTGTCAGCAAAGTCTTTACAGATAACTCTTACATAATTTTCCTGGCCGTCTATAAGATCCCCTCCTTCTGAGGCTTCTCCTAGAAGATAATGGTCGTGGTAGGCATTGTAAGTATTGTTATCATATTCATCATTGCCATCAAAGAAATTCTCCATGGATGCGTAATCTGCAGCATCATTGTTGACCATGTATTTGCATACGACAGGCTCGCTCGCATTAACTTTCATCTTTGTCCTGAGCGTACCTTCCCTGAGTTCAGCTACATTATCAACCTCTAGCTTTATTATCAATGGGTTTTGCGTGTCATAGATAAGATTGAACTTTTTCTTGTGCACATTTCCAAAGACATCCTTGCAGAGGACAAAGAACTCTCCTGTCGCCCCATTATAGCTGCTTATTCTGTGTATCATACCTTCTGAATCTACTGTCTGGAATACTTCACTAACTATGTTGTCAAATTCTTTTGACTCTATCAGCGAGTATTTGCAGCCTGTTGACTGCCTATTTGTATGGACTTCAATATCAAATGGCTTGTCAGCAGAGTAACCAAATGTAGGCAGAACCATTGTTATGTCAAATCCCGGGAGAGAAACCTGAAAATCATAAATTTGATCATCCCCTTTGTTTCCGAACATATCATACGCACTTATCTCAAATTGGTAGAACCCTGAATCTAATGGTTCAGAAGGCTTGAAAGAGAATGTTACGTTTTCAGGAGAATGCGGGAGCATAACTAATCCGTAATCTACTCCTGTAATTTTGTTTTCTAATGATGCGTTTATTGTAGATACATTTACAGGCCCGTCAAATGTTATTAATATGACTGGAAACTGGCTTGTTGTAGCATAAACTACAGAAATCATGCACACGAGCAGCAAAACTGTAAAAAATAATTTGCATTTTTTCATCTTTGATTAATATTATGCTGATTATTGAGGTAATCTAGAGGATATAACATAAAGCCCCTGCCTGACTTTTTCTAAAACCTCCCTTATCTTTTCAATCAAATCTTTTCCTTCTACTTGTATGCTCAAGTCAGATTCTTCACATACTTCTTCTCCTTCAATGACAATGCACTTTGCAATAGGTCCTGTCCTGTCAAGGAAGATGTATTGTGAAGGAGACTCTGCATAATGGCCTTCTTCTGTTTCAACAGTGAAATAATAAAGATTCATGCCGTCATTTAGCTGGATATCCTGGGTGTACTGGTACATGTTTCCTAAATTGATTGTGCGGTCATCTTTGAATACGAGGTTTACTGAGGTTACTATATCTGTTGTTGGTATTAATACTCTGAACATCTTATTGACATCTTTTGTTGTTTCAAGATTTAAAGGAAGCTCTACTATTATTTCAGGGACTATTGTATCAACCTCAAAGAGAACTGAATCAACATACCCTAAGTTATTTGAGCTATCCTTTGGGTAAACTTCTATCTTATAGTGTCCTGTTTCCAGAGGAGAAATCATCTTATATATCAAGGTGTTTCTTCCTTTTGTTGTTTTCTGCATGTAGCTGCTCATGTCTGCATTGCTGTCAAGATTTGTCAGCTTGATACTGGAATCATCAAGACTGACTCCCCCTCCATTGTCTATGATAACTGCGATTATTTCATTCAGCTTGTTGAATGGGCCGTGGTTTATCGGAGTGACTAAAAGAGAGGAAGGGCCTATGTTTTGATATGTTACGTATAATGTACTTGATGCCTTGTTTCCTCCTTTGTCTTCTACATCAACAACTATCTTATTTTCCCCTTCTTTTAATGATAATGATTGAGAGATGCTGCCTGTTTCTGTCAGATAAGGCTCATAAAGCCTTGGCTCGTCGTTTATGTAAATCTGGTATTTTGCCTTTGGTTCTGTTGTTCCGATTATGTCAATTATTGGGTCTGTTGTTAATATGTTGTTTTGAGGAGAGGTTATTGCAGGCTTTTCTATGCTGAAATCTGTTGTGAACTCAAAGTCAATGATCCCTGGGTTCCATCTTTCTTCGTATCCCATCTCAGTATAAACATCTTCACATACCATATTGAACTTATAAGTTGTATCGTCAGCAAGAGGATATTCCTGCTTATTGTTTTCAGAGAAACTTACAACCTGCGCTATGTGGCTGTTATCATCCTCGCTGTACATTATTGCATTGCTTGTTGTGAAAACCCACTCTGCTGGTGTCTGTTCTTTTACATAATCGCGAGCCCATGCATTGTAACTGCTATCATCTGCTGCTATTGAATTAAGATAGCAATCCGTGTTCCTCATTGTTTTTGCGATAACTTCTGGCAGAGGGTCATTTGTGTATCCAACTGGAGATAAGTCATAAATCATGATTGGTTTTGAATAGTTGATCTCCAGTTCTATTTTTCTGAGTTCAGAAACTCTTTCAGCAAAGTCTTCACAAACTATATTAAATGTAAACTTTTTATTGTCATGTTCTGCTTTATTGATTGTAATCCATTCTGATTCCTGGTTTAGTGAGCCTGAATCATAATCATGCGGATAGCTTCCTGATACATAAGTCATATTCTGCATCATACTATAGTCTGTCGTGAGTGATGGTGAGAACATATCTGAACTATATCTGCATCTTGTCTTTTCATCGGTCTTTATTGTAATCTTTGTTTTTATTCCATTTACTATTGTGAAATATTTTGAATCTGCTGTCTGTGATGTCAAAAGTCCAAGTGTTGAGTTGAATTCATCTATCTCTGGTGATTTTAAGTCAATTATCAGGGGAAATGTTTTTTTGGTTGGGCCGCCATAAACATCCATGCATCTTATAGTTATTAAAATCGGATTATCTCTTCCGTCTATTGCAGGATAAATTGCCTGAGGTGTTGTTATTGTCTGGAGTTTTGGGTTATCAGTGCTCTTTGTGAAATCATCTGTGGTGTAATATTCTGAGGTGATAGGATATTCAAGCTCGCATCTGTCCATCTCAATCTCAGTTTCTATTATAATTGTCGGCTTACTACTCTTTGTCCTGTTTGTTGGTGGTTCTATGATTTTTATATCATAAGGGTCTGAATCAAGAATCTCAAATGTCTGCGCCAGCTCAGAAGGGTTTCCTAGAGTGTCTGTTGCTATGTATCTAACTTTGTATTTTCCAATTATTAAACCATCCTGAGCGCTGAGTGTTTTTTCATAAATATTCCCGCCTATAGAATTCATTTGGAATGTTTTTTTCCTGTTTGTTCCGAACAATTTACAATCTTCTGAGATGCACTCGACAACCATTTCAACCAGGCTTATGTCATTCTGGTAGTATTTCTCACACCATTGAGTGTCATTTGCCATAAGCCTGAATACAGCAGGCTCTCCATACTCTCCTTTTGCGCAATCTGTTGTACAGCTGCTGTCTATCCTACTTGTTGCATTATAGATCGTTGCGTTTCTTATTACAGGACCTATCTTATCGAGATAGACTGTTGCTGCGCTCTCCCCTTTGTTTCCATCTGGAAGGGCAAAGTCTGTTGCAAAAACCCTTATTTTGTTTTCTCCTTCTGCCAAAGGCACTGTTGTGCTGAATTCTGAATTAATAAAGTCAATATTTTCAGGTGTTTTTGAATCCTGGCTGGTCCATGCAACTTTTATGCTTGTTATTTTTGATACATCTGACCATGAGCCTATGACTGAGATTTCATCCTCCTCTTTTGTTACATAATTATTTTCCGGATAGCTGATTGTTATGATTGGTGGGTCTTTGTCAAACATCACTTTTTGGCATTTTTTTGGCTCTGTGTTTCCCCCATTATCTTCTGAGCTGAAACAGATTGTGTGTGTTCCTGTTTCTTGCCCTTCAAAGAGCTTTGCAGATGTTCCTGCCTGTATGAATCTGTCAAATTCGCATGTTTGGCCCTCACCAGTTATACAATAAGAAGTTTGTTTGCAGCCGAATATCATACTTGGCGGAAGATTTTTTGGCTCGTCAATGCAGTCAAGCTTCATATCTGTGTTTTTATAATAAAATGTTTCTAATGCAGCAACAAAGAGATTATTTGTTCCTAAATATTTAAGCACAGTATTTGGAGGGTTTACATCTATTGTGAAATAAAGGTTTGTTTCAGCACCCATTACAGGATTTTTGTATGCTCCTGCTGTTTGGTCCCATTCTTCCCAACATTTAGCTGTTAGGGTGTAAACTCCTGAGCTTGGGAATGTTTTTGTCTCGCTGTATGTGTAGCATGGTATTGTGTCTCCTTTGCATGCGCATGAAGGAGAAGAGCAATATGTTCCCTGGCCTTTGAATCCGCTTGAGAAAGGAGACCATACTCCATCATATTCATATTCACAGTAATACTCATCAGATGTTTCAATATATAATGGAACTTCGTAGCCTGCGTAAGTCTCTTTCCATTCTGGGACTGATTCAGGAGGGGCAGCATAGGTTATTTTTTGGTTTCTATTTATGAATTTTGGCTTTATTTCAGTTATTTCATTTCCATTTAAATCCCTGCAGGTAACTTTGTAATTATATCTTCCGTCTGCTAATCCATTGAAGCTTACTTGGTAGGATTTTGATACTCCTTTATTGCTGATCATGCTTCCTATCAATGCGCCGCTTTCAACAGGGCCGTACCAAAGCTCATCACTGCATATTGCATAGCTGTTTACAGAAACATTTACAAGCAAAATTGACTTGTCGTCTGTTGCTGGATCAGGAACTGCAGAAAAAATCCTGAATGTAAGGACTGGAGCTTTAGTGTCAATGAATACTGCATGGCTTCTTATAACTTCTGTATTCTTATACTCATCTACTGAGAAGAAACTTAAGTTATAGATTCCTTCCATATCTTTTAATTCTACAACATCATTTGGAAGAAGAATTGTCGGCCTTCTGTCATCTGACCTTGCTGTTAATGTGTGGACTGGGCAGCAGTCTATTCCTACGCAGTAATAGATTACTGCATCTGTAAATTCTCCATTATCACTAACTTCAAACTGCACTTCATTTCTTTCTTTTGTTATTATTGTTGGTGATTTGATCACTCTTGTGAACGGCGCTTCTGTATCTTCTCTGCAGAATTCTATTGTTTCAGCAGTGTAGCCTGCTGCTCCTGAGCAATCTATAATCTTATCTCCATTTGCATCTTTTACGCACTTGCTGTTTTGCCATATACATTTTCCAAGGCTGCATGAATCTTCTGAATCAATAAACTCGTATGCGCTGTTGCATGAGTTTGGATTTTGAGGAGATTCATCAGGGATGCTGAACTCAACTTCATATTTTCCTGTGCATGCTTCTTCATCTCCATATTTTTCACACGTAGGTGTTCCGTCTGAGCATGACTCGCAGCTTGAGCCTGTTGAATAGCAGTTTCCAAGATAAGAGCAGATGTTTGTTGTACATCCTGCGTTTTCAAAGATATTGTTTTGACTGTTGCATAATCCGCATCTTTCTCCTTCATATTCAAAGGAGCCTGTGTCTGTGTTTTTAGGGAAGCAGATTCCTTTTCCCATCTCTTCATAACTCATATCTTTCCATTCACAGTCAACTAAGTTCATATCACCATAATGGCAGTTATCATTTACACAGGAATCTTCTGAAACATAATCATAGCATTCTCCATTCTGCCTGCAGCTTAGGCACTGATCTATTGTTGTAACGCCTAAAGACGGTCTTGGTTCAAGAATGTAAGGTGGAGAAGGATTTGTACGCTGGTAGAAATGGAAGAAATCATAATAACAGAATCTTAGATTTTCAACATCATTGCCTTCATAAAAATTTTTCCTCTCACAGCTTGAGGGCGTGGTTCCACCCAATGGATAGTATTTGCTGTAAAACAATCCAAAAACATTTTCTTTTATGTCTAGTTCATTTCCAAGTTTTTCACACTCAACTTTCTCTGTACAGAATGCTTTTTGAATAGTATTTCCACTTCCATCATCAACTAAAAAAGGCCCCCAACATAAAGAAGGACATGATTCATAGGGATAAGGCTGGTTTCCATCATTACATCTCGCTATAGTGTTTAATGGATATAGATCAGAAACATCTGGAAGCATCCATTCATTTAAGCAGAATTCTTCGTCCCCAAACTTATCTTTGCAGATGATATTTCCAGTTAGTTTTGATTCTTGTGTTTTGTTATCTCCATAAGGAGCAGTTCCTGTTTCAATCCCGAATTCTTTCTTGATCCCAGTTGTTGTATTGATTATGTAAGTATATTCTGTATTCCAAAGAAGCCCATCTTTTAAGTCCTTTCCATAATCAATCATAAAATAAGAAAGGTCATCCTGCCTTGAGAATTTATTTAGTGTTCCGATTGATACAGGGGATTTTCCTTGTTCTTTTCTATAGACTGTGAAAACAGGATATAGTTCGTCTGTTATATAATCTTCACAAGGCTGAATCCATGTTATGTTTATGTTTGTTGTTCCTTTTACATTTTTTATAGAAAGCCTTGGCTCTGGTATATTCCCAGCGCACTCAAATGACTCTTTTTCAAGAAGTATTTCTCCAAGGTCTATTCTCTGCCCAGCAGGAACCACTATATCTTCTAATTTTATTGTTTTGTAAAGGTAATGCTTGAATGTTATCTCATAGGTTCCTGGCCAGAGGCCAATGCTGAAATTTCCTTCATCTTCTCCTACTGGGCTTGAAAAACTAACTTTTGAGGTTATGTCTGACAGCGCAGTTATTTCAACTTCATTTATTCCAATTCCAGTATCTTTATCTTTGATATATCCTTTAATGCTGCCTGTTTCAAGGCACGATTCTGTCTGCAGAATCTGGTCATTGCAGCAAAATTTTTCTGCATCTTCACCTGTATCCATATTATAAGATGTTCCGCCGCAGGTACAGTGCTGCACTGAATAATCTGTCGGTCTTTCTGTATCTTTTATTTTTTTATTCTCTATAGCACCATCAATGCACTTTGGAAGAGTATAACATGGAGAATTACAGCAAGCTCCGCTGCATCCTTTAAGTGTATTTGTTCCTGCCTGAACAGGACATAGGTAGCTGAATTCGCAGCAGCTGCTGTCAGGAGTTCCGTCTCCATTAATATCGTCACCACATCTTTCTTCTTCTACAGGAGGGAGTTCGCCTGTTGGCTCAAGCTCAAAATCCATTTCATAAATATCTTCAGGTATATCTATTATGTAGACTGTTTTAGTGTCTGATGTGAACCCTCCTTTTTTTGCAGTTATATCATTATTGCCTGGGTCAATTCCTACTATTCTGTAAAATCCTTCTTTATCAGTATATGCTCCTACTTCTCTTCCAACCCAAAAAACATAAGCGCCTTTTAGCGGAAGATTATTTTCTTTTGAACCATTCCAAACATGGCCCTGCAGGATTCCGTTTGTCATTGGCTCTGTTAAGATCATATCAATCACTGAGCTTGGCGCTGTTACTGATTTAATCTCTTCTTTAGGCATCCATCCTCGAGCAAATACTTCTACTTTCTGCTGCCCTATCTGGACATTGCTTAGTGTATATGAGCCGTCTGCAGATGTTGTTGCGCTTTTTCCTGCGATTGTTATATCTGCATTTGCTGCTGGAACCTGGGCTTCACCGGGCATTTGAGTATAAACATGACCAGTTATAGCTGCTTCTAATTCTCCTCCTTCGCATGGTCTATCTGAACTGATTTCACATTGAATTTGAGTTATAGGGAGCATATCTACTTTAAGATAAGTTGAATCAATAATACAGTCGCTGGAATACTTGAATTCGCAACGGGCAGGGATTGTGTCAGTTGTTTTTTTGAAATACTCACAGCATATAGGGTTGCATCCGTCTACATCAGCGCAGCTTTGTTGCACCTCAAGGTCTGATTCATAACGGCATTCCTGGAGTGTTGATTGTGTACATGTTGTCTTACAGCAGCCTGTCAAACCTGTGCATAATGTGCATTCTATATCTGTTCCAAACTGTCCCGGGGGGCATGTTCCTTCTATACAGCAATCATCTTCTAAAACCTCAGACTGACAGAATAGCTCTGAGTCTGGATTAAAACAGCATCCTGCAAAAACATAGACTGCAAGGACTGAAGATACTGCTAGAAATAAGACTAACAATAGTAAAAAACGCTTTTTGGTCATCTATCCACCATCTTTTTTTTATTTATTACAATCTTAAGGTTTGTCCTTTAAAAAGTTTTCGTATTAAAGTATTATATCTCATCACAAGGGGCGCATGCTTCTTCAAGGGTCAATGCGTGCTTGCAGCAGAGGCCTTCTCCGCTTCCTGCTGTTGCCTGCTCGCATACAGTTCCTGTGTATTCAAGATTATAAGTATAATCTCCCTGGCAGACATTTCCTCTTTCCCCTCCGCAGCCGACTTTTATTGTTCTCATATAGACTTCTCTCCTATAGAAATCACCACTTTCATGATCTGAATTCATTGTTCTGTCTGTAGGGGTATATCCCAGGCTTTCAAAGAATGTTGCTGTATAGGCTGGAAGCCCTTCTAGATTATAATCTGGATCAAGGTCGCTTTGGCAGCCGTAGTCAACTAATTCGTAGCAAGGGCTGGTTTCAGGGCTTGTTGAGAATGTATTATAGTTTGCGCAGCATGTGTGGTCTGCTAAAAAAGGATTTGGCTCATTTTCATATCCATCTTCAAATGGAAGGTTGTTGAACGGATAAGAGGGGATAATTTTCCCGTTGGTTCCTGTTCTTCTGTAATGGAAACATTTCTTAACATCAACTACAAAACTATCAACCCCAATTGTTGTTTTGTAGATATCATCTCTTGCCTGGATAGTAAGTGTGTGCTGGCCTACAGAGGAAAAGCATTCTTCAGGTATTGTTTTTATGTCTGCATCTTCTGGCTTTGAAGGGATATAGTATTCGTCTTCAGCTATCCAGCCTGTTGCGCACGAACTGTCATGAGAATCAGTTATGTGGACAGACACAGTCCCTCCAATATCATTTGACTCTTCTGTTCCTGTAAAATCAATAAAGAAAGGATCTTCAACAGAGGCTTCCCATGGGTTGAATGCCATGTCTCCATTTTCATCCCTGAAAAGATTATCACTTGTGAGGATTACATCTGGTTTGTCGTCTATAAGTATCCTTACATCCTGCCAATCGCTGTATGGATAGAGGTCTTTTGCCTTTACATTTATTATTCTTGTTCCCAAATATTCTTCTCCTTTGCCTTCAAGAGAGAACTCCCCTGATTCCTGCAAAGCATTTGCGATTATATTATCCTGAGGCTTGCTTAGTGATATTGTTGAATATTCATAAAGAAGAAAGTCTTCGTCGGGGTCGTATGCTTTTGGATTGAGATTGATTGTGTCTTCTCCTAAAATATAGTAAAAGTCGTAATCATCATTTATCAGCCCGCTTCTCATGTAGTCAAGAGCAGGATGCCGGTTTTCACGCGCAAACATAAAAACATAGTCTCTTCCATTGAGCTTTGATTTTTCATCTGTGAGCATAACTATTGTAGTATTTGTTGCATCGAGCTCTATTCTCTTTACTTTCATATATCCGCCGTTCTTGTTGATTATCTCTTTTGAGTCGCGCTCGATATCAAAACTTACATCCTTTATATCATTTTCAAGAATTCCTTCTTTTCCAGGATCTCTTCTGAATATTACATCATATATTGTCTTAAACCTGACTGGCTGGGTGCTGTAAAAATTAAGCATATTTATTACTGGCGGGCTGTCTCCTGATCTTATGGTTACTGGGAAATCAACTACTACGCTTACATCCTCATTTCCAAATGTTAAGTGGGCTTTAACATCTCCTATTGATATATCATAGTCTGAGAAGTCTGATAAATCCACGCAAGATTTTGTTTTTGTTTCTATGAAATCCTCTAACTGAGCCTGTATTGAATATTTGCAGGGGATTTCTTCTGGGTTTCCTGTTCCGCACGTGCATTTGTACCCTGGCTTTGTTATTTTTTCCTTGCATAAATCAGGTCTTATTTTTACTTCAGGATCAGTTGTTGCGCCAAAAGAATCTCTGAAATCTTTTTTGGAGTGGCCGTAGGTTTTATAACAGGATTCTCCCACCATATCTCTGCATTTCTCAGCCGTCATTCCTTTATAACATACTGGATTTGCGCTGTCGCATGCCCTGTTGATTAGGGATGCGTCTGTGTAAACTTCATTACAATTACTGTAACACGGATAAAATTCAGGACTGTCTATTCTTTCTACTTTTTCTTTTATCTTTCCTGATGTTGAGCTGTATATTTGGTACGAAACATTTATCTTTTTTTTATTGTACTCATATTCAATATAAGGGATTTCCCAGTTGATAATATTGCTCTGGTGGTTGTGCAGGAACCCTCCCTGTTCTCCGATTGTTTTCAGCCCTTCTTCCAACGCGCTGTCAAGACAGGTTGTTATGTAATACTTGAAGGTTGTGCCCTGTATAATCTCAGCTATTGTCTTTTCTGCGCGCTTTTCTGCTTTTATTTTTGTGACTGATATGCTTGTGTAGAAAACAAATCCAAAAATTACAAGAACAACCATCCCGACTATCAAGAATAATGTGACTTGTGATTTAGTTTGCATTTTAATTTATAATGGATCATTGCATCCTTATCCTTGAAGTAAGGCCATGCCATGCTTCTTCTGCTTCAGGGTCTATTGAACTTACAGCAGCACTTGTTTCAATATAATAATCGTCTTTTAACAGTTTAGGATCTTTATTACAGTCAAAATCTGCGCTTAGAGGGATGTATACATTATCATCAAATGATTCAACAGCTGCGCAAAGGTCGCTGTTTTTCTCAAATCCAATATATGCTGCTGAGATAAAGAAGCTTCTTATACTTCCTTTCATCACTTTCTCCTGAACTGCCATTATTTCTTTTGTTCCTTTATTGGCAAGGTAAATTCTGTCAAAGTCTGATGTTTCCCTTATGAATTTGTACCCAGGTATGCTAAATTCTGTTATTATCATATCAAATATTGGGGTAAAAAGGCTTTTGAAGTAATCTATGCTTATTGTTCCAAAGCTTTCTGTGATCTCATCCTGAGAGAATATGACTAACTGATATGTTGGGTTGTACCACACTTTTATGAATTCGTCATTATCACATTCATGAAATGAGTTGTCTCCATCATATGATAGTGTGCTGTCGCAGTATGTTGCAGGCATATTAAGTGACTGAAGGAAGAAGTATAGTGTTCCTGTTGTGTCTTCACCTGCTATAGGAAGCTCTGCTTCTGATATTTCCTGATTTAGGGCTGTTCCGAACAAAACTTTGTTTGTGTTCTTTAGGATACAGACTTTGTTTGAGCAGGGGATTGGTTTATCATAACTTTCTCCTGACATGCAGATTTCCCCTGGGCTGATAAAATAATCTTCTGCATTAGGGGTTCGCCTTCCGAGATCTATAATATAATCATAATAATTTAATGTGTTTGCATATGTGTCGCAGAATAATGTGTAGTCGCTGTCTGCGAGCTGTAATAACTGCAGAGCAACAAGCTTTGTCCTGCTTGTCCATTCTCCTTCCTGGCAGTAATGGTCTAGGACATATTGTCCTGCGCTTATGCACTGGGGATTTTCTACTGAGCCTGGATTAATATCGCCATACATCCATGAGCCATAATTCATCTTTAAGGGATTATTGTTATTATTGTGAGCTGTTTCGCTTTCAATTATATTGATTAGGCACTGAGTTTTGATTGCTGCAAGGTCAGTTTGGTCTAAAACCTCTTTGTTTGGAGGGCCTGTGCAGAATCCGTCATCTCCATTCCAATTATATTGCTTCTCCACTTCAACCCAGTCTGTTGTTTGGACGCCTTGCGATGTTTTATGTGCCAAGCACCTGTAGTATTTTCCGTCATCATGCACATACATTCCTGTTCCGTAAATCCCTGAGTTTGCATCCATCATTGAGTTATCATTGACTGCATTCACGCATGAGTCTCCATCCCAGCACTGGTCAGCTCCGCAGCAGCTTCCTTGTTCTGTTTTCCATATTACTTCTTTGTATTCTAAGGGGGCGTCGCTTACTGAATCTCCTAGGACATCAATTGATTCCCACGGGTAAATTCCATCTGCATTCTCTTGCGGTGAACAAAAAATTTTTTCTGCTCCATTAAAGAGTGTATCGCAGAATTTTCTATCATTTTCTACGACCCTTTCAATATTATCATCACTCTCTCTTGCAGATGTACATGATTTAAATTCTCCATCATCAACAACAACATCAACATATTCTTCATATCCATCTACTGTGCCTGAGATGATTTCAGTATGATCTATAGGTGTTCCATCCCAGCATGCTTTTTCATCACCTATATTATTGAAGAAAAGATCATCTGCGTCTTCATAGCAGCATTTTTCTGCTGTTGCCATCCATTCACCATCTTTTAAGATGCAGCCCTCAGGGGTGTTTGGATTAAACTCAGAACCCCATGTTGTTGAGACTCCTGGTGTCTCTACATTACAATTTGCTGTTCCATCCGCTACAGTTACAGGAGTGCCTAATGATTTTATTACTTCTGCATCATTTGAAAATGAACTTCCTGTGTCTGGGCTCATACACTCATACCATTTACCATAACCATCACAAAGATAACCATGAGTATAAGCGCCTTTTGTTATTGGTAATTGATCACTTAATCCTATCTGACAAGGATGCCATATTGTTCCATCAAACAGATACCAAAGGTTACTTCCGCACTCTGATTTTTTTACAATTCCTGGATCAACTGTTGTCTGCCAAGTCCATGCTCCATTTATCTTAATACAAAGTGTATTGAATCCTTCTGAATGACCCCTTATAAGCCCGCATCTGTCTGTTCCATCATAACAGCAACCTGCTCCTAAACTAGGATAAGCTAAATCAAAATCTCCTTCTAAGATATCACTTTCGCATATGTCTATATTAATATCTGCTTCACCTCCATCTGGGGGAAGCTCAGCTCCAGCAATACAATCAGCAGTTTCACCTGTTGTGTAAGTTACTGTCCATGTTTCGCCTGCATCATCACCGCAGCAAGGAGCATTAGTTATGCTTGTTGATGCAGCAGATAATGTTTTTGTTGCTGAGGTTCCTTTCCATACTAAAGATTGTGTTGTTCCTTGTATGATCTTTCCATCACAATAACTTATGGATTCATCAGGATCATGCCAGACATTGTTCAGGCAAAAAAGCGTATTTCCCAAAGAAAATCCAAGATTAGTATTAACTGTGTTTCCTAGCGCACAATCAGATACTTTTTGACCATTGACTATCTTTTCATAAACACACCTGTATTGATTTTCGCAACAACCCTCTTCATATTGTATGCCGCAACCTGTTGAAACAAGCCCAGTAGTTTTATCTGCTTTTTGGCATAATGTTGGAATTTTATAAACTCCATTAGAGATTATTGTTTCTTCATCATTACAGCAGTCATTTCCGTCCCAGATTCCGTCTAACCCTGGAGGGGTATCGTCTTCATCGTTCTCACATTCTTGGAGA
>Ga0066639_10002068_pt1 | contig 17676 bp, 25 predicted proteins | sample CryGeyCG2114_010_2_FD_59504 | JGI IMG/M metagenome (GOLD analysis project Ga0066639, IMG submission 59504) | Groundwater microbial communities from aquifer - Crystal Geyser CG10_big_fil_rev_8/21/14_0.10 | ecosystem: Environmental > Aquatic > Deep subsurface > Groundwater | place: USA: Utah...
TCATTTGATCACCAAAAGAATGAACGCTTTTCTCATTTATAAAGGATTTCTACAGAGCATCTTTTTTCTTATAATTCCTTCATTTTTGCGTCAATTTGCTTTTTTCCTTCTTCAAATGCTTTCTTGCTGATTACCCCTAAATCAAATGATTTCTGTAACAAGTCAAGTTTTTTGAGTAAACTTTGTTTTTCTTTTTCATTTTCAAGTTTATAAACTTCTTTTTTTTCTGTTGATTTTTGTTTTTTTGTTTCGGTTATTGCAAGATTTTTTCTTGTTTCTTCTGCAATTTTTCTTGCTTCTTCTCTGATTGACTGAGCCAGAGATTTCTTTAATGATTTTAAATCAATTGTTTGTTTTAATTCTTTTTGTGTTGGCTGAACTGGTTTTTTTTCCTGTTGTTTAATTTGTTTAGTAACTTGATTAATTTTTTTAACTGGTTTTTGTCCTAAAAATCTTTCAAGAGGCAGTCTTTCATCAACTAATCCTTCAACTGCAATTACAACATCGTCAGGTGTTTCTTCAACAATATTAATAAAAACTGCCTTGATTTGCCTTGTTTTTAAAATAGCAATAAATTTCTGGATAAAAGAATTGATTTCTTCTTTTTTCATAAACAATGAAAGGTTTGTGACTGAATCAAAAACAAATAATTGTGTTCCAAAATTTTTGATTGCATAACTAATGCCGTCTTTTAATGAATTAATGTCCCATGCAGGAGAATAATCTTTTACATTGCTTGATTTATTATCACTTTTTATTCCGCTTAAAACAAAAACGTTTTTTTGACCGGCTTTGTTTTTGTTTAATTCCTGTAATAATTTTTCTCCGTTTCTTGAAGTGCTGATAATACAGATTCTTGTTTCATTAGTTTGAATTAAAGGAATTATCTGCATTAAACAAAAACGGTATTCGCTGGTTTTTACATCAATCATTTTGAATTCGCTTGATCCTGCAGCAGGAAACTCTGAATTTAGTTTATCAATTAAATCACTCATTTTAATCACTTAATTAACTGTATTGGAGCAAAAAATTTCATTTCTCCTTTAATGTTTGTTCCCCCAACAGTTAAAGATAACTCAATCAATCTTCCCTCGCCTAAATTGTTCCCAACAACAAATTCATTTTCAAAGTCACTAAAAGAAAAAACTGCATCTGATTCAGTTAACTGAATTTGTGTGTTTGCAACTGAATTTAATGAATTAATATAAGCTTTAAACAAATTCAATGAAACATCTTTTAGTGAATTAATTTCTGCAGCACAAACACATTTAGTTGTGCCAAATGGAGCTCCCTTAATTAAATCAACCATCATCATCGCATTAACTTTGCTAAAACTAATTGTTGCTTTTAAATTATTTGTCTGGGTTTTAAATTCAGAAAAAACAATAATTCTTGTTTCTTGTTTTTTTGATGGAAGCAAAGCAATCTCTTTTGCCTTTGAATGAACAATGTTTTTTACCTTTAAGTCAATTTCATTAAATATTTGACTTAAATTAAAATCCATTGCTTTAGTTATTGATTCAGCTAATTCTGTTTCTTTCATTTAAACACTGTTAAATAAATATGTTTTCCTCTTAAAAAAAGTTTGGTTGAACAAGAATATCTTTTAATTAGTTTCAGGTTAATTTTAATCAGGTAAAATGAAACAAAAACAACGAAAACATTTTAGTTCTCTAAGAGATTCACTGGAATTAACTGAAATAATCAGTTACAGCTCTGAAATAAAAAAAAACCTGTTTTCATTAAAAGAGTTATGGAAAGCAAAAAAAGTAATGGTTTATATTTCATTTAAATCAGAAGCAAGAACAAGAGAAATAATACTTGAATTGCTTAAAAGAAAAAAAAAGGTTATTATCCCTTTAATTGATTTTAAAAAAGAAAGAATTTTTTTAAGCGAGCTAAAGAATTTTGAAAAAGAACTTATAATGAACAAATATGGTTTATTTCAGCCGCAAAAAGAATTTTTCAGAGCATTTAATAAAAAAGACCTTGATTTAATTATTGTTCCGGGAATTTGCTTTGATGAAAAAGGAAACCGGATTGGTTTTGGAAAAGGTTATTATGATAAATTCCTGAAAAATATCCCAAAAAACATTCCTGTTATTGCACTTGCTTTTGAAAATCAAATTAGTAAAGAATTAGCCTGCGAAAAACACGATATTCCAATGCATAAAATTGTAACAGAAAAAAGAATAATTGAATGCAAATAGTTTCTATTTATTATCTTGTTTAAGAAAATGAAAATTAATTAATATTAAGAAGAAATGATTTCAATTGAGACTAGAATCATTTTATCCTTTTCATCAACAGATTTAATCTTTATTTTGCCTTTATTTTCAAGTTGTTCTATTGCTACTCGTATATTCTTTACATTCACTGTGTTTATCCCATGAAGATTCAACGATTGAATCCCATATTTTTTGTTTTTATGAATTTTATTTTCAATTTCTGCGATTATGTCATTGGCATTCATTGTTCTATTCACAAAAATAGCAAAAGGAAATTCTTCAATCAATCTATCAAAAATTTTTCTAAAGTCATCAATAACAAAACTCTTTTCCATAGATAGTTGCGCATATAAAGGTTGAATCAAATTATGAAAATAGCCTGCGCCATACAGTTTACATATTGTATTCCCACGAGAACCAAATTTTTCAATAAGTTGCCTTTTAAATTTTGTAATATCTTTTCCTTCTTCAAAAACAGATTGAATATACACACTCGTTTCCAAGGCATTATAATCACTTAACAAAAGTTTGTCTTTGAAGAATCCAATCTTTTCAAATTTAGAATCTTTCTTTTGGATATCCTTAACTATTTTATTAGCTTCTTCTTCAAAAATTATATAATCTCCTTGTAAGAGTTCTTTGACTACTTGTGTTATCACTAACTTCTGTTTAGAGTTCAACTTAGAATAATCTAAAATTAATTTATTTTCTGTTTTTTTATATTCAATCTTATTATTTGACAAGAAAGAGAAATGTATATGAAAATGTTCAGGCAACTTTATGTTACCAAGTAAATTACCTAACACCCCAATTAGTCTCTTAAATGCTTCTTTAATAGACATAAACAGTTAATAATTACTTTTTCTTTGCAAAATCAATTAATGCTGAAATATCTGACTTAATGAAAATTTCTGATCCTTTTTTAACACCAGCAAAATCTTCTAAAGTAATTTCTTCCCCAGCAGGGGTTAAGACTCTTTGCCCAGAATCTTTTTCAATAATAAAACCTTCTTTATCTATTCTTTTATCAAGTAATTCAAGCATCTGTTCTTTTACAGTATTATCAAAAGTAATTAATTTCTTCATGTTTTTCACTTTAAAATAGGTTTCTTTTATTTATAAATATTACTTTTACTATTTTGTCCCTTTAAACCTAAAAAATATTCACACAAAAATATTTAAAATGTTTTGATTTTAACAATACCCCCCAAAAGAACTAAATCCAAGCATAAGTGTTTAAGAACATTAAATCACTCTGTCAACATGATTTCTTTCAAAAGGTTTTCCTTGGGCAGACCCAAACATTTTGTCAATAAGCTTTAATTTTTTAACTGATTTTTTTATTTTCATTTAAATTCCTTCTATCTTTATTTTAATCTTATTAAACAGTAAAAAAAAGTCTTTAAAAATGATTAATGTTTTAAACCCTTCAATTAAATGTTCTTTGATGCAGGAAAAAATTAATGCAATTCAGGTTTCAGGATTAACAAAAGAATACAATGGATTAAAGGCAGTTGATTCAGTTAACCTTGAAGTTGAACACGGAATAATTTTTGGTTTATTAGGGCCAAACGGAGCAGGAAAAACTACTTTAATTTCAATGCTTGTAACAATGAGAAAGCCCTCTTCCGGAACTGCATTAGTTAATTCTTTTGATGTTTCAAAACAAGCAGGGGATGTAAGAAAAAGCATTGGGATTGTCTTTCAGGATCCTTCTTTGGATGAAGAAATGACTGCAAAAGAAAATTTGGAACTGCATGCTTCAATGTATGCTGTGCCAAAAAACGATGCCAAAAAAAGAATTGAAGAATTAATTAAAATAGTGGGATTAGAAAAGCATCTTGATTCAATGGTTAAAACTTTTTCAGGCGGAATGAAAAGAAGATTAGAGATTGCAAGAGGATTAATTCATCACCCAAAAATCTTGTTTTTGGATGAACCAACCATTGGCCTTGATCCTCAAACAAGAGCAGGAATCTGGGATTATGTTAAAAAACTAAACAAAGAAAAACAAATCACTGTTGTTTTAACCACTCATTATATGGATGAAGCTGACCAAGTATGCAGTAAAATTGCCATTATTGACCATGGAAAAATTATTGCAGTTGATTCCCCAGAAAATTTAAAAAATGGCCTTGGGGGGACGTTATTTCAGTTAAATGCAATAATGCAGTTAATTGTTCTAAACATTTATCTGAATTAAAATGGATTAAATCTATTTTGCCTCATGATGGTTTTATTGACATCAGAGTGGAAAAAGGAGAAGAAAAAATTCCAAAGTTATTGCTGTTAATGGAAAAACATAATATTATAGTTGATTCAGTCAGTTTAAGAAAGCCTTCATTAGATGACGTGTTTTTGCATTTTACCGGCAAAACCATTCGTGAACAAGAAGTTACAGGAAAAGATGCAATGAGACAAAGAAGAAGAGCTTGGGGGCATAAAAGATGAACTCTGAATTAATTGGAATTTATGCTTTATGGAAAAGAGAATTAATCAGATTTTTCCGCTCTAAAAGCAGATTGGTTGGAAGTCTTGCAATGCCTTTCTTTTTTCTTGCAATTCTTGGCTCTGGCTTGAATAATGCTTTTGCTTTGCCAACTGGTTCAGGCAATTACTTGCAGTTTATTGCTCCCGGCATTATTGGAATGGTTTTAATGTTTGGTTCTGTTTTTTCAGGAGTAATTGTTTTAATGGACAGGCAATTTGGTTTTTTAAAAGAAACTTTGGTTGCTCCAGTCAGCCGTTTGTCTATTGTTATCGGCAAAGCTCTTGGAGGAGCCACTACTGCTGTTATTCAAGGAATAATTATTTTGATTGTAGCTGTTTTATTAGGTGCTGAAGTTCAAATCCTTAATTTTTTCCTTTTGTTCTTTTTCATGTTATTGATTTCAGTAATGTTTGTTTCTCTTGGAATAGCCATTGCTTCAATGCTTGAAGACATGCATGGCTTTCAATTAATAATGAATTTCCTGATAATGCCATTGTTTTTCTTATCTGGTGCCTTATTTCCTTTAAGTTCTGCTCCAGATTTTCTCAGGAATGCTTCTTATTTTGATCCTCTGACATATGGCGTCAATGGTCTCAGATACTTACTTACAGGCCAATCTGAAATCCCTTTCTTATACTGCCTTCTTGTATTATTTGTTTTCACAGCAATCTTTATTTCCTTAGCAATTTATTTATTCAACAGAATAGAAGAATGAAAACCCGTTTTTTAACAGGGGTAACAAAAATAAAACTAAAGATTTAAATATGGCAAAAACCTTAATAGACTGTTATTAGAATAATGTATAATGCAGAAGGGGTTAATATGAATAAAGATTCAAGATTCTTTTTGAAAGAAGATTTTAGTAAACATATGGGGAATTGGATCGCCATTAAAAATGAGAAAATTATTGCCAGCAACTCAAACATTAAAAAAACTCTTTCAAAAGCAAAGAAAAAAGTTGGCAGCACAGATTTTCTTTTTGCTAAAATCCCTGAAAGGAACCAAGCTTTGATTTTATAAGTGAGTTGTTTGTGCAGACTGGAAATTCCATTTAAACGATTTACTCCTAACGGGCGCCCTGTGCCAACGATTACTATTCGTCTTGCAAATGCCGATAAAATTACTTCTGTTCAGTGCGTCATTGATTCCGGTGCAGATTATTGCACTTTTCCAATTGCAACCGGAATGATGCTGGGAATTAATTTCAATAAAGTTGCACCCAAAGAAGTCAGGCAGCAGTGGGGTGTCATTAATAAGATGAGTTCAGAGAGGTTCAATGAACTGATTGAAGATGCAATAAAAAATAAATATGTTATTCCGACATGCTTTAGGTGTGCCTGCGGAACAGACACAGAAGCTTTTTATTACCCTATAACAATTGAAATAGAAAAAAAATTCAGGGAAGAAGTGTTAGCAGTGTGGAATACAAAAAATACACCTGCTTTATTAGGAAGATTTGGGGCATTCAACAAAATAAAAAAAATAACTTTCAAAAAGGGAGAAACATTAATATTAGATTTCAAAAACAAAAATGATTGATTATCAATGCATTTTGAACTAGTTAAGCATCCAAATACTGTAATTCAAGAATGCAGCAAAAGTTACCCATAATAAGTATGGAATCAATAATAGCCCAGCTTTTTTTGATATTCTGTAAAAAAGAATTGTTGTTGCAAGAATTGTTACCCATAACAAAATGATTTCTATGAAAGCAAAAAAAGGATTTTTTAATCCGAAAAAAAGAACTGACCATAATACATTCAAAGCTAACTGCAATCCAAAAACAGAAACAGCCGTCTTGATTTCTTTTTTTTGAATTCCTTTTTCCCAGATTAAATAAAGGGATATTCCCATTAACAAGAATAAAGTTGTCCATACTGGGGCAAAAATCCAGTTTGGAGGATTAAACAATGGTTTTTCTATGGTTGAATACCAGCCGTTTATTGCTGACACAGTAAAAATTGAACCAATTATTCCTGCTAACTGGCATAACACGACTGCAACAATCAATTTAATTAATTTGTTTTTTTCCATCTAATAAATTATAATCGTTCTTAAATAAATAATTTTGCTTTAAATGAATTTAACAGGAAGTGAAATAATGGATAACAAAAAAGAAGGAATTTTTTCGGTTGAAGAAGAAATAAGACTTGTGAACAAAGGTATTGAATTTGAAATGCAGGAAATGAGGAAAGGAAAAGTGAAAACCAAAAGTTTTGCCGAAATCAAAAAGAAATTTAGATTGTAAAAGATGGTTTAAATCATTCAAATAATTTAATTTAATCTTTTGCTGTCTGCCAAAGTAAGTTGGAATAGTTTCTGAACAAAACAAGAGTGCTTTTTGCTTTGTTTTTTATTAATATCATTATTTGATTAATTAGATGAAACTTGGAAAAATTCTTTTTTTGTCTGACAGAAAAGAATGGCGTTTTTGGCTTGGAAAACATTTTGATTCAGAAAAAGAAATTACTGAAATGAGAGAAGAAGCCAAAGCATGGCAGTTGGCTGGCATTGATGCCTGGCTCAAACACGAAAAAGAATGAATTAGGCTGATGGCCGCTTAACAAATTATCAGCCTAATGCTATCCGGCAAGCCGATATATTTATATTATAATTATACCATTATAGTTAAATTGTGATATAAATGAAATACAGGATTTTGGTGCGGCGTTTGCTGCTCAGGGAAAAAAGGTATATTTCGGGCAGGGAACTGAAGGAGCTTTGCAAAAGACTTAAAATAGAGTATAATCATGCATTAACTTATCTTTACAATAAAAAATATCTGAACAGGATAGTAAGAGGTTTTTTTTATATTCCTTCAGCAGAAGCACACAGGCTTAAAACAGGCGGTCCAAGTTTTTATGAAGCAATATCCAAAGCAATGGAACACAAGAATGTAAAGAACTGGTATTTTGGACTGGAAAGCGCAATAAAACTGAATAATATAACCCATGAGTTTTTCACAATTGATTATGTTGTTTCAGATAAAATATTCAGGGCAAAACCATTTGAGATTCTTGGAAGAAAAGTCAAGTTTGTGAAATTAAACAATAAACTATTTGGTTTTGGGATAAAAAGAGAAGATAACATTAATTATTCTGACTTGGAAAAAACAATTCTGGACATAATCCATATACGCAAATACTCCGGAGAAAGCAACAAAGCAATAAGAGATTATGTAATTGAATGGGCAGATGAAGCAGACAAAAACAAAATGAAAAAATACTCAAAGCATTACAGCAAATCGGTTAGCAAGGCTTTGGAGGAATTGAAATGATTCCAACCGACTTAATTGAAAAGATTTCAAGAAACCTGAAAATAAGTGAAACTCAACTGATTGAAAAAGACTTGTATTTGCAGGCCCTGCTTGCAAAACTCTCAAAATCAAAATATTTTTCAGAAAACTTTGTGTTTAAGGGTGGAACCTGTTTAACCAAAGCATATTTTGGTTATTATCGTTTTTCGGAAGACCTTGATTTTACATGGATAAACCAGAAAGTGTTTGAAGGCAAATCAGAAAAACAAATAAGAAAAATGCTTTCAAAAGAAATCAATAAAATAATGGAAATAATCGAAAAAAGCACAAAAGAACTTGATTTGGAATTCAAGCCATTGAAATCAGACAAACATTATGTCCAGCTCGGCGGAAGCAACAGGTTTGCAACATTTTTATTATGGTACAACCAAGCAAAAGAAAAAAGAAAAACATTTATAAAAATACAGCTAAACTTTGTTGAAAAAATATTCATCAAGCCAAAAAAGCACAAACTAAAAGCAATAGGAAAAGCACTAAAAGAAGAACTGGAATTAGAATATCCAGAATACTCCGAACACGCGACCTTAACTCCTGTTTTTTACTGTTATGTCCTCAAAGAAATTGCAGCAGAAAAAATCAGGGCTTTGCTGACAAGAAGAGGATTTAAAGCAAGGGACATCATTGACTTATACTATCTGGCTAAAGAAGGAGCTACAATAAAAAAAGTGAAAAAGATAGCAATTGAAAAAACTGAATTCATGCTCAAATACCTTAAATATGGAGAAAACCTGAAAAACAAAAAATTTGAAGAAAAATTCAAACTCGGAGAAGAAGAACGCTTAATGATTGAGGAAACCGACAAGAAATTTGAAAAATTCGCAGACAAAACACTCAAAGAATTAAATGAATTAGCTGAAGAAATCAGAATAAAACCCAAAGAAAAAAATTGCCTTAAGCAATGGAAAAAACAAAAGCAAAACAAGATCTGATACTCAAATACCAACCAGCATAACCAATAAACAGGAATTGTTTTAACTAATTCTTTAAATTTATGGCTGGAGTATTTTATTATGGAACTTGGAAAAATTCTTTATGTAACCAACAGAAAAGCATGGCGTTCATGGCTTGCAAAAAACCATGACAAAGAAAAAGAAATCTGGCTTGTTTATTATAAAAAAAATTCAGGGAATAAAAGCATTGCTTATAATGATGCGGTTGATGAAGCATTGTGTTTTGGCTGGATTGACAGTACAATAAAAAAAGTTGATGAAGAAAGCCGTGCACAGCGTTTTACTCCGCGCAGGAAAAACAGTTCTTGGTCTGAAATGAATAAAGAGCGTGTTAGAAGATTGATTAAAGCAGGAAAAATGACTAAAGCAGGATTAAATAAAGTTTCTGTAAAGCTTAATGAAAAATTTGTTGTTCCTGAAGATATTCTAAAAGAACTAAAACAAGATAAAATTGTCTGGAATAATTTCAATAAGTTTCCTTTGTCTTATAAAAGAATCAGAATCGGCTATCTTAATGATTCAAGAAAACGTTCTGATGAATTCCAAAAACGCTTAAATTACTTTATCAAAATGACAAAACAAAACAAACAATTCGGGATGGTCAGATAAAAAGAAAACGGGCAATTGAATGAAACCGAAAGCATAAAATAAAGTTAATCTAATGCTTAAAGTGTCTCACACCAGTAAAAACAAGCGCGATGCCTTTTTTGTCTGCGGCTTCAATGACTTGTTTGTCATTGATGCTTCCACCGGGTTCAATAACTGACTTGATTTCTGACGGAAGAGCTTCAATTGAATCAGCAAAAGGAAAATAACCATCAGAAGCAAGAACCGCGTTGTCTAGCTTTGACTGGGCTTGTTCTAAAGCGATTTTCACTGATTTAACTCTGCTTGTTTGACCAATACCCAAACCAACAGTGGCTTTATTCCTGCTAATAACAATTGCATTGGATTTAATGTGCTTGCAGACAGTCCAGGCAAACAATAATTCCTGCAATTCTTCTTCAGAAGGCTTTTTCTGAGAAACAACCTTTAATTCATTAACAGAAACTTTCTTTTTGTCAAAATCCTGAACCAATAAACCGCCTTTAATTCTCTTGAAATCAAATCCTTGAGGGGCAGAAGAAAAATTGTTTACTTTGATTACTCTAAGGTTCTTTTTGGTTTTTAATTCAGCTAAAGCATCTTTATCATAATCTGGTGCTAAAATAATTTCATTAAAAAAAGAAGTAATTTTTTTTGCAGTTAAAAGATTGACTCTTTTATTCAAAGCAATTACTCCGCCAAAAGCAGATTCTGAATCACAATCCAAAGCATTCTGAAAAGCATCCTCTAATTTGTCTGAAACTGCAACACCACAAGGATTAGTGTGCTTTAAGATTACTGCTGCTGGTTGAGAAAATTCTTTTGCTAAAGACAAACAGGAATCTGCATCAAAATAATTATTAAAAGACATTTCTTTTCCATTCAGGATTTCAATGTCAGTTAAGTTTCCTTTTGATTTTAATGCATCAGAATAAATTGAAGCTGTCTGATGAGGGTTTTCTCCATATCGAGCAGAAGCAATTTTATCAAAAGAAAACGATAATTTGTCAGGAAATTTAACTCCAAATTCAGTGTTAAGGTAATTTGAAATCAATGAATCATAAGAAGCAGTTAATTCAAAGGCAGTTACTGCTAATTCTTTTTTTGTTTCAGAACTTAATTTATTTTTATTTTTTTTGAGTTCTTCAAGTATTTTTTTGTATTGGTCAGGAGAAGTTATTACCCCGACAAACTTATGGTTTTTGGCAGCAGAACGAATCATTGAAGGACCACCAATATCAATGTTTTCAATGCATTCACTAAAAGAAGAATTTTTTTCAATGGTTTCCTTGAAAGGATAAAGATTGATAACTACAAGGTCAATGAATTCAATTGAATTTTTTTCTGCTTGTTCTAAATGTTTTTCATTGTCTCTCAAAGCAAGGATTCCTGCATGCACTTTTGGATGTAAAGTTTTTACTCTTCCATCCATTAATTCAGGAAAACCAGTAAAATCAGAGACTTCCTGAACTTTAATTCCTGATTCTTTTAATGCTTTATAGGTTCCGCCGGTTGAAATCAATTTAATGCCTAATTTCTGAAGGGAATCAGCAAAAGCAATTAAGCTGGTTTTGTCTGAAACAGAAATCAATGCAGTTTTTATTTCATTCATTTTATTCACTTCAAATTTTTAATTTTTTAATTCAATTTTATTTCTTTCATTCAATTTCATTTTATTTTTCATTTTTTTATTCCATTATTTTTACTTTTTTTCCTTCAACTTTTAATTTGTTTTCACAATACAATTTTATTGCTTTTGGAAGGATTTTTTGTTCAATTTTCTGCACTTTTTCTTTCAATGAATCAACTGTTTCTCCTTCAGATACTTGAACTGACTCCTGTAAAATGATTGACCCTGAATCTTCTCCTTCATCAACAAAAAAGACTGTTGCGCCGGAAACTTTTTTTCCTGCTTCAAGGACAGCTTTATGCACGTTTAAGTCCATTCCTGGAAAATCAGGTAAAAGAGAAGGATGAATATTCATTATTTTGTTTCTGTAAGCATCAAGCAATGGTTTTGTAATCCATTTCATATAACCAATTAAAACAATTAAATCAATTTTTCTTTTCTTTAATTCTTCCAGTAATTTTGCATCAAATTCTTCCCTTGAATTAAACTGCTTTGGATTAATATAAATTGATTTAATCCCTTTTTCTTTTGCTTTCTGCAGAATGCCTGAATTTTCTTTGTCTGAAATAACTAAAGTAATCTCTGCATAATTTTCTTTTTTTACTGATTCAAATACTGCAGGAAAATCAGTTCCATTAGTTGACCCCATTACTGCAATTTTTTTCTTCAATTAATTCCTCTCCTTTGCTTTTCTGCTTTTAAAGTGTTTTCCATTAAACAAGCCACTGTCATTGGACCAACTCCTTTTGGGACAGGAGTAATAAAAGAAGTAATTTCTTTTACTTTATCAAAATCAACGTCACCAACAACTTTTCCGTTTTCTAATCTGTTAATTCCAACATCAATTACCACTGCGTTTTTCTTTACCATGTTTTTGGTAATTAATTTTGGTTTTCCCACTGCAACAATTAATATGTCTGCTTTTACAGTAAAATCTTTGAGGTTTTGAGTGAATTTATTGCAGTAAGTTATTGTAGCATTTTTGTTTAACAGCATTAAACCCAATGGTTTGCCGACAATATTGCTTGCTCCAATTAAAACAATGTTTTTTCCCTGCAAGTCAATATTAATTGATTCAAGAATTCTCATTATTCCTAAAGGGGTAGCTGGCATAAAACAATCCTGCCCTAAAACATTTTTTCCCTGATTAATTGGATGAAAGCCATCAACGTCTTTTTCAGGAGAAATTAAATTCATTATTTTTTGTTCATTGAAGTGCTTTGGCAAAGGTACTTGTACTAAAATTCCAGAAACAGTTTTGTCTTTGTTTAGTGTTTCAATTAAATCAGTTATTTCTGTTTCTTTTGCTTTTTCAGTGAAAAAATGCTGGTCAGAAATTATTCCTGTTTCTTGACAAGCATCATGCTTTTTTTTGACATAAATTTGTGAAGCTGAATCGTTTCCGATTAAAATAACAGATAATTTTGGTTTTAAGCCGGTTTCTTTTATTTCTTTCTGAACTCTTGACTTAATTTGTTCAGCTAATTTTGTTCCATCAATGATTTTTGCTGTCATAAATATTTTAATCAGAAAAAGAATTTAAAGTATTTGTTTAAAAAAATAAAGTTAATTCAGTTTTTTATGGCTTAAAATCAGGCAGGGCTCCTGTTTCGCCATATGTTCTTATTACTCTGTCAATTAAATTCAAGTCAAGGCCTCCTCGTTTGAGTATTCCCCATTTTTCAAAAACAGTTTGATATCCCTGAATATAATGCTGGCTTGTTGGCCCGCTTGTATGCCCTGATAAACTAATTGATTTTAATAATTCAATCCATAAAGCAGGCGTTTTTTTGAGAAGAAGTTTTGGTTTTTTAAACCTGTTAAATTTTACTGACATAAGTTTATATGCAAACATCTTGCTATTAACCAATGTTTTGGTTTAATTCAGTTTTTTTCAGTAAATCAAAAAGTTTTTGCATAAGTCTTTGACTTCTTGTTTAACTTTTTTTCTGACTGATTCATCTGATTTGTTTTCAATTACTTTATTAATCCATTCAGCAACTTGTTTCATTTCATCTTCTTTAAAGCCCCTTGTTGTTAAAGCAGGAGTTCCTAAACGGATTCCTGATGGATTAAAAGGAGATTTTGAATCAAAAGGAATCATGTTTTTGTTTGAATAAATTCCTGCTTCATCCAAAATAGTTTCTGCTTCTTTTCCGGTAATATCTTTTTTAGTTAAATCAATTAATAACAAATGATTATCTGTTCCACCTGAAACTAATCTAAAGCCAAAATCCTGCAATGTTTCGCCTAAAACTTTAGCGTTTTTGATTATTTGTTCAGCATAATTTTTGAATTCAGGTTTTAATGCTTCTTTAAAGGCAACTGCTTTGGCTGCATTAATATGATCATGAGGACCGCCCTGAAGACCTGGGAACACTGCTTTATCGATTTTTTCTGCGTGCTCTTCCTTACAGAGAATCATTGCCCCTCTTGGTCCTCGTAAAGTTTTGTGTGTGGTAGTCGTAACTACATCAAAATAAGGAACTGGGTTTTCATGTAATCCGGTACAGCAAAAACCAGAGATGTGAGCAATATCAGCAAAAGAAATTGCATTGACTTCATCTGCTATTTCTTTTAATTTCTTGAAATCAATTTCTCTTGGATAAGCTGATGCACCAGAAATAATCATTTTGGGTTTTTCCTGTAAAGCAATTCTTTTTATTTCATCATAATCAATTGTTTCGGTTTCTTTTGATACTCCATAACCTATTGCAGAATATTGTTTGCCTGAAAAACTGACTTTGTGTCCGTGAGTTAAATGGCCTCCCATTGCTAAACTCATTCCCATAAACTTATCTTTTAATTCAAGAAAAGCAAAAAATACTGCTTGGTTAGCAGGGCTTCCTGAATAGGGCTGAACATTAACGTGTTCTGCATTAAATAATTTTTTTGCTCTTTCAATTGCAAGTGATTCCACTATATCAACAAATTCATTTCCGCCATAATATCTTTTTGAGGGGTATCCTTCACTGTATTTGTTTGTAAAAACTGATCCCATTGTTTCTAATACTGCCTTGGAAACATAATTTTCTGAGGCAATCATTTCAAGACCATTCATCTGCCTTGCAGTTTCATTTTTTATTGCATTAAAAACATCAGAGTCAACTTTTTCCAGTTCCATTAGATTACCCCCTTATACTTATAGAAAAAGAAGAAAGTAATTAAATTAGTTTTGGGTTAAAAGTTCTTGAAATGACAAGCATTTTCCTTATTCATGGAATTGAAGGAAATCCGGAAGAAAACTGGTTTCCTTGGATTAAAAAAGAATTAGAATTATTGAATTTTACTGTTTTTGCGCCGGAATTTCCTGATTCAGATAATCCTGAATTACCCAAGTGGATTGAATTTTTTGAACAATATTCAAAACACGTGAAAAATGACTCAATTTTTATTGGACACAGTATGGGAGTTCCATTTATTTTGAATCTGCTTGAACTTTATCCTGCAAAAGCTTGTTTTTTTGTCGCTGGTTTTACCGGAAAAATGAATAATAAGTTTGCTGAAAGAATGAAAAAGTTTTCTGAAAGAGAATTTGACTGGAAGAAAATAAAAAGAAACTGCAGGAAATTTTTTGTTTTTTATTCTGATAACGACCCTTTTGTCAAAGCAGTGAAAGGCAGAGAACTTGCTGAGAAACTTGAAGCAGAACTTATTGAAGTGAAAAACGCAGGGCATTTTAATTCAAAAGCAGGCTATACTGAATTTGAACTCCTGCTGGAAAAAATAAAAAAAGAGTTAAAATAGTTTGAAAAAAAAAGAAAAAAGAGAAGGAAGAATTAGCTGTTGAGGATTCTTCCTAAAGTGTAGTTTTTGTCAATTGAAAGAGTGTTTGATGGAATGTAATTCTCTAATTTTGCAAGAACTGTGTTAAATGCAATAAATGAAAGTCCTATTCCTATTGCAAAAGCAAGTCTTTCAACTGCAACAATTGGAATTAATGTCAGCCATAATTCTGGTGTTGTTGGAATTGAATAAAGAAATGCAATGCTTCCAATTGCATGAGCTGTAAAAGTTGCTCCAAGGCTTCTAAAGAAAAGATTGTTTTTGAAGAACAATACTGCAATTAATGGAATTAACCAGTATAAACTGTAAATCCATGCTTGTTGGCCGACTGGATGCAATACAAATGCAATTATTGCCAGCAAAGGAATTATTGCAGTGAAATTAAATTTCTTTTTAGAGTATAACCCAAAATATGCTGCTGCAAAAAGCATTGGGGTTAACCTGAACAATGCAATGAAATCAAATGCTTTGCCAAACAAAACCATTTCGCTTAACTGTGCAATTAATACTGCGCCTGCACCAATAAATGGGCCTAAAAAGCTTCCTGCTATTGGACCAAAAAACTGGAATAAAGTAAATGCCTGATTTTCTGTTCCAAGCAGAGGCGAAAAATTAATTTGTTTTGCAATTAATACAAGAACTGCAAACAATGCAAAAAACATTATTCTTTTGGCTGTGAACAGTTCATCAAAATTTATTTTCATTAAACCACCCCAAAGGATTCAGTATTAATTAATTATTGTATGGTAAGCTTTTTTAAATAAAAGTTTTTGAATCAGGATAAGTTAATGTTTAAGTCCCCTAAAAAGAAAATAGAGCCAGCAACCAATAATAAATCATTTTTTTGTGTTTCATCCAAAGCAAAATCAAATGCTTCTTGTCCTTCATGAAAACCAATATAAGGTTTTTTGTATTTGTCTGCAATCTTGGCTATTTTTTCAATTTCCATCCCCCTGTATTTTGCTTTTGAAATAATTATTTTGTCAGATACGGGAAAAATTGATTTGGCTATTTCATTTATGTTTTTGTCAGAAGAAACACCTATGAGAAGAACAAGCTTGTCAAACAACTTCTTTTTTTTCATTAATATAATTGTTTTTTTTATTTCTTTAAAACAGGCAGGATTATGGGCTGCATCAAAAATAATCAAAGGGTTTTTCTGCGTTATTTGAAATCTTCCGGGAATAAAAGCTTTTTTTAGTGCCTTTTTTATTTTGATTTTGTCAAACTTTAAATTAAGTTTTTTTACTGCAAGCAATGCAGTCAATAAATTCTTTTTCTGGAATTCTCCTGATAAATGCAAAGTGATTGTTTTTATTTCTGTGTCGTCAATTACTGCATCAAGTTTTTGCTTTTCTAATCCAAAAACATAATTTTTTGCTTTGCATAATTTGTTTACGTCAAACAATTCAGTGTTTTCTTTTTTTGCTTTTGCTTTTAATATTTTCAGTATTTTGGGATTTTTTTCTGCTGTAACTGCAATTGAATTAGGTTTAATTATTTCTGCTTTTTCTTTTGCAATTTTTTCAAGGGTATTGCCTAAATAATTAGTGTGTTCAAGTGAAATATTTGTTATAACTGAAATTTCAGGGTTCAAAGTATTTGTTGCATCTAATCTTCCACCTAAACCTGTTTCAACTACTGCAAAATCGACTTTTTTTCTGGCAAAAAAATCATAGGCTATTGCTACATTGAATTCAAAAAAAGTCGGGGTAAAAGAAGGAGTTTTTTTCTGGATTTCTTCAGTTATTTTCTTTATTTTTTTTAATGAAATTATCAAATCCCTGTTTTTTATGTCAATTGAATTGAATTTGATTCTTTCAGTGAATTTTTTTATATGAGGAGAAGTATATAAACCGACTTTAAATCCATACTCCTGAAGAATCCTGTTAATCATTTCTGAAGTTGACCCTTTGCCATTAGTTCCTGCAATATGAATGCTCTTAAATGAATTCTGGGGATTATTTAGTTTTTCAAGCAAAAGATTTATTCTTTCAAGTCCTAAAACAGTCCCGTGCTTTTGAGAAGAAAACAAAAAATTAAGATATTCAATTTCATTTTTTTTTGACTTCATTTTTTACCACAAAAACAATTGAATTTCACTTTGTTTTGGTTTTATTATCCCCATAAAAACAATTATCTTTGATTATTTAACTCAAAAAAGGTTAAAAGATTGTCTGAATATATTAAAGAACATGAGAAAAGGAAAAATCATTGTTTTAGAAGGACTTGATTCAAGCGGCAAGGCAACACAAACCAAATTATTAAAAGAAAAACTGGATAAACTGAAAATAAAAAATGCTGTTTATTCTTTTCCAAGATATAATTCTTTTTTTGGAAAACTGATTTCAAAATACTTAAAAGGAGAATTAGGGGAAAAAGAATCATTGCCGGAAGAATTTGTTTCATTACTTTATTCACTTGACAGATATGAAATAAAAGAAAAAATTGAATCAGATTTAAATAATGGTTATGTTATTTTGATGGACAGATATTATACATCTAATTTTGGTTTTCAGACAGCAAAAAAAGAAGAAAACCAAAAAAAAGATTTTTTGGATTGGCTGAAAAAACTTGAATCAAGAATGCCGGCTCCAGACAAAGTGCTTTTTCTGGATATTGCAGTTGATTTTTCCCAGAAATTAATGGATTCAAGAAAACAAAAAGATTATATGAAAGAAAAAAAAGAC
>Ga0066639_10002070_pt1 | contig 17670 bp, 11 predicted proteins | sample CryGeyCG2114_010_2_FD_59504 | JGI IMG/M metagenome (GOLD analysis project Ga0066639, IMG submission 59504) | Groundwater microbial communities from aquifer - Crystal Geyser CG10_big_fil_rev_8/21/14_0.10 | ecosystem: Environmental > Aquatic > Deep subsurface > Groundwater | place: USA: Utah...
CCGCCACTAACCCAATTAACCGGGTTCATCTTTTTATAATATTTTTTGTTGAAAAAATTATCATAGCTCAATGTCCCACCGGGCAATACTTTTCCCAATTTTGCAAAACGCATAAACTCACTGAAAAGCGTTGGAAATTTACCAAAACTTACCTGCACTTTACCATTAGGATATTGCATCTTTGGACCAACTACGCCGACTTTTTTATTATCAGTTATTATTTTAATAAGCTTGCTAATGGCTTTTGTGAATACAAAAACATCAGAATTCAAAAGCAAAATGTATTCACCGCTTGCCAAACTTATACCCTGATTAACAGCGCAAGCAAAACCCAAATTTTTATCATTTACAATTAATTGCGCATTTTTTATTTCAGTCAATTCTGCGTATGTTAAAGGTTTTTTGGAATTATTATCAATCACAATAAAATCAAAACTAAAATCAGACTCTGCTTTTTGCAAAGTTTTGATAGCCTTAAGTGTTAACTCAGGAGTATTGTAATTAATTATTATAACTGATATTTTTTTCATAAACATTAACATTAGAAATAATTCCCATTAAAAGCCAAAATATAATTGCGTAAGCTAAACCAAAATAAGTAACCTCAACTAAGCCGTTAAAAAAGCTGGAGATAACACTTGCGCAAATACCATACAAAAGAATTGGCGATTGATTATAAATTTTAGCAAAAGCTTTGTTTATAATTTGTGTCAAAGATGCGAATATAAAAATCATAACGCCCAACCCCATAGCGCCCAAATCCATAGCCATTTGTAAAATCATATTATTAGCCAACTGCTGATAACCAGGGTAAAGCCAACGGCTGTAAAAATTAAGCTGTTGACCCATACCTACACCAATTAACCAATTTTCTTTCATAATGCGCCACATAACAGCATACTCGCGCACGCGAAAATGCGTATTGGTATCTACAAACGTAGTGCTTAAACGTTCAAATATTCCTTGAAACAAAGGCGCAAAAATAGCAGCCAGTACAATAATGGTAGCTAATGAAATTAAAAATAAATAATGACGTTTGTATTTTAAAGTTATAAATAAAAATCCCAAGCCAATTCCCAAACTTAAAATCGCGCCTTTACCTAAAGTAAAGAATACTGCGACAAAACCAAAGACAAAAGAAAAAATAAAAATAAAGTGCCATAAATTATTTTTTACCTGCATTAATGAAAAGCTAAAAATAGTTGGCAAAAGCATAACAATAATTGAAGATGCAAAAGCAATCGCTCCCACACTTACATTTAACGAACTGCGGTCAAAAAAGAAACGAGCGGAAAATCCGCTTTCATAAAATAAAAACATTATTTGAGCGCTGATAATTAAAACAGTTGTAGCTAAACTAAACATGAACCACTTAATACGACGTGGCGTATTTAAATAATGAGATGATAAAGTATAGGCAAAAAACATAAAGACAGGAATTTTTAAACCTGCAAAAAATAGTTGTTTGTCAGGTGCGTAAAATCCGGATGTCAAAGCTACTACAACATACAATCCTAAAGCATATGTTAAAAGTGAAAACTTTAAATTTGAAAAATTAGAAATTAACGTAGCAATAAAAAAATCTAACAAAGTAAGTACGATAAAAATTTCAGCAAGCGTCATATCATATTGCCATGCTTCAGTTAAGGGAATACTGACATTAAGACCCAAACTTAAAACCGGAGGCACTAAAAATAGTAAGAACCAAAAATAACCTCTGGCTAAAATAAAAAGTATTAAAAAAATACCGGCTAAAAGCAAAAATTCTGTTTGAACGATAAATAACGCCAAAACAAAGATAAAAAAGGCGCAAATGACTATCAATAGGTCGCTTTTGGCCTGAAAAATGCTATTTAATTGTTTTTTTAGGTCAAACATAAACTTTCTAAAGTATATGTTAAGATATCATATTTTTTGTTTTTTGTCAAATATTTGTGTGCTATTTTAGTAAAAAAATAAGCGTAAGGAAGACAACTGTCTAACCTTACGCTTTTGCTTGCAAGCAAAAAAAGAAATCTATTTTTTATCCGCGGGTTGGAATGTTTGTTCCTGCGGGTGCTAGAGAGTAAACATTACCTGTACGCACAATAACCATGGTAATGTTACTCTGTCCAAAACCACTTGTGGTTACATGCCACAAGGGATTTAAGCCGGTGGGCGGATCGAATGTCTGAGAGTAAAGCCAGTTGTTTTGACTTACTCTACCATTTAACCGATTCGTACCCTCCGCCAAATTCAACGTTGCCAAGTTGACATGTAAATCTATGCCAATCTCACTAGCAGCACTACGGTTGCCGGAACTCCATCCGACAGGATCTCCTAAAATTTCAGGAGAACCTTCGGGAGTATATTGTTGCAAATGGTTGCGCCAATCACGGATGATTAACACGCCATTTTGCACGGCATACTCACCCTGCGTTGGTGTCGGTACAATTGGAGTCGGCGTTGGTTGGGTTGGTACTACAACCGGAGTCGGCGTTGGCTGAGTCGGTGTATTTGATTCATCATTATATACCACCCATCCTGATACCTGAACACCGCTTGTCCCAACGGCCTGATCGGACATTGCCTTATTAGCCGCCACCTGTAAAAATGGCGTCACAGAGGCTTTATTGGAAGCAAATCGAACTTCAACTTCCTTCCAATCTTCAAATCCAGCACCACTTGTATAAACAACGTGCTGGTTTGAACCATCCGGATCACCCCATGCTCCTGCCAACAGACCTAGCGCAATACTAACGCTTTGACTATTGGTGCGAAATCTTGCACGAGCAATCACTGTTCCGCCATTTGTAGCAACTGGGGAGGAGCATAAAAAGACTCCTTTGCCTTCTTCCAGTGCTACTATTAATGACGACCCCTGAATAGACTCAACCGTAAAGGTTGGGGCCAACTCATATCCGGGCGCCATTGGCGGACTAACAATCATGCCGGAACTATCGTTAAAGTCAACTCCTTTAACAATAGATGCCGAAGCAACCGATGCTTGAAAACGAAAAGTAACTTCTGTTTTTGGGACAGACATTACTTTGCTGTTTCCAACCTGAGCGTATGACGATGTGCCGTCAATACTGATAATCACATCCTCAAATTTCGGCTGGCTTGCGTTTACCGCACTGGAAAAAACCAATGCGCCCAACAAACAAATTACTGTTGTAAAAAGAACATTTTTGGCGTACATGAGTGTACACCTCCTATAGTTTTTGGCCAATTGGCCATTGCGACTACCTAGCGGCCAATAAGCCTTTGTTATTTATATACTAGATAGTTCATGATAGTGTAGAGTATTTTTCACTTTTTGTCAAGTATTTAATAATAGCTATTATTTATCAAAATACAGATGTCATTTTTACATAAAAAAAGAAGCGTATGAAAAATATCATACGCTTCGAGCATTTTTATTCCAAAGAACTAATTTCCAAGAGTTACTTTTCGTAACTCGAAAATTTTAATGACAATAAATTTATTCTCATCACAGAAGGCCTGATCGCCTTCAGGAAGTTTTTCTTTAATGAGCCAGTCAAAACTGCCGACTAGCTCATCACCTTCTTGAATTGCTACCAACACTTTGTGGGTACCAACAGGAAGACTGGCAAGTGAGAAATAAAAATTATTATCTTTCACACTACCAGAAAGTAAAACCTTCCAGTCATTACCAACTAAAACCGCTTTACGATTATTAGTTGGTGGTATTACAGCCCAATCCTCAAAATATTTAATAGGATTGAGGACAGCGAAGTTTTCACCTTCTATGACTAGAACTTCTCCTCCAGTTGGTACTACTGTTGGAGTGTTTGTCGGAACCAATGGTACCGGCGTCACAGTTGGCGTCGCGGTCGGCATCGGTGTGTTCGTCGGCGTCGGCGTTACCGTCGGCGTCGGCGTCGGTGTGAACGTTACCAACGGCACCAGCGTGTTAGTCGGACGTGGCGTATTAGTCACCGTCGGCGTTGGCGTCGGCGTTGACGGAAGCGGGGTATTGGTCGGCGTCGCGGTTGGAGGCGTATAATCTACCCACACGATGATCGCCCACTCCTTTGAAGTAAAAGTGTTGTTATATGCCTTAAACTTCAAATTATAAACTCCTGCAACAGTCGCATTAACTACGAACTGTGCAGATGCCAATCCGGGCAAACCAACAACGGTCTTTTTCTGAATAATGACCGCATCACCTTCAACCTGAACCATAGTGTCTCCATTAAAACCGACATCTTCTGCTTTAAAAACAAATAATTCGGTTTCATTTTTTGACAACGAAATGGTTCTGGTTGCCGGCGCCGGAAAATTAATTGGAATTGCACCAATTCTCTCCAGCCACAAAGTCGGCTTTTCCCAAATTACGATCGGCGTCGCTGTCGCAGTCGGAGTGTTCGTCGGCGTATTCGTCGGCGTTGGGGTTACAGTCGGAACCGGCGTATTCGTCGGCGGAGACGTCGGCGTTGGCGTTGGGGTCCATGACGGGTCAAGTAATCGATATTGAATTTCGTCCGTTGCGATCCCTGACAAAGATTTCCCGTTCTGTGAAAAAACTATATAGAATCTGTAGTTTTTCCCAAACATCGGGCCGTTTTCAAAGCCTGGTTCAGTTTGAACACCAGACCGCCAAACGAAATAAAATGGCTCCTTAGATGCCAGATTTTTCTTTAACGGTTTAAATCCGCCGTTATTTTCTGACACTCTAATTTCCACTTCGTCAGCTACATTATTAGCGAATCGAACGACCAGCTCTTTATCAAGCTGTCCGTCGTAAAAAACTCCTTTTAAATTATCAAGTGATATTATATCGCTTGTAACGGCCACACTAAAATTCACTTGAGCAGGAGTTTTTGTCGGCGTTTTTGTCGGCGTAAACGTTGGAGTAAACGTCGGCGTATTCGTCGGCGTCGGGTGAGCTGGTGGTTTTATTATATTTATGGAACGGTGCATACTTTCGTACGCTTTATTATTTCCAATTCCATAAACAAAAATTTCATATTCCCCTACTGGCACTCCATTTCTAAATGCAGACGAAACATAACTGCTTCCCGGAATACGAAATTCCGAGTCAGTTATGTTTCCCGTCCTTCCGACGTAAACAGCCCTTGTCTCTCCGGCTTTACGAAGATAGATATGATAGTCTCTTATCGTATCTCCATATTGCTCAGCCGCTGAATTAAAACCAGTCTTTTGGTTTAATTGAACGGCCAACACTCCGCCGATATATTGAACAGCAAAATCCGGAGCAGAGAACTGAGTCTCATTGCTCGCGTAAAATCCGCCAACCACTCCGGCGCCAGTCAGCCCGAACACCACAAATTGGTATTTACTCCCGGGCTGGGGACCGGAAAGAAAGTCAGGGTGCAGTCCGGCGCCATGGGGAGCCCACTCAAAATATGACAGAGTTGTGCGCCCCAAATACTTAATCTTCCCGCCATTTACCGACACGTAATAATGCGTGTCAACAATCGGCGCGGAAGTTGCGCTCTGCAGACCAACAGGTGCAATCACCAAACTTCGATGATTCAACCCGTCGTACTCTAACGTTTTAATCGGCAACGAACTGTCCATATTGCCGGTTACATACACCGTCACATTTGGTAATGTAACAGCAGTCGCGGACCATTCGTTTCCCGACGTTCTCCATTCGGAAAAAGTGCGGGAAATCACTTTGTTCGTGGCCGTTCCCGTAGGAACGGAATTTACTTTTCGCCATTTACTGTTTGTATCCCAGTAAACGACAAAAAGCTCTGTGCCATCTAATGCGCTTGTAGTAACGCGCATATACACATCTCGAAGGGATGTGTCGGCCAACGGGCTAACTGCAAATCTCGCGCTTGCGTTCATACTGCAAACAATAACAATCGCGAATAAAACAAAAATTACTAACAACATTTTCTTCATGATGCATTCACCTCTAATCCAAAATTTAGCGTGCAAAGCGCGCTTTTTAACTATTTTGACTATATTAAAAACATCAAAAAATTATCTTTTTTGATTGTTTATTTTTGTCAATGATCAATATAGCACATTAGCATATATTAATATAAATGTCAATCCCACGCCCCCCTTTCCCCCTCACCCTTGACAAAATCCGTAAATATGGTAATATACAAAATCGTAATAATATAATTTTTAACTTTTTAACTAACCAATATGAATTTAGGAAAAATAATGCAGAAAAATTATAAGACTATTGTTTATACTACTTTAATTTTTCTAGCTATTTCTCTAGTAGCTACCTTTGTCCAACCTCTAAAATATCGAGCACAGGCTAAGGTACTGGTCGTCCAAAACTTTGAAGCAGGAACCGACTCTTATTCTGCCTCTAAAATGAACGAGTATTTGAGTGGTTTATTAGCAAAAATTGTTTCCTCCGAGTCTTTTTATAGCCAAGCGACAAAAATAGGATTTAATATTGATGCTAATTATTTCTCCGGCTCAAAAAAGAATCAAATAAAAAAATGGAATGACACTGTCCAAGCTCGCTCTGTTTATGACTCAGGTATTATTTCTTTATCAGTTTACCACCCTGATAAAACACAGGCAGAAAACATCGCGCAAGCAACAATCTTTACCTTAAAAACAACTAATAACTTTTACCATAGTATCCCCGGCGTTGATATTCGTATTATTGACAGCCCTTCCCTTTCTGTTCTTCCGGTTAAACCGAATATATTTTTAAATATTATTATCGGAATAATCTTTGGGATAGCTTTTGGAATATTATTAGTTTATCGTAAAGAACAAAATAAATTAATAAACAAAGTAAACCCTTTCTAATTACTATAAATTAAATAAAAAATATCCCTGAATTTTGGGGATATTTTTTTATGTTTGTTTTGTTTTTTATTTTTATTTCTTTATGATAAATTCTTTATCTGCGTCCAAACTTCCTTGCCAAACAGCCTGCCCGGTTTGTCCATCAGGGCAAAGTTCACAAACTGATGGTGAGTATTCTTTTATTCTACCATCCAGCACCACGTTAATTTTAAAATCAGTATATACATTACCTAGTTGTTTTTGTAATACTAATTTATATTCATTATCGCGAATAACATTAGCCGGTAATTTATATCTTAATTCAACAACTTTTTCTTCTCCCGGATTTAAAGAGATAAATTGGCCAAAAACTGTTTTACCTAAATCCTCATCAACGTCAAAACCTTTTTGTCCGCCAATTAATTCGGATCCAAAAGGCGTGTATACGCGAAAATAGTTTCTATATGCCGGAATTTTCGGGTCTTCATTTTTAGCCTTCTCATCATAGTTATATGTTAAGACTAATTTTACCTCGAACTTTCTTTCTTCGTCCGCCGTAGCTTTACTGTGTTCTGCCGTAGCTTCTAGCGAAGGAGAAGCGGAGGAGGAATCTTCTGTAACCGTATAATTTATGTTTCTAGTAACATATTGGTCTAATCTGGCAGTACTTAAATTTGAATCTACAACCATTAAATAATCTTTATCGCTGGCTAGTAAATCACCGGAAAAACCGCTATTTGTTACGTGTTCTTGTAATTTAGGGTCATTAAAATATATAAATAAATTTTGTTCTTTTACATTTTTACTTAATACATTAACCACGCCAACAGTTTCTTTTAATGGCGAATTCAGTAATTTATTTTTTACTTCTTGCGCAATAGGGTTAATAATATATTCTCTATCTCTACCTTCAATAGTGCGTCCACCGACTAGTTCAGTTCGTTCACAAATTTCCGTCTCTTTGCATTCTTTGACATATTGAGGAGTGTTAGCAAAATTGGTTATATCATAATCTAAATTATCTACTGTTACTCCGCCTACCAATCCTAACCAATCACCAACAACCTCCGGACTAAAAGCAATTACGCCGTCAATTTCTTCTTCGCCTCCTTGCGCTTTATATAAAGCCTGTGCTCGTTTAGCGGTTAACGGGAAACTTGGCGACCAGTTGGCGTCGGTTAATTCCCATTGGTCTTTACCATAATATTTTCTAAGCGGTTCAGGAGTGCTTATTTTAATATCGCTTTTATTTTCTCTGTCAAATTTAGGAGTATCTTTAAGTTCAAACTTAATTATCTCGCCGTTCTTTATTTTTAGTATGCCAAAATTTCCAATATATCCGCCGGTCGGCATTAACTTACGGTTATTCTGCATTAACAATAAATAAGTCATATCTTCTTTATCCAGCACCGGATAAAAAACAGTCGCTACCCTTAAGTCTTGATCATTAAAATTCTTAATCTCAGCTAAAGCGTCCTTAATAATCGGCCAATTGCCAATACCAGCTACCTCTACTTCTTGTATAATATCTTCAGTTTCATTAAATACGCTTTCCACTTCTTTTAACAACTCCTCTATTAAAGCAAGCGCTTCTTTTTTATCGGCAATCTGATCATAATTAATATTTTGATATCCTTTTAACTCTTTTACTAAATCAATCAAACTGGCATAAGATCCTAATACTGAAACTGACGAATCAACTATCTCTTCACCGCTATTTAATTTTTGCCCAAAATAAGGAATTTTAAAAAGAATTTCATGATCTAATAATTTCTGTAGTCTAACTAAAGAATTCTTGGCTTTTAATACTGATTCTTTGGATTTAATAATATCATCATCCTGCCAAAGATTAACTGCAGTTTTAACATCCTCTTTAGCCTCGGTAATAAGATTAAAATAATGTACACTCATAGTACCAACAACTATACCTAACATAAAAACAACCACTAACAAGCCAGTGATAGTGTGTTTGGTATGGCGATACTTTTTTAATAAATTTATGTACTTTTGCCTAAAAGTGATTTTTTCAGGCTGTTTTTCCTCGTTTTGGAGAAAATCAAATGTTTCATTCATATAAAATAAGTATAATAAATAATCGTACTATCTTACTACTTTTTATTATTTTGTCAAGTAAATGCCACAAAAAAACCCGATTACTCGGGATTTGTAGCATTCGCATTCATCTGAGGATATATTAATCCGTATAACGAATTCGTGTTAAGGGATCGTAAATGTTTTTAATCCGTACAAATTAACTTCTACTTTACATTCTCTTAACAGTCTTAAAACCTAATAAATTAACGCCTTTGTCTATAATCTGGGCAATCGCTGAAATTAATGCCAATTTAAATGCCTTTTCATCGTCTTTTGCATTTAAAACGTGTACTTTATGGTAATAATCATTAAACTCCTGCGCTAATTCAAACAAATACTTAGCAATAATAGACGGATCTAATTTTTCGGCAGCGCTTTGGGTAATTTCCGGAAAGAGTGACATTTTAAAAAGCATCCGCCTTTCTTGTTCATTAATATATTTCAAATCATTTATTTGTAATTTGTAATTTGTAATTTGTAATTTGTGTAAGATACTTTTAATTCTCGCATAAGTATACTGTAGGTAGGGTCCTGAGTTGCCTGATAAATTTATAGACTCTTTAATATCAAAGGATATATCTTTATTAATGCCATTTTTTAAAATTGAAAATTTTACCGCCGCTAAGCTTATTTTTTCCGCTAATACTTCTTTATCTGCCTTATTAGTCTTCCTGTCTGCCCTGCCGTCGGTTTGGGAGGGTTTATTTTTTTTAATAATTTTTTTAATCTCCTTTTTTACTTCATCAAGCAATACCTCGCCTAAAACAACATTGCCTAAGCGCGAAGACATCTTTCCGTTCTTTAAACTCATCCAGCCGTACTCTAAATGCTGTTCTTTACCTTTACTTTTTGGAATTAAAAATTCCATTGCTTTAAAAATGACTTTAAAATATTCAATCTGTTCTTTTGAGACAACATGTAAAATTTTGTCAGGATTATGTCCGGCTAACTGTAATTTTGCTAACGCCATATCTTTTGCTTCATACGTTGCATTGCCTTCTGAATTTATAAACACACGATTATGCAGACCGTACTCAGCGCCGGGAAAAATTATTGCCCCCTCGGAAGTTTTAAAAATTCCTTTTTTCACCCCTTCCATTACTAATTTTTTTCCGAGCGCGAATGTATCTGATTCAAAATATAATTTATCAAATTTTGTATTAACTCGTTTATAAATTTTATCAAAATATTGCAGACTCCATTTTCTAGTCTCTTTATATATTTTTATAATTGATTTGTCGCTAACGTAAATTCTTTTATTTAATTCAATAATTTCTTGTTTTTCTTTTCCTTCTTTTTCATAAGTCGCGCTACCTAAAACATAAGCCTCGCCTAAAAATTGAACTTTTTTATCCAAATCTTTAGTTTTTATAATTTTTTTCAGCTTCCTCTCCAGTCTTATAACCCCCCAAAGACATTTAGCAACATGCATGCCGATATCACCTTGATAATTAACGTTAACTACTTCATAACCGGCATTTTTTAAAATTCTAGAAATTGCCTCGCCGGTTGTTATGTTTCTTAAGTGCCCAATATGAAAAGCTTTGTGAGTATTTGGCGTACCATATTCAACTAATATTCTTGCCCGCCTTGCCGTAGGCTTGGGTGGGTTGCTTATTTCATTTAGCACTCCCTGGGCTAATTTTTTACTCTGCAAAGTAAAGTTTATATAAGGTCCGACTGCTTTTATTTCTTTTACAGTTTGGCACGGTTTAATTTGAGATGCTAATACGTTAGCGATCTCAATTGGCGATTTCTTAATTTCTTTAGCAAGTGAAAAACAAGGAAAGCTTAAATCTCCCATTTCAGGATTTGGCGGTAAAAATAAATCTGACGCTTGTACTATTTTTTTACTAAGCGCTTTATTTATTTTATTTACAATATTCTGTTTGGATTTTTGGATTGTAGACATATAATTTTCAATTCACAGTTTTAAATTCCTGCCTGCCGGCAGGCAGGTTCAATTAATTTCCAATGACCAATTTTAAAAAATTACTTTCATTTTTTTACTGCTTAACAATTCTCACAAACTGCCTTTTACCTCTCTGCACTAAAACCCCTTCTTTAGTTATATTAATTATTTCATCAATACTTTTTACAACTTCTCCATCAACTTTAATACCCCCCTGTTCTATTAATCGCCTTGCTTCCCCTTTACTTTTCGTTAATCCAACTTCAACGAGCAACTCTACAATATTTATATTCGTAATTTTTAATTCGTAATTTTTAATTGACTCGGGTGTTTCCTTCTTCTGCACTGTACTTTCAAAATGCACCTGCGCCTGTTGCGCCTCCGCCTTGCCTTTAATTGTTTTTACGATTTCAAAAGCCATCATCTTCTTATACTGCATTGGGTTCTGGCCTTCTTTTATGCTGTTGCCGATTGCTTTAATAACCTCTATTGAAATATCAGTTAATAATTCCAATCCGCTTAAAATTGCCGTATCAGGATATGACATAGCTTTGCCGTACATTTCCTCAGCTGTATCACCGAGATTAATGCCGTTGCCTTTTGTCTTACTCATAGTGATACCGTCTGGCGCATCCATCATTTTATTGGTACGAACAAATTTTTCTTTATTTAAATAACTTTTTACCAAATCGCGTCCGACTAGCATATTAAAAGTCTGGTCTGTTCCGCCAATTTCAATATCAACATTCATCGCCACAGAGTCATAACCTTGCATCAATGGATAAATAAACTCTTGTAAATAAATATCTTCGTTTTCCTTCATCCGGCGTTTAAATAAATCACGCGCCAACATTTGTGGCACCGTCATATGCGACATTAATTTTATTAAATCTTCTAATTTTAATTTAGAAAGCCATTTATAATTATTTTCAAACTTAACCGGATTTTCTCCTGTAAAATCAATTAACTGAGCGGCTTGTTTTTTCCAGCCGGCCATATTTTTTTTAATAACATCGTCTGACAATATCGCGCGCGTTGAATCTTTGTCCGGATCACCGACTTTAGCCGTATAGTCTCCGACTAAAAAAATAACTTCATGCCCAAGTTCTTGTAAAATCCGCAAAGCACGAATGCCCATTGCGTGTCCGACATGCAGATACGGACCGCTCGGGTCAAAACCTTGATAGACGCGCAACCGCTCGCCACTCATTAATTTTTTACGCAACGCATCGGTCGTAGGGTAAATTTGCTCCACCCCCCGCGTTAAAAATTTTTCTATTAAATTCTTGTCAGTTGAAATTTTTGGCATATTTTTAAATAAAAACTATTTAACTGGTTAACTATTTAATTAGCTCCTTATAACTCTACTTTATCCTATCTTGCTAATTTTGGCAATAATTGTTGCTAAATTAAAACTAAAAGTGTAGGATATAAACATCTAAAAAATTACTGCTAAATATCCACTTAGCTTGATAAATTTTATGAAAAGTATAGAATTTAAAAAAAGTACACGTGCTTTAGTCGTAGTAGCCCACCCGGATGATGAAACTATTTGGATGGGAGGAACTGTTTTAAAGTACCCTAATGTTAGCTGGACCATCTTTTCTTTATGCCGAGCTGACGATGCTGACCGCGCGCCAAAATTTTTTCGTGTCTGCGAATATTTAAACGCTAATGGCTTAATGAGTGATTTAGAGGACACGGGCAAGCTTACTATAAAAAAATCTATACCGATTATAAAAAAATTATTATTAAAAAATTTAGCTGATAAAAATTATAATTATATATTTACACATGGGAGAAACGGTGAGTACGGACATCCGCGGCATAAAGGCGTTCATCGCGGAGTATATGAATTAATAAAAGAAAAAAAACTTTCTGGAAAATTATTATGTTTTAATTATGAAATGGCTGGCGAACATAATCTAAAACCTAAAAAAAATTCTGACCATATTTTAATACTAACCCCAACTGAATTTAAAAAAAAGAAAAACATTATGAGTGATATTTACGGCTTTGAGAAAAACGGTATCGATGCTGGCTATTGCACAAAAATTGAAGGATTTATTAAATATTAAAAATACGTATGAAAATTGTCGTATTATACGCTTATCCGCCAGAACCGGACGGCTTAAGCATCCAAGGAGATTTGTTGTATAAAGGACTAAAAGAAATCGGCGTTGATGTTTTACCCTGTCATTATTCGCCTAGTTTTCAAAAACAATGGATATATAATGATTTTAAACCTGATATCGCTATCGGCATTGGCTGTTGGACGTATGCGCCGGATATAATTTTTTCCCCGCAAAACCACAACATCTTACCAATACCATGGTTTGTGGCTAACGGCTGGGTTGCTAACTATCAACAACAACTAAGTCAATTGCCTTTAGTGTTTACTACTAGCGACTGGGTTACCTCAACTTATCATCGTGATGGAGTAGATGTAAAAAATTTCCGCACTCTGCCCATTGGCTTTGATCAAAAAGAAATAATGCCAATTGATAAAAATGACCACCGTGTGCAAACCGTGCGTCGTATGCTAGGTGTACAGCCACACGAAAAGATGATTTTAACTATCGGTGGCGACGTTACTAGTAAAGGAGCGCAAGAAATGCTCAGAGCTTTGGCAATAATTGATAAAGACTTTAAAGACTGGAAATATGTCTGTAAGGCTTCAGAAAGCGAATCCGCGGAAGACCATCATACGGAAGAAGAAAGATTAATTGACGAACTCGGTCTGGATCCGGGTAAAATTATTTATCATACCGGTATGTACTCGCATGACTTTATGCCTTTACTGCTTGGCGCCTGCGATATTTACGCCGCGCCGTCACGCCTGGAAGGATTCGGCATGATTCAGCTAGAAGCTATGGCCTGTGGCAGACCGGTTATTTCTATTAATACCGGCGGTCCTAAAGACACGGTTATTCATGGTGAAACCGGATTTTTAGCCGGCATTGGTGGAACTGTTACTTTACATGAAGAGTGGGCTTATGAAAGTATGGGTTTTGAAGCCGACCATAAAATTATTTTTGACGAACCAAAAATTTTCGCCTACCGCGCCTCAATTTCTGATTTGGCTAAATATACTAAACTTTTATTAACCGATGATAAACTTCGGGAACAGATGGGACAAAATGCCTATCGGCATGCGATGAATAATTTTCAATATAAGCATGTTGCTCAAAAAGCCGTAGACATAATTAAAAATAAATTAAACATTTCTTAACGTGATATATATTTAAATAAAAAATACGCGGACTTTAATTAAATTCCGCGTATTTTTATAATGTCATCAACTATTTAGACTAAAACCATAAAACCTTCTTCTGCTGTACACATTCATACGCATAAATATATGATCCGGCTGACCAAGCTTGATACGGCTCTCCTTTTGGCTGTCCATCGCGTCCATCTAACCACTCATTAAATTCATAGCCTTCTTTAAAATCTCTAATTTTTAATTTTTGCAAATTAGCTTGCGCTAAATTTTCAAGTTCGGCTTCCGCTTTCTTATAATTTTTAGTCTTAACTAATGCCACTACATAAAAAGCGCCAATAAAAGGCCAGATACCTGCGTTAGAGTAATGATACGCTTCACGAGCGTCGCAATTATCAAAATAATCATGCCATTCCTTATCCCCTTTTTTAATAGGCGGCCAAATGGTTTTGCAACCGTAAGGCTGATTAATTTTTTTATCTTCAATAAATTTTAAAATATTTTTGGCAATTTTTGGTGAAGCCAAACCGGTAATAATTGCTAATAAATTACCCGCGGAATCAAACCACTCTTCATGCTCACGGTATTGTTCATGATTTTTCCATCCCCAAGAATAATAATAGCCGAGCTTGTTATTGTATAAAGAAATATATTTATTTTTTTGACCATTAATAATTTTTTGTAAATTCATTGCTTCTTTCTTATGTCCTAAAATCATTAATACTGCATAATAAAGCGCATTAGTATTAATAGTATAACCATATTTATGAGGAAATGCATCCATCCAATCCATAGTTGGTTGTTGAGCTAATACGCCAACTTCATCGGGGTCTTGATGTTTAAGCCAAAAAAATGCTTTAGAAATATTAACTGCATATTTATTTAAAAAATTTTTATTGTTATAAGCGCGCGTATATATATTATGTCCAATAATATACCACAAACTAGAATCAATAGTATTAAAAGTTACATCGCTTTTTCGATCTGTATTATAAGAACCAACGCAATTTGGAATTTGACCTAAGTTGGATTGATTTTTACTCAATAGTTCTAAACTGTTAGCGAACGGCTCATTAAATTTCACACCTACTAAAGAAGCTCCTAAAGCAGCGATCATACTATCACGCGCCCAAACCGCCTCATATCCGCCTTTTAGTCCTGAGGCATAAAATCCTTTCGGCCGAACGCAAGCGTTTAAAACATCAATTGCTTTTTGATACGCTTGTTGTATTGAAGACATAAAATTATTTTCCTTTAACTACTAAGTTAGTATATTAATAAATAAAAAAAAATTATAAAATATTTTGAATAGTAGTTCTGGCCATTAAATATGAAATCGTTGATTCAGCCCCTTGATTAAAGTTTATAGAATGTTTTCCCAATCCGTCATAACACCCGCCGGTAGCCTCATCATAAACCATTTGATTAAGATGATTTTTACCTAAAAACCAATTAAAAGCGACTTGAGCTCGTTGCTTATACTCTAAACTCTTGGTTATCTGATAAAAAGTAGTTAAACAATCAACCGCAGTAGCAGCATCTTCTGGTTGTTGATCAAACATTGCTCTCTTTTTACCTCTAAAATACCAACCATCCTGACCAATCGGCACAAATCTATCCTTATTGAAAGTTGTCTTTATTAAAAATTGTAAAGATTCTACAGCAACTATTTTATACTCTTTATTACCCGTCGCCTGATACGCTCTTATTAATCCCTCCGGTATTTTATAATTAGAATAAGTTAAAAAATTTTCAAACCAATGCCAATCATCATTTTTTTCTTTTATCGTATTTTGATAATTTTTAATTAATTTATTCGCCAATTTTTTTATTATATTTAAAATTTCCTGACGCCGTTTTTTTAAAAGTTCATTATCAATAACCAAACTTAAACCAATCAAACAAAATGACATAGCACGCAATGATTTTAAAACATCAATTTGCTTTAAAGATTTATTAAATATAATTTTGGCGCTTTTTCTAAGATGCAACGGGATTTTATGATTATCAATAACATGCCCTAATGCCCAAATAGCCCGACCGAATGAATCCTCACTTTCCAATTGATCGTTAAAAGTTTTTTGATAAGTAATTAAATTATAAAATTTTCCGCCACTTTTTTGCGCAAATTTTATGAAATTTAAATATATTTCGATTAAACCTAAAATATCCTTACGGCTATTGTCCTTATAATACTCTGATACAGCGACTAAAGCTCGAGCACAATCATCTAAACAGTAGCCGGAGTGAATGTCTGGTTTAGTGTGGGTGGCAAATTGAATTATGCCAAAATCGTCGGTTAATGTTTTTATATGCTTTAAATTTACAGAAGGTATTTTTCCCTGTTCTCGGGGTACAATTTTTGCTAACTCATTAAAGATTTGAAAATAAGACAGAGCGACGTTTTGCCACGTCATATGACGCGAATAAAAATAGGCGTTCTTTTTCATCTCTTTACGCATCTCTATATCAGTTAACATTTCTTCAATAGCGTCTCTTATTTCAATACTATTACGAAAACCAACTAAACGACCACGCTCGTTATTAATTACATCTTTAGCGTACTGATTTTTTGTGGAAATTACCGGACAAGCGCAGGATAGGGCGTAAGAAATTGTACCACTTACCGCCTGTTGAGGATTTAAAGTCGGGGATATATAAATATCGGTTGCCTTTAAATACGTAATTAACTCCCCTAACTCTAAATATTTATCATAAAATTTAACATGATCTTTTAACCCCAGTTTAGACACTAATTTTCGTAACATACTACGATATTTTTCACCTTCATGTCGACGTAATACTGGATGAGTCGCTCCAATCACTAAATATAAAAAATCGGGATACTTAGCGGTAATTTCCGGCAACGCTTTAATGGCGTATTCTATCCCCTTATCAGGATTAATCATACCAAAAGTTAACATCACTGTTCGTCCGTTTAAATTTAATTTATTTTTTGTCCTGGTTTTTGATGGAAAAGGTACATGATGAACACCATGCGGAATAATTTTAATTTTATTCTTATCAACTTTATAAATTCTTTCTAATAATCTAGCCGAGGTCTTGGTCATAACCACTAACTTACTCGCTCGTTTTGCAAGTGCTATGGTAATATCTTTCATTTGCCGAGATGGATTTGGTAAAACTGTATGCATAGTAATCACTACCGGTTTTTGTAAAAGTTCAACGAAAGGCAACAAATAATCTCCATAGTTGCCCCCAAAAATACCATACTCATGTTGGATATTTACTAATTTTATTTCTTCAGCACGGTTTATTTTATTAGCGGATTCTAAATAATTTTCTATATTGCTTTCGTATATCTGCCATTTAACTTTATGAGAATAATTATAAATAGAAGTGCCATTATCATTAATTGCTAAAATTTTACTTTTTACAGCCGGATTAAATTCTTTATCCATGGCAGTAGCCAAATCTTTACTAAAAGTAGCAATGCCACACTCACGAGGAGGAAAGGTACTGACGTATAAAATGCATGGGGATTTAGAGACAAGCATAACAATATCTATTATATTTTAATACTCATAAATAGAATAATCTTAGTAAATTTAATATATTCAACTTCTTATATGTTTTTATATTTAAGCAGCTCTTTTAATAAACTATTTAAATTAACACTGGCTACTGCAGTACTTGAATCAGCCGCGCCATAATAAATATATAGTCTTTCCTTAAATTGAGC
>Ga0066639_10002071_pt1 | contig 17665 bp, 21 predicted proteins | sample CryGeyCG2114_010_2_FD_59504 | JGI IMG/M metagenome (GOLD analysis project Ga0066639, IMG submission 59504) | Groundwater microbial communities from aquifer - Crystal Geyser CG10_big_fil_rev_8/21/14_0.10 | ecosystem: Environmental > Aquatic > Deep subsurface > Groundwater | place: USA: Utah...
TCCAAAGTTCCACCATGTCCGACTTTTTTTTCTCCTGTTATTTTTCTCACATGATAAATAACATCATGAGAAGTCATCCCTTTTGGCTTGTTAATCAATATAAACATAAGTTATTATATAGGCAATTATGAGCGGAACGGAGGTGAAAGTAAAAATATGAATTATGATCCATTACAAATTTTGTACTATTCCGTTAATCAATTAATTGTCCAAGCTATTGATGTTCTTCCGAGAATTGTTCTAGCCATCATAATCTGGTACGTTGGAAGATATTTAGTTGGTTTAGTAGCAAAATTAATCCGCAAGGCTGACCTTCCTGGAACTTATGATGATGCAGCACGAGAGCTTTTGGCACGCATTGTAAACATTGTTGGAAGAATTTTGTTGGTACTGATAGTACTAGACTACTTGGGTATCGGCGAGACTGTCGTAGGTGCAGTTACACAAGGTTTAGTGTTCGCAGTAGCAATAGCTTTGGGTATCGCTTTTGGCGATGCTTTGAAGCCAGAAGCTAAGAATATTGTAACAAGCGCACAAAAAGCGCTTAAGAAATAAACGTCAAGTAATCTCTAGAAAAAGGAGAATATCGTGAGAAAGGTAATATCTCTCGAAATTGTCGGCTTGATTGTGTCGTTGGTTCCGATTACCGCTGCTATTGTATTGGTTTTCTATGTGATCGATCATCCCGCAATCGACCAGCGTAGTCCTCTTGAGAGCTTGGGCAACCCAAGTGATCTGTTGGTTATAATCGTCATCGCGGTGATGCTGTTATCCGCGACACATGTAGCGATTTTCAAAATCATCGACAAATCCAGGGAGGAGGAGCGCAGAAAGAAAAACAGATGGGATGTGTAACAATCTGAGAGCGGTGTCGAAATTTTAGGCACCGCTTGCCTTTTTATAAAGCTCTTCTACTTTTGTCCAATTAACTACTTTCCACCAATTTTCTATATATTCTGCCCTTTTGTTTTGATACTTCAGATAGTATGCATGTTCCCACACATCCAACCCTAGAATGGGAGTATTCTTCTGCATCAATGGGGAATTTTGAAAAGAATGTCTTTTTAGCTTTAATTTCTTATTATTGTCTAAAATTAAAAATATCCACCCACTTCCAAAAACGCCCAAAGCTTTTTCAGAAAATTGTTGTTTGAATTTTTCAAAATCACCAAACTCAGAATTAATTACCTCTGCAATTTCTCCTTCTGGTTTATTATCTTCCTGAGGAGACCTCATAATTTCCCAAAACAAACTATGATTTGCATGGCCTCCACCATTATTAATTACTGATTGGCGGATGTCTTCAGGAACTTCATCTATATTTGCCAACAAATCTTCGATTGTTTTTTCTAGTAATTCTGGTTTACTCTCTAGAGCTTTATTGAGTTTTTCAACATACCCTGCGTGGTGTTTGTCATGATGAAGGTGCATTGTTTCAGTATCAATTACTGGTTCTAAGGCTGAATAATCATATGGTAAATCTGGAAGTTTATGCATTTTTACCGGTTAATTTGTCTAGAAACCTTAACATCCCCTTTCGCTCTGTTTGCGGTTCAGGTGCAGGTTCCGTCACAGGAGACGATTGCGGCAATGGAGCCGTGCTAGCTTTGATGTTATTGTCTGGATCAGACACGTTGTTTTGAGGCTCGGCATCTGGGATCATTTCATTCTTCTGATCTTCCGCTTGTGGGCCAAGCACTGGAGAACCGTTTGCTTGCTCTCTTTCCCTTCTTTTCCTCTCGTACGCTGCTTCCATAACCTTATTCGCGTCCAGCTGAGCTGTTGTAACTTGGCCTGCCAAAGCAGCCTTATGTTCTTTATCTTGAAGCTGGCCAGTATTCAACCTTGGTTCTCCTAAATTTTCAACTGCGCCACTCGCATCTTCTGGACTATCTCCTGACATAAAAATACTCTAAACCATTTAACTGGATTTCACAAGGTATAATATAGTCCATGAGATTGAAAACTGTCCTAATCTTATTAAGTTTCCTTGCTCCAACCCTTTTATGGGCAAAGCCTGCTTTGGCTCAAGCTCCTAACAATAATTTTGGCATTCATATTCTTCATGAAACCGAACTTGATGATGCAGCAACGCTAGTTAATAGTAACGGCGGACAGTGGGGTTATGTGACGATGGTCATCCGCCAAGACGAAAAAGATTTAAAACGTTGGACCGAAATTTTCAAGCGTATGTCTGCCCTAAAACTAACCCCTATTATTCGCATCGCGACAACTATCCAGTCAAACGGCACTTGGGATAAACCTTCTGAAAACGAAGCTGCAAATTGGGCGGATTTTCTTCATGCATTGCCTTGGCCAACTATTTCAAAGAAAGTAGTTTTGTTTAATGAACCAAACCATTCCAAAGAATGGGGAGGGGAAATTTCTCCGATAGAATATGCTTCTATTGCCAGAAGCTATTGGGAAGAATTCAAAAAAGCCGACCCAAATTTCTATGTATTGCCAGCAGCTCTGGATTTAGCAGCACCAAATGGAAAAGACACAATGGATGCCGAAGTTTTTTACAAAGAGATGCAAAAATCAGATGAATATATCTTTACTCTTTTTGACGGATGGAACTCACATTCATATCCAAACCCAGGATTTTCTGGTTCTCCATTTGACTCAGGCAGGACTAGTATCCAAGGCTATAAATGGGAACTAAATTTCCTCACTCAATATCATGTCTCTCAAAATATTCCAGTTTACATAACAGAAACTGGTTGGCTTTACAGCACAAAAAGCGCTTCTAATTATGAAACTGCCTTTAAAGAAGTTTGGAATAACTCACAAATTAGGGCCGTTACTCCATTTTTGCTAAATTACAAAGCTTTACCATTTGCTAAGTTTTCATGGAGGGATCCAACAACAAACGAATTTCGCCCTCAATATGAGACAATCAAAAACCTTCCCAAAATTGCCGGCACTCCTGAGAGTTGACTTCAGTTCATTTTCAGCCCAATGGTAATATAATAACCATAATGAAAGTGTTGATTATTGAAGATGAGCAAAAAATAGCTGAGGCAATAAAAAAAGGATTACAACAAGAAAGAATTATTGCAGATGTAGCATATGATGGGGAGGAAGGCTATGATTTGGCCTCAGACGAAAATTATGATGTTATCCTTCTTGATTTGATGCTTCCTAGAATGAATGGGATGGAAGTTTGCAAAAAACTTCGCACAGAAAACAATCAGACTCCAATACTGATGTTAACCGCAAAAAGTGAAGTAGAAGATAAAGTTAATGGACTAAACATTGGTGCGGATGACTATTTACCTAAACCTTTTGCTTTTGAAGAATTACTTGCTCGCATACGAGCTTTATCTAGAAGGCCACAACAAACAATATCAGAAAAACTTCAGGCTGCAGATTTAGTTTTAGATACCAATACATATGAAGTCAAAAGAGGAAAGAAAAAAATTGATTTATCGAAAAAAGAATTTGCGTTATTAGAATATCTTCTTAGACATAAAGATAAGATTCTTTCCAAAGATCAGATCATCAATGATGTATGGGATTATGATGCAAATGTTCTACCAAATACAGTTGAAGTTTACATAAAATATCTTCGCAAAAAAATTGATAAATCTTTTAGTGGTACCCCACTTATAGAAACTATCAGAGGTTTCGGTTATAAATTAAAATCAAAATGATACCAACTTTCTACTCAGCAAGAATAAGACTGACCGCTTGGTATATAGTAATTAGTGCATTAATTAGCATCATCTTCAGTATTGTTATTTACACTGTTGTCACCCAAGAAATCCGCGAAGGATTTATAGCGGCAGAGCAAAGGCTACTTTTCGGACCATTAGCAAAAAATCGAGCGCGAATATTGCTCCAGGAAGAATATGTCGTTGCCACAAAAGCTGTTTTATTGAGACTAGTAATCATGAACACGGCCATAATAGGATCAACTGGAGTAGCCGGATATTTCTTGGCTGGTAAGACTCTTCAACCAATTGAAGAAATCGTAGAAGATCAAAAAAGATTTATCGGAGACGCTTCTCACGAGCTAAGAACTCCCCTAACAACTTTAAGATCCGAAATTGAAGTTTCATTAAGAGATAAAAAGCTGCCAGTCGGAGCAAAGGCTTTGCTAAAAAGTAATTTAGAGGAAGTTTTAAAAATGCAGAACTTGGTGACTTCACTTCTTGCACTAAGTAGATATACGGACAGTTCAGAGTTGCCTATGGAAAGATACGATTTAGCAGTTGTAGCAGCAGAAGTTATCAAACAATTTTCAGATGAGGCTAAAAAAGAAAATATTAAAATAAATACCAGATTAGAAAAATCTGAAGCAGTTATAAATGAAGCAAGCATCAGGCAACTGTTTTCAACGCTAATAGATAATGCAATTAAATATAGCAACAAAAACGGCAAGGTCAGTGTAAGTACTAAAAGAACTAGAAGACATGTTGTAATAAAAGTTTCAGACAATGGAGTAGGGATTCCCAAAGAAGATTTACCATACATTTTTAATAGGTTTTATCGCTCTGACCCTTCTCGGAGCAAGGCTAGTGTAGAAGGATATGGGTTGGGATTAGCGATTGCAAAATCAATAGTTGACCTTCATGATGGGGTCATTTCGGTTTCAAGTAGCCTAAAAAAGGGAACCTCATTTTACATTACACTTCCGCGCTAATTTCTCAGCAATATTTCAGATTTGCTGTTTATATTTATATTTAGGATGCAGATAGGAGGTGACAATTACCACATTAGAAAAACTATCATTATTCCGACTATGCTGATTATTGCACTCATGGCCACAGGCGCTTTGGGTGTGCAAGCAGTTTTTGCTCAAGAAGATCCCATGTACAGGCCTTTGGTAGAAAGGATCGCTGACGAATTCGGACTTGATGAAGACCAAGTTGAAGACGTCATTCAAGAACTAAGAGAACAAAAACAAGCTGAGATGCACGCTCGCTGGCTGGAAGTGTTGGACCAGGCAGTTAGAAACGGCAGAGTAACTGAAGAGCAAAGGCAGGCATTAATCGATAAACATTCACAATATTTTGAAGAAATGCAAAAGGTAAAACTTTTGCCATACAAAGAAAGATTGGCTGAAACACAGAAATTAAGACAGAATTTTCGTCAATGGGCAGACGAAAATGGGATTGACCTCCCGGCTGCCGGACTCGGCATCAGAAGTTACGACCCTATGACAGGCAGACATGGGAATCCTAATTTCATGGACGGTATGAGAAGTGATTCATCAATTTAGCAAGATATGATCAAATTTATAGTGGAAATGCTCCGCCGCAAGGTGGGGCATTTTCTATGGTAGGATAAGTAATGGAAAAAGAGTGCAAACATATTCAAGGACTTCATGAAAATATTCCGGCAAGAACTCCTGAAGGCTGTGAAGAATGTTTGAAAATTGGTGATAGTTGGCTGCATCTTCGCAAATGCTTAATTTGTGGGCATATAGGATGCTGTGATAACTCAAAAAATAAACATGCAACCAAGCACTTTCATGAAACAAATCATCCGGTTATAAAATCTTTTGAAAAAGGAGAAGATTGGAAATGGTGTTATGTAGACGAAATTTTTATTGATTAACTAGCCCGTACTCAATACTTAAGTGACTATTCGAAATAATTTCCTCAGATAATGCATTTGGCCTTTCGATATCATCGAGATAAAACTTTAGTGAATAGCTTTCATTACTGCAAAAAGTCTGTCCAGTGCCAGTGACTAAACAGTCTTTCGATAAACTAAATGGTAAGGTAGCAAAAAAGTCTCCCCAAGTAACACCTTTTTTGTTTACATTAACAACTTCAGAGTTAGTAGCTGAGATGTAGGTATCTTCTGACAAGTTATGATACATACTGTCTGTAAAGATTCTTTTAGTACCGTTTGTATAAATTTCAAAACTGGCAGTAAATGATTTAAATTCTGCTTCTTGTGGAATTTCCGTTGGGACTGGAGTAGAGTCTATTTCTCGCATCTTTGGAGAAATGGCAAAAAAAACAAAAGCACCAATTAACCCGATTATTACAACAATTACTGCAATTTTCATATCTTGGTCTTATTAAATAATAATAGGAGCAAAATTTCCAATCCAATCGGTACAAACAAATAATAAGCAAATTGTTGAATCACATTTTGGTTTTCCTCGACAAATTCTGCCAGATAGATAAATGGCTGGGTGAAGTTAAAAATAAACATTAGAGAGATTACTATAATAAGCAAAACGCTTAGCTCCACAACCGCATGTAAATCTTTTTTGCTGGAAAACATCGTATGAGTTATTTGAAAAATTACAAATATAACAAAGCTAATAAATACTGGATTAAAATGATCGGCAGAAATCGCGTAAGAAACTAAACCCAAGATAATTGCTGAGCCAACTATAAATGGAGCTATCCCAATAGTAGAATTTCTTATCAAATCAGTTCTCCCTATGGCAACACTCCCCAACCTTACTCCGTTACCGGTATATTCAGGAACCAAATTTAGTTCTCCAACCGGTACCAATAAAAATAAAGCCGCGAGAAAATGAGAGATTTCATGAATGAAAGTGCCTGGCAAAAATATCAATGCGAGTAAATAGGATGCTTTTTTCTCACTGCGTGTAAATCGGTATAGAACAACAAAAAGCTTTTGGATAAATATTCTGGAAAGCAGATATAAAACCACAAGTGCCAGGATGAAAATGAGAAGGGAAATCATTCTTCTTTTTCTGAAACCACGTCTCCAATAATGGTTGATACACGTTCCAGAAAATGCTCATGTTTATGCGCTAAATTCTCAAGTGTGTGTTCTACACTATCAGAACTTCCACTTGTTATCATCAACCTTGTAGCTGCATTAATCTTTGCTATGTTTTTTTCACCTTCTGGAGTCCTTGCAAAAAAATAGACGGCAGTCATATATGGTTCAGATTCTTCTGGGGGGACAAAATTTGTAAGCATATCCAAACCAAAAGACCTTTGCTTTGTATCTCTAGAACAGGCTAAGACCAAAAACCCAAGTCTATCTGCGCCAGTAGTTTTTACTTGAAGCTTACGAGCAAGTTCTACAACAACTTCAGTTAACTGCTGTTCATCTATCTGTGAACAATCAGCTATTTGATGGTATAAATCTCTTTTGGACATCTGACCTACTTTTTTTGACCAAGTTAGTTCTGGAGATTCTATTTCCATATTTTAATCTATCAGAATTAACATCAAGCTGTCACTAATTAATCTCTGCGGGTGGTATAATCAGGGCAATTGGAAGATGATGGAGGGTGACCATGTACGGAGAGTTGACTTACATTGGTCATGCATTCCAAGCTCTTTGGTATGCATTCGCACTTTTTGCATCCGTTGCGGTTGGAGTGTTGCTGGTTGGCTTTTTGAGTGCTTTCCTCTGGAGATCGGAAGCAGAAGAGTCCAATCTCCCGTGGAGACGATTCGACGGTGTTATCGACAAGCCACGGCAACACATTAACAATTTTTGATAATTGCATTTAAAGGAGATTGAAAGTGCTCGATACAAAGTGTAAGTTGTTGGACGATACAGAGAATTTGGCAAAGAAAAAAGGATTCGATGTCAGCCAGATTCAATGTCCGTTCAGTAAGCTAAGTGAAACTGTCTGTCTAGATGGCTGTCCGTACTATGACAGCGTTGCGCCGAAGGCGGTACCGACAGTTCGGGTAGTTTATCTGCCAACCGAGCGTTCGGCAATATTTAGAAGACAATGAACGTCAATCTCGACGATTCCCATTAACGGGCAGGTTTCTTTTCAGGGACTTGCCCTTAGTTTTTAAGATTAAAATAAAACTCAATAATTCTCGTGTCCACAAGCAAATCATTGGGGTAAATATTTTTTGTCAGTGTAATCCCTTCTAAAGTTCTACATCTACTCAAAGCAACATAAGTTTGTCCATGTGCAAAAGGAGACTTTCTAAAGTCTAAACACACTTTGTCAAAAGTCATTCCCTGGCTTTTATGAATGGTAATTGCCCATGCAAGTTTCAGTGGATATTGGAAAGCGCTACCCACTTCTTCCTCTTCTATTTCTCTGGTTTCTTCGTTGTATTTGTAGCGGATGTCCGACCATTTTTCCATTTCCACATCCACGATTTGTCCACTGTCTAGCCTTATTTGAACAACATCATCTTCCAAACTGTGTACTTTGCCTAATGATCCATTTACCCACTTTCCTCCCATATCATTTTTGGTAAACAAAACTCGTGCACCTTTTTTAAGTTTCAGCACTGCGCTTACTGGCAAATATCTCTCATTATCAACAAAGCTTCCTTCCAAAACGGCTTCATATTTGTGCACGGGAGAGTTGATAGCATTTAGTTTTATTTCATTTATTCCATCTGCTGCAGCGTTTGTGGGACACAAAATAATATGATCGTCTTCAAAATTACTATTGGTTGTTCTCTTATTAATGATTTCCAAAGATTTCAAAGAAGCATCCCCTTCTCTGATCATGTTCAGCAGTTCCACAAATTCCTGATCTTTTTGTCTAAACACTTCATCCAACAAAAGCACCCTAAATAGCTCTTGATTGAAACTTCCTGCGCTAAAAAAGTATGGCGTCTCATACAACGATGAATAAATATCTTGCTCTTGGCTACTGACAACCGGCGGCAACTGGAACAAGTCTCCTACTAGAATGATTTGCGCTCCTCCAAAAGGATTGTTTTTATCTCTTCCGTTTAGGCGCATAAATACTTCGATGGCGTCCAGCATGTCTGCCCGCAGCATAGATGCTTCGTCGATGATGATGGTGTCAACTTCGGAATACAAACTGCGATCATAAACTTGGTGGACCATGTCTTTGGATATCATTCGTGGTGGAAATTTGAAAAATGAGTGGATGGTTTGTCCTTTGGCGTTGATGGCGGCCAAACCAGTTGGAGCCAAGACGACTATTTTCTTTTTGGATATTTTCCTAAACAAATCAATGAGCGTTGTCTTTCCTGTGCCCGCTTTACCAGTAATAAAATAATTGTCATTGGTATTTTCCAACAGGTCCAAATACTCCTGAAGTTTTTCAGTGATGATTATCTGGTCAGAAGATTTTTTCTGGATAAGTTTCTTGATGCTTTCTATCACTTTTTTGGCTTTCCCCAGCTCCAGCGTGGTGGCTCACCCTTTTTGTAGCAAATAAACAGAAGTATCAACATAGCTATGCCTAGTTGGCCAAAATACAAAATCAAATTCTGTTGGTCTGGTTCTGCTCCTTTGGCTGTTAACAAAGTGGAGTTCCAAATCAAAAATGCTACAAACAATCCAACCACAACCCATCCTTGCCATTTCACAGGTGTCCATCCCCACCCATACCATTTGGCTTTAAACCAATACCCCTTGGGATTGTCTTTGATGTATTTTATGTATTGCTTGAACATACATATTAATTATACCCCTGATATTTCATGGATTTGAAATCACCTACTTTACAGTTCCTTGGCAATTTTGTTTTTAAAGTATTCACCGGTTTCTTGGTCAGTACAATAAATGTAACAACCCTTCATTCCCCGAGTCATTAAAGTTCTATATGTATTTTTGATAATTAAATCTGCTCTTCGGGTTGCTTCCTTCTCATTTTCTTTCAACATCTTTTTATAACCATTTAACGATTTGTCGGTCCTTGCCCTTGCTTCTGGAACTGTAATTACTTTTCCATCTCGAACAATCAGATCAGGTCCGATAATTACTCCAACATAGTCAACTTCCAAACCTTGGCTGGTATGTATGCAACCAATTTCACTGATTGACTCATCATTAATAATCCACAGGTTTCCATCGGACTGCAAGTTCCATTTCATTTTGAAATAGTATTCGGGAAACTCTATATCAGCTGAGGTTGAATCTTTCTTACTTACCCAATCCCAGCAATAACCAGCAACCATCCGCGACTGAACATTTTCTAGTTTATCTTTTTCAAAAATGAGATCCCGTAACTCTGCTGGATTATCAAAAACTTTAAAATCATAATTTGTATCCTCCAAATTGAAATTTGCTGTTTCCCGTATTTGCAACATGTTATCGAGCCAAGCTAAATATCCATCGGAACCATTACATCTAAACTGTGATTCAAGCTTCAATTCGTAAACTTCAGCACCTTCACTCATGGCCCACTTTTTAATTTCTTGCTTTGACCCAATATCATCAAAAGTAACTCTTTGATCTTCGTCAAGGAAAAACACAGATGACCTTGAAGCCTGAATAATTTCCTTAATTTGATTCTCGCCCAAGTTTTTGAATATTCCAGACTTGGCATTCAAACGATGTGCTTCATCTACCAACAACATATCAAAAATGTTATTTTCAACATTTATAAATGAACCTGATCCGGAAAAGAAATTCGAAATTTCTGATTTCTTAAACATACCTGTTAGTTTGCTTTCATATACGGTTCTAGGAGCCGCATTTTTAGACACATACTGTGTTAGTAAACCCTTACTAGTTAACGCAGACAACAAGTTAATAGCTACAACAGTTTTTCCAGTTCCTGGTCCACCTTCAACTATTAGAACGCTCTTATTATTTTTTGAAGATCTCTGAGCGAGGGCCAATGCAGTTTCATAAACTACTTTTTGATCATCAATCATTATGAACTCCTGGTTTCCTTTCAGCATTTTTGCTAAAGAATCAGCAATCTTTTTTGACGGACGGATTTTACCAGCATCAATTCTAAACATTATTTTTGATTTATCGCCGTATTTAACAAACTGCTTTATAAATTTCTGGAGCTTTACCTTCTCATCGTCACCTTTAAAAAACATTGGAGCTTTTTCTAAATACTCTTGATAGAAAGTATCCGTAATCTCCCCGTCATCAATATAGTTGTGCATGTACGCACAAGGTTTTAACTTTATATCTTCTTCATAAACTGTTTCATTAAACCCTTCTAGCAAAGCAGCATATGACCAAGCTTGATATGAAGGATGAGCAGTCTCAGTACGTCCGTATTGAAAGCGAGTAATTACAATGCCATCTTTATTTGTTGGTTCTACCTTGTCCCACTGTTTCAGTTCTATTAAAACAGCAAAGTCCTTGCTTTCTTCATCCTTTCCAGAGATCACAAAATCAATTCTTTTTGAGCTTTGAGGAAGCATATACTCAATACAGATACCTGCATCACTTGGAATTTCGTCATCATTCATTACGGCTCCCATAAATCGTAATGATTCTCGCCACGCCCTTATTTCTGAATCAGCGGCATTTTTTCCAGTTTGTCCATAATACAATTCTTGGACTTTATCGTGAATAGAATTTGAGAGAACATCATCAAGAAATTGTTCTTTTGAAGCTTGATAAATAATCATTTTGCTTTTCTAGTCTGTCTTACTTGTTTTTTGATCGCATAATACTTTTCTAATCTCTTATCTCCTTTAACCGCTTCCACTGGAAACTTTTTGGCAGCTTTGGCCAATTTATTTTGTATTGCTTCAGAAAGGTCAATTCCTGTTTTGTCAGCAAGTTTAAATAGATATACAGCCACATCCGCCAATTCATCTGCAAGCTCGTCTTTGTTATCCTGAATGTGTTTCTTAACTTCTTTGTCTTTCTTCCATTGAAAATGTTCCAGTACTTCTGAAGCTTCTAGAGAAATTGAAATGGCTAGATCTTTTGGAGTTTGGAATTTTTCCCAACTACGCTCCTTAACAAATTTATTTATTAATTTAGTAAGTGAGGGGATATCTTTCATCTAGTCGTATTTTACTCTGCAAAACCTGAATTCACCAGAAGATTGGTGCACGCTGGGGTGGGTGGGACATGCACCCACCATGCTAACGTCTCATGGCTCCGTTGCAAGCGGAAACTAGCATACTTGCGGATTACCCATAAGCTTTCACTCATCGATTTCGCGAATGTGGCGGCGATCTAACGCCGCTTCACCCCAGCAAGTTATTTTAGCAGAATGGAGGCGGTCAGGAGGTCTTCTTGGCGCTTAATAGTTGGTTTTGTTTCGTCTTTAAATTTAATTATTAGCTGTTTTGCTAACCTAGCTTTTTTTGAATTTAAATTAGAAAGTATTTTCTGCGCATTATTAAAAAAATCTATAAAATTTGAAGAACTAAATCCATCTTTTTGAAGTGAAAAATAAACACATCTATAAAGATCTGCCGCTGCGTCCGCCTCTGTGGGAATATGACTCATACTAAAGATTCTATACCTTTTAGTTTTCGCTCTGCAATTTCTTTAAACTTATTTCTTTTGTCTTGATCTAAAATTTCCATACTACTGTTGCCATAATTCGGCCTTAAATTTAACATCGCGATAAACTCTATTTCTTTTGTCGTTATATTATATCCTCCTCCAAAGATATCCTCTGAGGTACAGTCATATCTTTCAAGTAAAATTTTTTCTGCATCAGCGTGATATTCTCCACCAATGGCTACAATTTCTTTCTTAATATCAATAGTAACTTTAATGTAGTTTTTATGATCCGCACGCGCTTTTTCTACATCATTTTTGTTTAGAGAATCTTTAATTATTACTATCATTCAAGTGATATTATCACATGTAATTTATAGCCCACTCAGCAAAACCACTGCCACGATCAGGAGGAAAAAACCAACAACATAATGAAAATCTTTTTGGGGAATATGCTTAACTGTTTTCTGTCCCAACTTTGCACCTATAAATGAAACAGGCACATAAATTATCATACCCCAGAGAAGAAAGGTATAAAGTTCCACACCACTCAAGACATAGGTTGTTAACCTAATCGAATCAACCATCAGACCCAAGGCCCCCGAGGTAGAAATATGCACAGCCTTTTGAAGATCATAAGCCGACAAAAAAGCCGCACGCAGCGGCCCTCCAATACCAACAATCCCAGCCAAAAAACCATCAACAGCCCCACCTGCCACTAACCATTTGTCTTTTTTGGGTAAAACTAACTTGTGTTTAATTATCACAATAACAACAAAAATAATTAGCAAAATCCCCAGAATTCCTTTGAGCAAGTTTTCAGGTAACTCAAGAATCAAACTTGCCCCAAAATAGGAGGTGACCAGGCCTGGTAGCCCAAATAACAATATTAATCTCCAATTCAGTTTTTTCTTGAAAAGCAGCACTTTCCACAGATCTCCAAAGAAGTGGATGATACCCACAAACAGCAATGCAACAGGAAGAGGATAAAAAAGTGATAACACTGGCAGCATGATTGAAGAAGTACCAAAACCAGTTATTGTACCTACAAAAGTAGCAAATAGAGTCAGTAAAGCTAATAACAAAACCTCCACTAATTACAGTTTAATGCTGTGAGGCACTGATTGCGAGCGTCACCCGCGGGGAGTTGGCTGCAAGCTGCACACTGTGCCAAGTCTGCTCCTTCGCTGTTTTCCTCCATCATCAGATCATTCATCTGCATCATCATTGAAGAAAAATCTGAAAACTCCACACCAGCAGGAGGGACAAACATCGAATTATCAACTGTCCAGTTATCACAATCAAAATCTACCTGTGTGTTATCGTTTATACCAGTGTCAGTGGCTTCTTCTTCAGCAATATCACCAAACAAAGAATTTGATTCTTCGGATATTTCAAATTTGAACCCAGTATCCATCGCAGAAGTCCAGACATAATTGTATTGGCCATCGCGGATAACATGACCTTGCATGACATCTCCTTCTCCAGGGTCAACAGTAAAATCTCCGTTTACTTTATTTCCATTGTCTGCGATATAAAACATACCACTTACAGAAGATCCAACATCAGTATCCATACTGCTGAAAGTACACTGCATATTTCCACCCAGTGAAAGTAAATCAGTTATATTCCCGGTAAAGTCAGAACTGCCTGTCATTTCCATATTTTCACCTGAGGACGTTTCATTTGTTGGGGTTTCAGAAGTTTTGTTGGTAATTAAATATGCTCCGGCTCCCACTACGACGATCCCCAACAAAGCTAGACCACCGATTAATAATTTACTCATACGGAGATTTTATTATTAAAACGATAATAAAGCAATTTCACTGTTTCATTTGCCACGAAATATCCACCAATAATTAATGCCAACCAGAGCATGTGCTGTAGCGTGAGTGATTCAAAATGGAAAAGACTTCTTCCAAGAGAGGTAAATGGCAGGGTAATGGTTATAACTAAAGCTGTTACTGTTAGCACTGTCAAGTACTTTGAAGGTGGTGTACTTGCCCTAAAGAATAATTTTCTAGTGCGAATTGAATACAGCAAAATTAACTCCGTAGTCACAGAGCTGATAAACCAGCTACTTTGCAACACAGATGGCCCAAAATCTTTAAACACTGCGAACGTAATAAAGTCAAAAAGTGAACTGACAGCACCCAAGATAGTTGCCACTAAAATAATTTCCTTAATATCATAACTTTTTGGACTGCGCAGTTCTGAATTAGCAACATTGTCTGTAGAAATAGCAATCATTGGAAAATCCGACATCAAATTCAAAAGTAACAACTGCACAGGCAGCATTGGTAAAAATGGAATAACTAAAGAAGCAAGGGCGACAGCATAGAAATTGCCAAAATTAGATAGCAAGGTGGCTTTGATATACGTAATTGTGTTGCTAAAAGTTTTTCTGCCCTCAATAACACCTTCAATAATCACTTCCAGATCGGCTTTTAGCAGCACAATGTCGGCCACACTTTGAGCAACATCTGCAGCACCCTTGACTACCAAGGCAACGCTAGAAATTTTCAGTGCCGGAGCGTCATTAATGCCTTCACCCAGATATCCAACTTGATACTTTTCCTGAAGTAATTTGATAATCTCCAATTTTTGTTCCGGAGTAACCCTAGCAAAAACATGGTAACTGTCTACTGCCTGGTGCTTTTCTGATCCTGACATTTTGGCAAATTGCTGCCCACTTACCACATCTGCAGGATTGTTAATGATACCTGCCTCATGGGCAACTGCCCCCGCAACAACCGGGTTGTCACCTGTCAATACTTTTATTTTTACTCCCAACTCTTCGGCCTTTTTAACAACACCTTTTGTTGTAGGTTTTAGAGGATCTTTGAAAGCTATTATTCCGATTAGTTTTAGTTCCTTTACTTCAGAAGCCGCTTTATATTCACCTTTACTAAATCCTTTTCTGACTGCAATAGCAATGGTTCTATTGCCTAAAGTGCCTTGTTTTCCTATCCATTCCTCTGCCTTGGACCTTTCTTCCTTATTTAAATGCTCCACTTGTGACAAGATTTCCTCTGCTGCCCCGCGGACTATCAACAAACTTTCTTTGTCATCGCTAACCACTACACTGTTTCTTCTACGCTCCGGATCGAAAGGCAATTCGCTAATTAATTTATAGCTTTTAATTGAATCTTTTTGCTGTTTATCCAGTTGTTCTATTACTGCCAGATCAAAGGCATTGTTGGGCAATTTCTCTTTTTCGAAAATATTAGAAGCAGATAAAGCAGCATACAAAAACATTTTTTCAGAACGATCATGTTCAAATTTATCTATAACGGTTAATTTGTTTTGGGTAATTGTTCCAGTTTTATCAGTGCACAAGACCTGGATACTACCCAGGTCTTCAATTGCTGATAGTCTTTTTACAACAACATTATTGGCCGCCATAACCCTAGCTCCACGGGATAAAGAAAATGTCATCACTAGTGGCAATGCTTCGGGGATAACTCCAACTGCAAGAGCTATTGAAAAAATAATAAGCTCTGTAAATGAAGAAACAGAGTCGGTTTTCAAGAAAAGGTGAGTCAAAAGCATCACGCCCAAAGTGCCAATCACCAGCCACAAAATAAATTTACTTAATTTATTTATATTTATCTGGAAAGCACTTTCTCTACTGGTTTGAGTTGCAAGTTTGCCTATTTTTCCTATTTCAGTATCTCTACCTGTAGCAATCACTCTGCATTGAGCCCTCCCATTAACTACAGTGGTTCCTCTAAAAAGTTTGTCTTTCTTGGAGACAGGTACAGACTCTCCTGTCAAAATTGACTCATCCAACATCAAATTGTGAGATTCTAAAATTTCTAAATCCGCTGAGACTACATCTCCGGTTTCTAAAACAACAACATCTCCTGGGACAAGTTCACTGTTTAAAACCACCTTTTCTTCCCCATCACGAATTACACGAGTTTTCCCAACCAAAAATGATCGTAAATGTTTTATTGTTTGTTCAGATTTATATTCTTGAATGAAGCCCAAAACTGTATTTATAACAATGAACAGTAAGATAAAAATTGCGTCGGTATATTGCGCTAGTAATATAGAAAATGCCGAAGCAACTATCAGAAGGTATATGAAAGAAGATTTAAATTGCCTAAATAAAATACTCCACCAACGAATTTCTTCAGATTCAATGCTATTTTTTCCGTGAGATTTTAGTAATTGTTCAGCTTCCTTGCTACTTAAGCCGGATTGCATATGTTTATTATACCCATTGTCAACATAAGCTATAATATAGACTTCGCAATGAGTTCAAAAAATGGAAATATATTTTTATTAGTCTTGTTGATTTTAGCTGTGGGAGCGGGTTTTTCAATTGCTTTCATTAATAGAACTGATGAGGCTGGTACATTGGTAACGCCTGAGATATTACGCCAAATAGTATCATCCCCAACGCCGGAGCCAACACCTAACATTCCAACTCCACCGAATCGGTATCAACTTGAAGGTGCATCACAAGTCTTTCAAACATTTAATAATTGCGGACCTGCATCTCTTTCAATGGCATTGTCTTTGTATAACATTAGTGCTTCGCAGTCAGAATTAGGCAACGAACTACGTCCTTATCAAAATGCAGCTGGAGATAACGATGACAAATCAGTGACGCTAGAAGAACTTGCAGACAAGGCAAAAGATTATGGATTGTTAACATATCACAGACCGAATGGAGATATGGATTTGATAGAAAAGTTTGTAAGTAACGATATGCCTGTTATTACCCGTACACTTCTTCATACTGACGATGATATTGGGCACTACAGAGTTATAACCGGTTACAACAAAAATCAACAATATGTTGTCCAGAATGACTCGCTTCAAGGACAAAACTTACAATATTCTTATACAGAGTATTTATCTTTGTGGAAACCATATGGTTATGAATACTTGGTTTTAGTTCCCAAAGAAAAGCAAGAAATAGCTGAAGCTATAATTGGAGAAGATGTTAACGAACTGACTGCATGGAAAAATAATGTAATAAGATTGCAAGAAGAAATTGCCAATAATCCAAATGACATCCAACTAAAATTTTCACTTTCGGTTGCCTACTACAATGCAGGAGAGTATCAAAAATCAATTGACCAGTTTGAAGAAATAGAAAGTAGATTGTCTTTCAGGACATTGTGGTATCAAATAGAGCCACTTCTTGCTTACCAAAAGTTGGAAAGGTATAGCGAACTGTTACCCAGAATTGAGCAAGTTTTGAATAATCATAATCGTGCGTTTTCTGAACTTTACCAAACTAGAGGAGAAATTTATCTTGATCAAGGAAGAGTCGAAGATGCCAAAAGAGAATTTGAAACTGCACTGGTTTACAACCACAACTTCCAACCTGCAAAAGTGGCTTTGGCCTTATTGTAAATATCGTCTTTATTTTATCGAAGATACTGCTTATAAAACTCCACTGTGCTTTGCATGGCTTGAGTAAAACTTGAACCCTCAAGATTGTGACCGCCTGTTGAATATTCCTGAAGTTGATGTGGCATATCAGTATTATCCAAAAGCCTCATCAAATCTCGGCTATAACCAATGTTAACAACCG
>Ga0066639_10002073_pt1 | contig 17659 bp, 12 predicted proteins | sample CryGeyCG2114_010_2_FD_59504 | JGI IMG/M metagenome (GOLD analysis project Ga0066639, IMG submission 59504) | Groundwater microbial communities from aquifer - Crystal Geyser CG10_big_fil_rev_8/21/14_0.10 | ecosystem: Environmental > Aquatic > Deep subsurface > Groundwater | place: USA: Utah...
TCGGGTCGCACATTCGTCATAGACAAATGGGTTGACTCCGATAAATAAATCTCATGGCGGAGAGGAAGGGATTCGAACCCTTGAACAGGTTTCCCCGTTAACACCTTAGCAGGGTGCCCCTTTCGACCACTCAGGCACCTCTCCATAATATTATTCAATTGTACTAATAAATTAGCACAAATAACGCCTTTTTACAATTTTAAACGAAAATTTAAATACACTTAGCCCTCGGGGGGAGCTAAGTTGTGTTTCTTGCCCTCTTCTTAATGTGACCGGATGATGGACATAAATATTTTTCCGAATTGGGTTAATTTTTTTGAGCCTACTCCATTTATTTCTAAGAATTGTTTTGGTGTTTTTGGGAGATATTTTGCCATTTCGTGAAGTGCTTTGTCGCCGAAAATCATATATGGCGGGACACCGAGCCTTTGTGCTTCTTGCATTCTTAGCTCTCTTAACTTTTCAAATAATGTTGAAGGTTGATTATTTTTTTTTCTGCCAGATAAAAAAGATGACAGCGGAGAAAGTGACCTTGTCGGATTTTGTTTTCTTGTTTTTAAAATTAAATTTACGTTGCTTGTATCTAATGGTGTTGGAGCAACACACCTGTCACACTTTCCACAATTTGTTTCTTTGTAATCTTCGTCAAAATATCTTAACAAAAATTTACGACGACACCCGTTTAATTCTCCGTATTGCAAAACATGATTTAATTTTTCTATCGCTTTCGTTTGTTCTACTTCATCTGGCATATTATTTATGAACCAGTCGTGTTTGAATTTATCGGCATATGAGAAAAACAAAACGCACCTCGCTGGCAAACCATCACGCCCTGCTCTACCAGTCTCTTGATAATACCCTTCTACTGATTTTGGCAAACTGTGATGAATTACCAAACGCACATCTGGTTTATCAATTCCCATACCAAAAGCAATTGTCGCAACCATTATATTTATTTTGTCGCAAATAAATTTCTCTTGATTCTCTTTTCTTTGTTGAGGCGTCAAACCTGCGTGATATGCCCCAGCTTTAAACCCGTATTTTTTCAAATCAGAAACCAATTTTTCAGTATCCTTACGAGAAAAACAATAAATAATAACACTTTCATCTTTGCAATCACTTAGAATCGCTAAAATTGATTTTAAAGTTTCTTTTTTAGGTAAAACTTCATAGCTCAAATTTGGTCTGTTAAAACTGGAAATAAAAACTTCTGGCTCTTTTAACTCTAATTGTTTAACAATGTCTTCGCGAACTTTTTCTGTTGCAGTGGCAGTTAGGGCGATGAGTGGAGTCGTTGGAAATTTACTTCTTAATTGTTTCAAGTTTCTATAATCTGGTCTAAAATCATGCCCCCATTCTGAAATACAATGAGCTTCATCAATCGCAATCAAACTTATTTTTAGAGTATTTAAAAAATTCTCAAAGCCGTGGACAGCAAAACGCTCTGGGGCGACATATATTATTTTTAATTCACCTGTCCTCGCCCTATTCATAACATCAAAAATTTCATCTCGAGTAAGAGAGCTATTGATTAGTCCCACAGAGACACCATTAGTGTGAAGAGCATCAACCTGATCTTTCATCAGAGAAATAAGAGGAGAAACAACAATCGTCACGCCGTCCATCATAATCGCTGGCAATTGAAAACAAAGAGACTTCCCTCCTCCCGTGGGCATCAAAACCACACAATCCTTACCAAGCAAAACCCGCTCAATAATTTCTTTTTGAAGAGGCCTAAATTCATCATATCCAAAATGTTTTTTAAGTATTGTTTGCATGTGGTTATTGGTGTATACTTTAGCACAAGTTGGAATAGATTTTAAAGTTTATCAAATCTTCTTGGCAAAACAACACAGAGCAAAATGCTGATGTCGCTTACCTCTTTGAAGAAGTTGATTCATAAAAAACATATGACATTAGAACGAAAAATTGCGCAAGTTTTTAATCTTACAGATGAGAACTGGATGAAACATGCCAACCCTTGGAGCGTTTGGACTCGCTATTCTGTTTTGCCTGTGATTGTATTGGCTTTTTGGAGCAGGATTTGGATCGGTCAATGGTATTTTTTACCCGCTTTCATTTCGCTCGGTTGGATGTTTTTCAATCCGATATTTTTTAAAGCCCCAAAGTCAACAAAAAATTGGGCGTCAAAATCAGTGCTTGGCGAAAGAGTCTTTTTGAATAGAGACAAAATAGACATTCCCGAACATCACAAATTTGCACCAAAAATTCTTAATACAATTTCTTCGGTTGGAATGGTTTTTGCTATTTACGGGATTGTAAAACTTTCTGTTTGGTTTGCGGTCTTTGGAATTGCTTTGGCGTATTTGGGAAAAAGTTGGTATTTGGACAGAATGGTTTGGCTCTACGAAGACATGAAAAATTTGCCTGAATATGAAAAATGGTTGTATTAAACCTTATACCTCTCCCATTGTTTGTGTTAAAATAACGACATGAAAATTATAGCTCATAGGGGTTGGTCTGCCGGAGAAGGCGAAAATACTATCACTGCAATTGAGAAGGCTATCGCCAATAGCGGAGTTAATGGGATTGAGGTAGATGTTCATCATCACAAAGAAAGGCTAGTGGTAACGCACGATCTTCCCTCTCACAAAGACTGTTTAACCCTTGAAGAAGTATTGTCTCACACGCAATCCAATAATATTGATCTTTTTCTAGAAATGAAAGAATTTAAGAACGAAACAATGCCTGCACTTGAAAAACTTCTTGGGGAATATGACCAAAAGGAAAATACTCTTATTTTCGGGTTTAGAAAAGTCGCTGAAAAATTCCCATGGAAAAATAGAAACGGTATAAAACTGGGGATAATATCGGAACACCCCTGGGAAATTAAAAAAGATATTAAAAATTTTAATCCAGACTTTGTGCTAATAGGATGGGACAATGACAGGTCGTGGACGAAGAAAGTTTTTAAGTTTTTTTGGAGCTGTTTTTCTCTGCAAAACATTATTGCAAAACATGAAGATGTTAACTTTATAATCGGCGTGGCCAACTCGCAGGATGATTTGGATTGGTTAAGAAAGATAGAGGGATTGCATGGAATAACGGCAGATAAGCCGTTTATGTGGAAGTAAATTATGCCACGTTTCCAGATTTTTCGAAGCCAAGCTTCGGGAAGAGAAAAGATTTTTTATCCTTTGTTTTTCTGCTACCATATAGTAATGAAAAAAAATTACCATTTGAGCATTTTCCAAGCCAAGAGGAGCCAAAAACTTTAATTGAAATAATAACCGTTGAAGGAAACCTAGATATCGATGTGCCAGAAGAAAAAATACCAACACCAATAGCGGAAAGATTAAAAGAAATGTAAATCTATGCAACTAAACTCACCAATTGAAGAGAATTTTCGTCTTAAGGATGCACAAAAAAAAGCTTTAAAAAGACTAGGACTTGTTAGTGTGCGAGATTTACTTTTTCACTTCCCTTCTCGCTATGAATCTTTTGGAGAGAGGAAAAATATTATTAACGCTATTGTCGGCGAAAAGACAACAGTTTATGGAAAAGTCATAGATATTAAAAGAGAAAGAGCTTTCCGTAAAAAACTTTATTACACAAAAGCTACAATTAGCGACAATACTGGCTTTTTAGATGCAATTTGGTTTAGCCAGCCATATATCGCTGAAATTTTACACAAAGGAGATACCGTTGCTCTGACTGGAAAAATTACGAGCAACAAAGGAAATTTTTCTATCTCAAGCCCCGAATATCATAAAGTCAATTCTTATGAGAGTCTTGGGGAAGGCGCTTCCATTTTAGCCGTCTATCCAGAGACGACTGGCGTTAGCTCAAGATGGTTCAGAATGGCAATAGATAGAGTTTTGAAATCTATTAACTTGGATAAATTAGAAGACCCGATTCCCGAAGACATCTTGAAAAAATACAGTCTCCCTTCTTTGAAAGTTTCTCTTATTCTTATCCATGCTCCCCAAAAAATAAAAGAAACAGAAGCCGCGAGAAAGAGATTCTCTTTTGAAGAAATTTTTTTCATTCAGCTTGCCAGATTAAAAAACCGCGCGCATCTTGACGAACAACCAACTTTTAACATCAAACTTTCTAAAGAGGAGTTAGATAAATTCTTAGGCATTTTCCCTTTTGAATTGACTGGAGCACAAAGAAAAGCGATTGATAATATTATCGAAGACATGTCTTCACCTTCTCCTATGTCCCGCCTTCTAGAAGGGGATGTCGGATCAGGAAAAACAGCAGTAGCTGTGGCAGCTGCTTACGCAACAACAAAAAGTGGTTATCAAGTTGCATATATGGCACCAACTGAAATTTTGGCCCAGCAACACTTTGAATCTTTTATAGAATACTTTTCGCAACTAAGGCTTACTACTAAAATAGGTTTGATTACTTCATCCGGATGCCGAAAATATCCATCGAAAGTTAGCCCAACAGAACCAACAAAGATTTCACGAGCTCAATTATTAAAATGGGTTGGCAATGGTGAAATTCCTATACTTATTGGAACTCATTCTTTGATTAACAAAAAGGTAGAGTTTGAAGATTTAGGGTTAGTTATTATTGATGAACAGCATAGATTTGGCACGAAGCAACGGGCTTCTTTGGTAAGGAAATGCAAATGCGATGACGGCAAGCCAGCCTCTATCCCTCACTTGTTATCAATGACTGCAACCCCCATCCCACGAACACTTGCTTTAACCATATACGGCGACTTGGATCTCTCTTTGTTAGATGAGATGCCAGCAGGGCGAAAGAAAGTCGAGACAGTTCTTGTGCCAGCAGCACAAAGAGAAAGGGCTTATGAACAGATTCGCCATGAATTAAAAAATGGACGACAAATATATGTAATTTGTCCGCGTATTGATGAACCGGACCCCGACAAAGAGAAAGCTCTGCAAGTCAAAGCAGCAAAAACAGAAGCAAAAAGATTAAAGGAGAAAGTTTTTCAGGAGTTTGAAATAGAAGTAATGCATGGAAAAATGTCGCCAGCAGAAAAGGAAGATGTTTTAAATGATTTTAGGGAAAATAAAACTCAGATTCTTGTTTCCACTTCTGTCATTGAAGTTGGGATAAACATTCCCAACTCTACGGTTATTATTATTGAAGGAGCTGAGAGGTTTGGGTTAGCGCAACTTCATCAGTTAAGAGGCAGAGTTATGAGAGGATCACACCAGCCATATTGTTTTGTCTTTACTAGCAATGAAAATAATGGTGTTCCCCAAAGACTCAAGGCTTTAAAAGAGGCCAAGAATGGATTTGAATTGGCAGAGCATGACCTTAAATTGAGAGGTCCTGGGGCACTTGCTGGTGCAAAACAATGGGGTATTTCTGATATCGGGATGGAGGCGTTGAAGAATATTAAAATGGTAGAGGCTGCGCGCGTGGAATCGCAAAACCTCCTCAAAAAAGACCCCTTACTAAAAAAACAACCTGTGATTTTAAAAAAACTAAAAGAAAAAGGTGGGGAGATTCATTTCGAATAAAGAAAATTTAATTTCCTCACTATTCAGACCTTAAACCTTGTTTGTTGTTTGCTTTATAACTTTCTTATTCCACCCTACCATCGACACCAAAATTACCAACCTTTATTTTCCTTTCCTCAACACACTCATTGCCTCTATTTGCAGTTTGGTTGGGACAAGATATAGTCGCCCTGTTCCCCCATTTGCTTTTTCAACTTCTTGACCGTTTCGTAAATCAATAAGTTTTAAAATTTTTATCTTAGTTTTTTTACCATGAGGTTGAAGTATCTCAACTTCATCACTGGACAAAAGAAGGTTGTGGGGTTTAACAATAAAGCCTTGGATTTCTTTGCCTGTGAGAATAGTAACTCCACTTCCAACAACAACCTCCCCAACAAACTCCCAGCCAGACTCAACAGTCCTATTGTAGAAATTCTGCATCTCTTCCTCAATCTTGCTTGACGGACGTGCGACATCAGTCAAAAGAAAGCCTGTTGTATATTGTCTGCTTACGTTTTTAGCAATCTCTTTTTTCGCTTCTCTTATTGATTTTTTATCATAATCTGAATCGATCACACTTTTATAAGCTTTTACTACCGTTGAAAGATAGTGGACACTCTTTGCTCTTCCTTCAATCTTAAAAGAATCAACACCGATATCTGCTAAATCTTTAACATAATCAATTAGGCACATGTCTTTTGAATTAAAAATATATGTCCCCCTTTCGTCTTCTTCAATAGGAATAAATTCCCCCGGACGAGTCTCCTCAACTACACCATATTTCCAACGACAAGTCTGGGCACAATCACCGAGATTAGCAGAACGGCCAGTCATCCAAGCAGACAACATACATCTACCAGAATATGACATGCACATTGCACCGTGAACAAAAACTTCAATTTCTAGCTTTGGTACTTTCTTTTTAATTTCTTTAATCTCTTCAAGTGTAACTTCCCTGCCAAGCACGACTCTTTTAACACCTAGGTCATACCAAAATTTAGCCGCTTGCCAATTAGTGCAGTTAGCTTGAGTTGAAAGATGAATATTTGCTTCAGGAAATTTCTTTTTGATTACATTAATCACACCAGGGTCAGCTGCAATAAAAGCGTCTGACCTTACCTGGCTATCGTATAGCCAGGTAAGAAACTTTTCTAGCTTGTCTATGTGTTCATTGTGTGCAAAGATATTTGTTGTTACAAAGACTTTTTTGCCTTTTGAATGAGCATATTTAATACCTTCAAGGATATCTTCCTTTGAAAATTGATTTATTCTTACGCGTAGAGAAAAATCCGGGATACCACAATAAACAGCATCCGCTCCATATTCAAGCGCATATTTGAGCTTTTCCAAGCTCCCAGCCGGAGCCACAAGCTCGGGTCTAACCTTTCCGACCTTCACAGGACCAAATCTTTTAGCTCTCTTTATCATTGAACTATAGAATACTACAAAACATGGAGAAAACAAAGCTTATCTGGCAATTCAATGTGTCTTGAATTATCGTTATTTTTGACACAGAAATATGTAAAACATAAAGAAGATAAAAAAACAACATTCATATTAAGAGCAAACACTGTTTTTTATTTTATAGAAATTCTTAACTTTAAAAATATCCCCATTGAATTTAAAATTTCAGTTCCACCATCCACTTTAGAAAACTTTATTTCAATGGTTCCTGTTATTTTTTTAATTTCATCTGAAAACTTATTCACAATATTTTTGCCGTCTTCGTCAGTCTCAATAATCAATTCAATTTTTTGATCAGGAGTTAAATTTTCAGTTTTTCGTAAATCCTGAATAGTGCGAATTAAATCGCGAGAAATGCCTTCTTGAATAAGTTCGCGGGTTAATTTAAGATTTAAAAATCCAGAAGAAATACACTTGTTATTTAAAAATTTACCATCTAAAACAAAAGAGTCTCCAGAAAAATAATACCAATCAAGATGTTCTTTCCCTGCTGTATCGCTACTAAGACTGATTTTTTTTATATTTGTCTCGTCTTTAACTATTTCCAAATAGTCGCTCCCCACCCCTTTAAAAGAATCATCAACAAGCAAATCGCCCAAAGGTTGTCTGACTTTAATGCCATTCTTTGCCCTAGCCGCCAAAATAATTTCAACAAGAGATCTAATTTTTTTCATATTTTCCAAAACTCTCTTTTGCTCATCATTAGAATCTTCCATCTTAATCCACTTCTCCAAATGCACGCTCTCCCTGTCATCTTCGCCTTTTACTTTCTGATAGATTTCTTCTGCTACAAATGGCATAAATGGCGCGATAAATTTAGACAATTCTTTTAAAACAAATTTTGTTGTAAATAAAGCATTCTTAGAGTCTTCGTCACCAGCCTTGAACCTATCTCTTGAACGCCTTATGTACCAAGTAGACAAATCATCAACAAAATCAGCAATCGGTCTCGTTGCCTTGTCTAATTCATAACCGTCCATTGCGTTAGTAATTTCGTTTCCAAGCTCAGTCAACCTAGCTAAAATCCACCGATCCAAAACATTCTCCGAAGGCTTCTCCTTCGGGTTTTTGCTCCCGAAGGCGAAACCTTCGGGGAGTTCAGAAGAATATAATTCGTAAAACGAGACGACATTTTTGAGGCGGAGAATTACTTTTTTGTAAACTTCATCTATCCCCTTCTCTGAAACACTTAAATTTTCTCCACGAACAATAGGGGAAGACAAAAGATAATAACGCACGGCATCGGCTCCGTATTTTTCTACAAACAACATCGGGTCTGGATAATTTCTTAAACTCTTACTCATTTTTTGTCCATCTTCAGCCAAAGCAATTCCGTTTACAATCACTTTTTTGTAAACAACTCCACTCGGCAATTTACCAACCTTATGAAGAGCTGTCGCCAAGACAAGCAAACTGTAAAACCAACCTCTTGTCTGGTCCATCCCTTCTGCGATAAAATCCGCAGGGAAACCAAAAGGTGCTTCGTCTTTTTTTGTGTCTTTTTCAAACGGATAATGAGATTGTCCATAAGGCATTGAGCCTGACTCAAACCAACAATCAAAAACATCAGGAACGCGTTTGAACATTCCTCCACATTGGCAATTAAATTCAACATCATCTATATACGGACGATGTAAATCAAGCTCGTAATCATTGTTGTGAGGAATCGGAGTAAATTCAAGTTTCTCAAATTCTCCAGTATTTATAAAGTCTTTTCCTCTCGCCCTTTTGTAACCAGAAGCTTCTTTTGTATCCATTCCTTGAGCACCAGAAAACAAAAGCCAAATTGGATATTCGTGACTTACTATCAAAATATTTTTTCCAGAATACTTTTTATCTATTTCATATAAGAAAGATGATATTCTGCTTTTGGCGCTCAAAAGATTTTCTCCTTCTGGAACAGGCTTTTTGAATTTTTCTTCGTAATTATCCAATGACCCAAAAAATTCATGATATTCTTTATCATTTTTTCCTTCAAAAATCCCGAAGTTAGGCTCTCTTAATCTTTCGTCAAAAATAATCGCATCTTTATCAAGCCCACAACCTTCAGCGATAATTTCGGCTGTTTTTTTTGTTCGGATAAAATCAGAAGAGAAAATTAAATCTATCTTTTCTTCTTTTATTTTTTCAGCTAAATCAACAGCTTGTTTTTCTCCTAATTCTGTTAAAGTATGAGGATTAGTGTATTTAGAACTAACAACTCCCCCATTAAGATTATGCTCTGCTTGTCCATGGCGAGCTACAAAATATTTATTGTCTGATTTAGGTAATTTGTTTTGAATATCTTGGATTGAGCCTGCGACTTCAACTTTTTTACAGGTATCACAAACCCAAACAGGCAAAGGCGCACCCCAATAACGAGTTCGAGAAATTGCCCAATCTCTTGACCCTTCAAGCCATTTTCCAAAACGCCCATCTTTAACATGCTCAGGAACCCATTTTACTTTTTGATTATTGGCGATCAATTCATCTTTGATTTTAGGAACTTCTACGAACCAAGAAGAAGCTGCATAATTTAACAGCGGAGTTTTACATCTCCAGCAATGTGGATACGAGTGAGTAATATTTGTCTTACTGAAAAAATGCCCGTTTTCTTGAAGCCACTTAATAACCTCGATGTCCGTTCGCATATGAGCGATTTTGTCTTCATCCGTGTCTTTTGGTTTAACTTTCATCCCTTCAAATTCTTTTGGAACAAAACCACTTATAAATTGTCCATCCATTCCAACATGCTGAATAAAAGGCAATTTTTCTTTCTGCCCCAAATTCATATCATCCTCACCAAAAGCAGGAGCAATATGAACGATACCTGTTCCGTCTTCGGTGTTTACGAAGTCGGCGCCGTAGATTTTCCAACCCCGTTCACAATCGCTTTGATCAAGTGGATGTGAACAGGCATTTTCTTCCTCTTTATAATAATCGAATATGGGTTGATAAGATTTGCCGATAAGTTCAGAGCCTTTGATTGTTTTGATAATTGTTGATCCTTCAACAACATCCTCTCCTTTTTTTTGAACAGAAGCATACACCAACCCAAACGCCAATTTTAAAGAATCAGTATCAGATCTTTCAAACAAACTATCATAAATATCCTTTGCAATTATACAGTTCTGGTATTCTATTCCGCCAGTTTCTGATCTCTTAAAATAATCTAAAGTTCTAACCTTTACATAATCAATCTCCGGATTAACCGCCAAAGCAACATTGCCAGGTAAAGTCCACGGAGTTGTTGTCCAAGCCAAAATAAAAGTATTCGGCTCATCTTCTAATTCAAACTTTACCGTCACTGAAATATCTTTAATGTCTTGGTATGCATCTGGCTGGTTTACTTCAAAATTGGCGAGGGTTGTTTCGCACCTTGGACAAATATGCATCGGCTTGTGCCCTTTGTAAATCAAACCATTATCATAAAGAGACTTGAAAATCCACCAGATTGATTCAGTGTATTTCCAATCCATCGTCTTGTAACTCGCTTCCATATCAACCCATCTTCCTATTCTCGGAATTATTTCTTTCCAATCTTTATCATAAGTAAGAACGCTGTCGTGAGCAGCTTTGTTGAATTTATCAATTCCGTATTCTTCAATATCTTTTTTGGAATTAAGCCCAAACTCTTTTTCAATCATATTTTCAATCGGCAAACCATGGCAATCCCAACCCCAACGACGAGACACAGTATTCCCTTTCATTGTTTGATAACGAGGGACAGCATCTTTCATAATGCTCGCCAAAAGATGTCCGTAGTGAGGAAGTCCTGTCGCAAAAGGAGGTCCATCATAAAAAGAAAATTCTCCTGTTGGCTCATCACCAGCAGGTTTTTCAACGCTTTTTTCGAAAATCTTATTATCTTGCCAGAATTTTAATATCTTTTGCTCTGATTCTGATATAGGTGAATTTTGTGTTTTTTCTTCATTATTCATAAGTAGAATAATAGCATTTTGAGGTTTAAATTCAAACCAAAATCCACCCCAGCCCTCCTTTAACAAAAAAAGGGTCTAAACCAAAAGTCCCTTACAACCTGGCTATCGCATAGCCAGGTTTACGAAGCGAATACTTATCCACATATTAGTGCTATTTTATAAAGGGAAACTTCATAAAAATTTTATCTCTAAAGTGGTATAATTATTAGAACCATGGAGGAAATTGTTTTGCAACTACAAAATTACGTAACTGGTGCTGGAATTTTAGCACCAGTGGTTTATGTCCTCGTAATGATATTAGCAATTATTGTCTCCCCAATTCCATCAAGTCCTCTAATTATTTTTGCCGGTGTAACTTTCGGATGGATTAAGGGCTTTGCCTTGTCTCTTTTAGGTATGGTTACAGGTGCGGTCATTGCTTTCTATGTTGCCCGCATTTTAGGAAGACCGATTGTTGAAAAGCTGGTGTCGCCCAAAACTCTAGCTAAAACTAAAAAAATGATGCCAGAAAACAAGCTAACGCTAGCTGTTTTTTTTCTACGGATACTCCCCTTACCATTTCTCGACGCCGTAAGTTATGCCGCGGGATTAACCCAAATGTGTTTCAGACATTTTTTTATGGCAACTGTTTTTGGGCTTATTCCTCTTGTTTTTACCCTATCTTACTTTAGCGAAGACATAAAAGACCCTATATCACTAATTGTCATCGCATTATCAACAATAATAATATTCTTCGTGTTTTCGAAAGTGTACTACGAAAATCATTATAAGGAGTAAAAACACTTCAACAACCCGTCATTTTGCTCTAGCAAAATACCACCCCTCTTAAAAGAGGGGAATTACAACGGCGAAAAGCCCCCGCTCTCCCCTAAAAGATAAAAGGGGGGCAACTACATCCTTTCTGGAACAGAGATTCCAAGGAGAGATAGACCTGTTTTGAGTATTTGGGTTGTTTTTTGAGTTAAAACAAGACGAAAATCCTTTTCTTCCTTTTTTTCGGCGTTCATAACAGGCAAAGCTTGGTAGAATTTATTATATAATTGGGCTAAATCAAAGAGATATTGGGCAATCATATGGGGATGAAATGAATCTGATGCTTGCTTAACACTCTCCATAAAAAAACTTAATTTAAGCGCTAATTTACGCTCTAAAACATCGTTAAACTCTTTAAATTCAACGTTTTTAATACTTCCTTCAGCTTTTCTTAAGATAGAATTGGCTCGAGAATAAGTATATTGTAAGTAGGGTGCAGAATAACCATCAAGACTAAGCATCTTATCCCAAGTGAAAACAATATTTGATTCTCTGTTTTGTCCGAGATCGGCAAATTTTACAGCGCCAACTCCAAGTATTTTTGCAAGTTCTTTTTTCTCTTGTCCTTCAATGGAACTATTTTTTTCTACTAAAATATTTTCGATCTTTTCTTCTGCTTCATCTAAAAGATTTTCCAAGCGGACAGTATTCCCTTTTCTAGTAGACATCTTTCCTTCAGGAAGACGAACCATGCCGTTTTGGATATGGACAAACTCACCCGGAATTATCCATCCCGCTCTTTGAGCAGTATTATACACTTGCTTGAAATAATGGCCTTGCTCTGAGCCAACACACTGCAAAACCAAATCAGGTTTAAATTCTGATTTGTAAAATTTAATTGCAGCTAAATCACGGGTCGCATACAAAGTCGCACCATCTGATTTTTGAATAAGCAGAGGCGAAGGAGAAAAAGCTTCTGGAAATTCAACCATTATTGAGCTATCTTCATTTTTAACGGCAATTTCTTTTGTAATAAGTTCATCAATAACAGTTTTGGTATCATTTTTGTAAAAAGCCTCTCCGTGCATGTAATCAAAAGAAGTTCCTAAGCGCTTATACATTTTTTCAAACTCTTTCAAACTTTCCCCTTTGAACCATTCCCAAAGTTTTGTGTTCTCTTCATCACCATCTTCTAATTTTTTGAATTCTAATCTCGCTTCGTCTTCCATTTCACAAACTTTTGAAACATCTTCTTCAACTTCTTTGTGAAAACGGACATAAAGCGCGTTAAGTTCGGTTATTGGATTTTTTTCTATTTTCTCTTTCTCTCCCCACTTTTTATAAGCGACAATAAGTTTACCAAACTGTGTTCCCCAATCTCCCAAGTGGTTATCTGTAATGACATTTTCTCCCAGAAATTTAAAAATGTTGACCAAACTTTGCCCAATGATATTTGAACGTAGGTGCCCAACAGACATCGGTTTTGCAATATTTTCTTGCCCATATTCAACAACAATGGTTCTTGGCTTCTTATTTTTCGGTGCTTTTTCTGCTTTTTGAGACTCACCCCAAACAATTTCATCTTTTAGCCAAAAGTTAATGAAGCCTGGACCAGCGATTTCTGTTTTTTCAACATGCTTATTAAATTCATTTGATTTTGAAAGTTCTTCTTGGATTTTTTCTGCCGTTTCCCGAGGTCCGTCAACTAGCAGATCTTTCAAAACCATAGCTACATTACTCGCATAATCAGCGTGTTCGCCTGCCGCAGAAACATCAAACAAGGTCCTTTGACCAAGCTCAGGGTTAAAAATCTCTTTATTGTAAAGATTTTTAATAACTATCTCTATTTCCTTTTTAATCAAATTTTTCATTATCTCTCTAATTTAACATATTTAGATGTAAATTGCTAAACACTCGATACTTAGCGGTTAGACCACTAAGTAGCCATATCCTCTAAAAGAGGGGACTGGCAACATTACCCTGTTATCCCCTTAATATAGAGGAATTAAAGAAATTTTTCTGCTATAATAAAAGTATTATGAAAAACTTTTCTAAAAAACTTAACCCTTTTAAACAGTGTAAAGAATATAATGTTAGTATGTGGAAATGTCCCCAATTTCTCTTCCCTGTAATGGGAGCTGTTATTATTGCTTCTATTATTGCAACTTACGTAATTGCCCGACGTTTTGTTGAAGAAGAATTTGTAGCACTAATAGTACTTGGAATCACCGCTCTCCTTTTCGTTGCTGACTATATTATAATTTCTTCATTCGAAAGATTAGCCCAGGCATCAAAATCAAAATCTGAATTTATAAGTGTACTATCTCATCGGCTTAGAGAGCCCCTTTCTTCTGTAAAATGGGGGCTGACATTGGTCACAGATAATATGAACAAACAACAATCTGTTCCAAAAGAAACAATTGAGACCATTAGAACCCAGAATGAGAAAATGATAAATATAGTAAACGATCTTCTAATGTTTTATAACATTGAGAATAACAAATTAGTGATAAACCCATCCCCTTTCTCTCTGTCTGAACTAGTTAATGAAATTATCAAAAGAAAAATCCAAGCCCATGGAGCTGACGTTAACATCTCCACAACAATTCCGCCTTCTCTGCGGAATGTCTTTGCTGATAGACAAAAAATTAAAGCAATATTAAATCACTTAATTGACAATGCGATAACATATAGCAAAGGACAAGGTAAAAAAATTGTGGTTAGCTTGAGCCAACAAAGCAAATTTATTCAAGTAATGGTAAGCGATGAAGGAATTGGTATACCAAAAAAAGAAATTGAAAGAATTTTTGATAAATTTTTTCGAGGAGAGGGTAAGCCACAATTTGAGACAGAAGGAACTGGAATTGGACTATTTATATCCAAAGTCTTAGTCGAAAAATCTGGAGGTAAGATAGGAGTAGATAGTGTGGAAGGACAAGGAACAGATTTTTGGTTTACTCTTCCCGTTTCTTCTAAAAACTAAAGGAATTAAAATAAGACACTATTTTAAACAAAAACATGGAAAATCAAACACAAAATCAATCTTCAGCTCAAAAGAAAAAAATACTTTTTATTGAAGATGATAAAATCTTTCAAAGAATTATTAAAGAGACATTAACCGAAAATGATTTTGGATACGTCGGTGCTTACGATGGTGATTCGGGATTAAAGTTAGCAGAAGAAGAGTCTCCTGATTTAATATTATTAGACATCTTACTGCCAAATAAGAATGGTTTCGAAGTTTTGTATGAGCTAAAAGCTAGTCCTAGATTAAAAAGTACTCCAGTTATAATCTTAAGCAATCTCGACGGAGCACAGAACAGAAACAAAGCCGAAGACCTTGGTGTCACAAAGTTTCTAAACAAAACTGATTACTTGCCAGATGATATTATTGAGGAAATAAAACAAGTACTTTAAATTTATGCGTGTTGAACAAAAACAGTTAAAATTATTCCTCTTAGACTCAGGACTTGTCACAAGCGAGGACATTGAAAAGGCGGAGAAGAAAGCTGAAGATAAAGGTCAAGATATCGGAGACATATTAGTCAACGAAGGAAAGATTAGCGAAGAAAATTTAAGAAGAATCCGCGCCTACATTTTGGGGATACCGTTTGTTAGTCTTAAAAATCAAAAAATTGATTTTGCTATTTTGAGTTTAATACCAGAGCCTATCGCTAGAAATAATAATATTGTCGCATTCAAAAAAACAGGGAAAGATCTTGAAGTGGCGATGCTAGACCCTCAAAATCTTGAAATTATTGACTTTATTCGAAAGAAATCTAAACTTAAAATCCTCCCCAGACTAACCGATACAGATTCTATTAAATCTGCACTTATTCAATACCAAAAAAGTTTGCGGGCTGAATTTAAAGATATTATTCAGAAAGAAGCAGATTCTATCAATATTCAACTAGCAAAAGACGAGGGAGGTGAAGAAGACGAAGAGAATTTGAAAAAATTAGCAGAAGACATACCTGTTGTTAAGATTGTCGATACCCTTCTAAAACATGCTATTTTACAAAGAGCGAGTGATATACACATAGAGCCACAAGAAAAAGACCTTATTGTTAGGTATAGAATTGATGGAATATTACACGATGCAATGGTGTTACCAAAAGATGCCGCCCAAGGAGTAACAGCCAGAATAAAAGTTTTGGCAAATCTTAAGCTTGATGAAAAAAGATTGCCCCAAGATGGACGATTTAAAATCGAGACAGACACAGAGAAAGTTTCCTTCAGGGTCTCTATTTTGCCTGTGCACTACGGAGAAAAAACCGTTATGCGTCTTTTAAAGGAAACCTCTGCTGGATTTACACTGGAAGCTTTAGGTTTTACTGAAAGCCAAATAGATGATATTAATTTTGCAATTAAAAAACCAACAGGGCTAATACTGGCTACAGGACCAACTGGTTCAGGAAAAACAACTACTTTATATACTATTTTGGATATTCTCAATACTCCAGAAGTTAACATATCTACGATTGAAGATCCCGTAGAATATCAAATTGAAAGGATTAATCAAACTCAAGTTCGGCCAGATATAGGATTTACTTTCTCTTCCGGACTAAGAACTTTAGTGAGGCAGGACCCTGACATTATTATGGTTGGAGAAATTCGAGACACCGAGACGGCATCTCTTGCTATTAATGCAGCGCTAACTGGACACATGGTTTTGTCCACACTGCATACTAACTCAGCAGCAGGTTCTATCCCCCGTTTACTTGATATGGATGTAGAGCCTTTTTTGATGGTTTCTACTATAAATGCAATTATTGCTCAGCGACTTGTTAGGAAGCTCTCAAAAAATAAAGAAAAATATTTTTTGAATAAAGAAGAGGTTGAAAATTTAAAACGCAGTGTTAATTTAGACCGAGCTTTAGAAATATTAAAAAGAGAGAAAGTTATCGACCCAAAAACTAGTGACTGGACAAAGATTCCATTTTACAGACCAAAAGCTACTCCTGACGAATCTGGTTATAAAAGCCGTGTTGGAATCCACGAAGTTTTTAAAAATTCAGAAGCCATTAAAGAACTCATTATGAAACGAGCAACAACCGACCAAATTGCAGCTCAAGCCAAAAAAGAAGGAATGATGACAATCGTTGAGGACGGTATTTTGAAGGCAGTACAAGGAATGACGAGTATCGAAGAAGTTTTGAGGGTAACAAGGGATTAACAAATATGAAATATATTTACACAGCCACAAAGATAGACGGCGGAGAAACGAAAGGTTCTATGGAGGCGAAGAGTCGTTTTGAAGTTGCAAAAAGTTTACGAGAGCAAGGATATACGATTGTAACTTGCGAAGAAGCAAAGCTATCTAAGAAACTTTCTGTCTCTTTAAACATTTTTAAAGGCAAGGCATCTCTAAGTGACAAGATTAATTTCAGCCATAATTTATCTGCGATGATCTCTGCTGGGTTATCTTTGCTTAAATCGCTAGAGATACTGCAAAAACAAACAAAAAAGGAGGGGTTTAAAGAAGTTATCGACAACATCAATATAAGTATAAAACAAGGAATTTCTTTAAATGAAAGCATGAAGAAACATACCGACACTTTCTCCCCTCTCTTTATTGCTATGGTAAAAGTTGGAGAAGAAACAGGAAAACTTAGTGAGACACTTGAAATAATTGCTGAACAACTTGAACAAGACTACACCCTTAGGAAAAAAGTCAAAGGAGCAATGATGTACCCATCGATTATTCTTGTCGCGATGGGGATTATTGGCGTCCTAATGCTTATTTATGTAATTCCAACCCTTGTGGGTACTTTTAAAGACTTAGGGGCAGAATTACCAGCAAGTACTAAAATAATCATTGGAATAAGCGATTTCTTGATAAATCATATTGTTTTGTTTTTTCTTAGTCTAGCTGGTTTTATTCTAATTTTTTGGACAATAGTAAAATCTCCTCAAGGGAAAAAAGGTGTCAATATCTTTTTATTAAAAATGCCCTTAGTTTCTTCTTTAGTTAAGAAAATTAATTCTGCTAGAACAGCGAGAACACTTGCTTCTTTGGTTAGCTCAGGCTTAGATGTTGTTGAGTCAATCTCGATTACTCAAGAAGTTTTACAA
>Ga0066639_10002075_pt1 | contig 17650 bp, 20 predicted proteins | sample CryGeyCG2114_010_2_FD_59504 | JGI IMG/M metagenome (GOLD analysis project Ga0066639, IMG submission 59504) | Groundwater microbial communities from aquifer - Crystal Geyser CG10_big_fil_rev_8/21/14_0.10 | ecosystem: Environmental > Aquatic > Deep subsurface > Groundwater | place: USA: Utah...
TCCCGTAGGAGTCTGGGCAGTGTCTCAGTCCCAGTGAGACGGGTCATGCTCTCACACCCGTTACTCGTCATAGCCAAGGTGGGCTTTTACCCGCACCTTCTAGCTGATAAGCCATAGGCTCCTCTCGAGGCGTCGGAGCTTTAAGTGGGAATGACTTTTGCCCCCCCACTTTTATCGAGTATTATTCCCGCTTTCGCGGGATTATTCTCGTCCTCGAGGTAGATTACCAATGTGTTACTCTCCCGTTTGCCATGGTATACCGAAGTATACCATTCAACTTGCATGCCTTAGCCACGCCGCCAGCGTTCATCCTGAGCCAGGATCAAACTCTCGAAAAGTTTTTGACTAGGTTTACTTGCCTAGTGAAATATATCCAAAGAGATATATTTCAAAGATTTATTTGAAGTAATTAAGACTTCATTGGTTGTTTAAATTGGCGCCTGTTAGCACCAAAATCTTATATTCAATTTTTAATGAGCTTTCAAAAGATGAAAAAAACAGACCTTACAAAGCCTGAATTTCATTGTAAGCTGAATAATTTTTAGTTTGTTTTTTATTTCCGCATAATTTTGAAATTAGCGTATTTATTATATTAAATTATTTTTTAGCTAATGTCAAGTATTTTGGGGTGATTTTTATTGCTTTTTTTAATAATATATAAAAATTAATAAATTTGACTAATAATAAAGAAAAAATTATTTTTATTTTTTATTAATTTTATATGATTTTCACATGTTTTACACATATTATTTTTTAGCAATTTTCCAAAGTAAATTAAAATGTTTTAAATAAGAACTTCTTAATTCTTGGTTTCTGATATCAATTATAAAGTTATTTTTTCCAAAAGATATAAGACTTATGCTTTCTTCCCAGACTACTATACCAATAGGACCTAATAAGTTATCTGGTAAAAATTTAATATCTCTAAGTTTTGATTTTGATTTTTTATATAAATCCTCATAATCTTTTCTGTTTGAATCACTGGCAATATTCTTTGAGTATATTTTTCTTTCTTCTCTTTTTTTTAAATATTCTCCATACAAAAATCCTTCTTCCATTACTTCTTCAAATTTTTTAATAAAATTAATTAAGACATAGACAGTTATTCCGACTGGTTGGTTTTTAAACTGGTTTAGATAAAATCGTTGTATTTTTTGCCTTCCATCATAAATCGAAATTTCATGATCATATTTATTTTTTCCAAGTTCTTTTTCAATATTTTTACTAATTCTTTTTGCTATCAATTCCTGTTTTTGTAGATTTTCTACAATTATTTTTGGGTCATTTATTTTGAAGTGATGAATTTTGTTTTTTATGGTTTTTGTAACCATGTTTTTTTTCTCCAGAGAATCCAAAGCATTATAAATAATTTGACGGTGAAATTTAAGGTCATTAATAATGCCGCCAACCGGGGTTTCCCCGATTTTTAACAGGCTTAAATATACTGATATTTCATTATTAGTAAGGCCTAGTTTTTTTAAGTCTTCTTGCATATTTTTTTGGATTATTAATAAAAAAAGAGGATTAAAATGTGTCAATAAAAAAATGACACCGAAATTTTTATTTAGCTAATCTTACTTATATTATATATCAAAATTTAATTGCTGTCAACAAAATATTGTTGACATGATTATTAATTCGTGGTATACTGCAAAATCAAATCAAAAATGTTTTTTAAAACTAAGTAAGCAAACACTATACCAACAAAAGACCAGGGAAGGAGAAAAAAATGTTGAAAGATGGATGGAAGAAGCGATGTGTATCTTATGAGAGCATTCACTCCATTGATCCGCAAGATATTAGTATTCTTGTGGAGAGTCTTGAGATCAGGGATAGTGATATCATAGCTGATTTGATGTGCGGCTATGGTGCTGTGGCAAGTGAAGTGCTTAAGCAAGCAAGAGAAAAGGGAATAGGCATCAACTTGATTCTACTTGATGCGTATCTAGAGCAGATCAAGAGGGTCCCATCTCATGTTAACTGCAGAAGGCTTATCGAAGATATTAGACAGAGTAGTATTGAGCCGGGTTCTGTCGACAAGGCTGTCATCAAAATGGGCTTGCATGAGCTTCCTGCAGAGGATCAGCAATCGGTGGTTGATCGGATTTATAGAATACTCAAGCAAGGAGGGATTCTTTCAGTTTGGGACGTAATGCACATGACACTCGAAGATCAAACGCTATTTCGTCTCATTATCAGCAAGAAAGACAAGCTGGCTGGTTTTGAGTCGTTCGTTGAAAAGAGATATTTCTTCAGGCAGTCTGAGATTGAAGAATATCTCAAGAATGCTGGCTTTAACGTAGAGTTTGTCCACGAGATAAGGTATCGGCTACACACAAGCAAGAGACTGGATACTGAATTCGGCGGCGATAAAGGAAAGCTTGAAGAATGGAACCAGTATGTAAGGGAGGTTGTTCCTGATTCGATGAAAGAGCGGCTTGAATTCAGGGACAGGGGGGAAAACATTTCGATGACGCTAAGGAAAGGTATTATAAGGGGCAAGAAGAAGTAACACACGGCCATTAATAGAACAAAAACTCGTAACCAAGACCCATCGAGTATAAATAAGGGTCTTTTTTCTTTGTGTAAAAAATTATACAAAAATGGTATAATATTTGTATGAAAAAACAAAAAACGCTAAAATTTCCAAAAGATTTTCTTTGGGGCACTTCTACTTCAGCCTATCAAATAGAAGGTGAAATTATCAATGATTGGAGTGAATGGGAAAATAAACGAGTTAAAAGTAAAAAATTTAAAGTTAGAAAGTTAAAGGAAGAAGATTATGTTTGTGGGCAGGCATGCGACTCTTATCATCGGTATGAAGAGGATTTTTATTTGGCAAAAAGTTTGAATACCAATGCAATTCGTTTTGGGATTGAGTGGGCTCGGGTAGAGAGCAAAAAAGGAAAGTTTGATGAAAAAGAAATAGAGCATTATAGGAAGGTTATCGAATCTGCCAAAAAAAGAGGGTTTAAAATAGTTTTGACTCTTTGGCACTGGACTAATCCTCTGTGGCTAGCAGAAGAAGGTGGATGGACAAATAAAAAAATTATTGAATATTATTCTCGATACGTGAAAAAAATAGTAGAAGAATTTGGGAGTGATATTGACTACTGGGTGACACTCAATGAACCAATGGTGCATATTTCAAATGGATATTTAACTGGTAAGTTTCCGCCAAACAAGAAATGTTTTTTCAAGGCACGAAAAGTTTTTAATAATTTGGTTCGAGCTCATAAAGAAGCTTATAAAATAATTCACGAGAATAAAAAGAATGCGCAAGTGAGCATTACTCAGCTTACAAATTATTTTGAGCCAGCTCATAAGTGGTGCCTAATTGAAAAGAGCTTAACAAAATTATTTAATTATTTTTGGAATTTGCGGTTTTTAAATAAAATAAAAAATCATTTGGACTTTGTTGGAGTTGATTATTATTTTCATGATCGAGTTGTTTGGTATCCGCCATTCAAGAAAAATTTAAATAAAATTACAACTGATATGGGGTGGGAAATTTTTCCCGAAGGGATTTATCATGTATTGAAGTTACTCAGTAGATATAAAAAACCAATTATTGTTCTAGAAAATGGTTTAGCTGACAAAGAAGATAAATTCAGAGCTGACTTTATTCGTAAACATATATATAATGTATATAGGGCGATTGAAGAGGGCGTTGATGTGAAAGGATATTTTTATTGGTCGCTTCTTGATAATTTTGAATGGGCAGAAGGATGGTATCCCAAGTTTGGACTTTTTGAAGTAGACCGTGAAACAAAGGAAAGAAAAATTCGGCCAAGTGCAAAAGTATATTCTGAAATTTGTCAATCAAATAAATTAAACATATGAACAAACCAATATTAATATTAATATTATGTGTGCTTTTATTTATTCTGCTCTTTGGTTTAAATTCAAAAGATCCTTTCGATCCTTTGGTTCACCCCAAACAATATGTTGGAGAAGTTATAAAGAATTATAAGAATTTTTATAAATAAAATTAACTTGTCATTCCCGCGAAAGCGGGAATCCAGGACGTAGACGATAAGAAACCAAGATTCCCGCCTGCGCGGGAATGACAGAAAATATTATGTGGTTAGTTGTAGCGATTTCATCTTATTTCATAAACGCAGGTGTTTATGTGGCGGATAAATTTTTGTTATCCAAAAAAATTCACTCTTCTATTACTTATGCTTTTTTTGTTGGCATTTGGAGCGTGTTTAATATTTTTTTACTAGTTTTTGATTTTTGGGTTCCAAGTTTGAGAGAATTATCAGTAGATCTATTAGCCGGCCTTTTGTTTCTAGTTACACTTGTATTTTGGTACAAGGCTCTTCATCAGAGCGAGGCGACACGAGTGGTTCCGATCGTAGGAGCTTTGGTTCCTATTTTTAGTTTTTTATTTTCTTTTGTTTTTTTGGGAACGAGCTTGGGGGAGAGGCATTTGCTTGCTTTTATAATATTAATTAACGGAGGAATATTAATTTCTGTAAAACATACGAGATTTTATAAGATTGGAGAAGTTTGGGAACGATTTAGGATTGTGTTTGGTGATATTCTTGGAGGAATTCATGCTCAGTATCGGCCAGCAAGAAGATTGGTTGTAAATTCAATTACCGCTGCTATATTTTTTGCAGCTTACTATGTAATGATAAAATATATTTATTCAACCCAGCCTTTCATTGGCGGATTTGTCTGGTCGCGTATGGGAACCTTTTTGGGGGTAATTTTGATTTTGTTTATACCTGATTGGAGAAAGAAGATTGTAGAAGGGCAAAGGGGGACTAAGACGCCAAAAAATCTTTTTTTCTTTTTGATTGTTCGAATTCTCGCAGCCCTGGCATTTATAATGCTCAACTGGGCAATCAGTATGGGAAATGTAGCTTTGATAAATTCACTGCAGGGTGTCCAGTATGTATTTTTGTTTTTGCTTGTTCTATTTATTTCTGCTAAGTTTCCAAAGATACTCAGAGAAGAAATTGGCGGAGGAGTGTTGCTTCAAAAAGTGATAGGTATAGTTTTGATTTGTACAGGATTATATATGTTGATAACATAATTTAGGTAGGTAGGCAGTAGGCAATAGGCGATAGAGATGAGAAAAGTTTTTTGAAAATAAAAAAACCCCGCATCTGTTGGTTTGGACACGGGGCGGAAAGAGGGTAAAGGGATTTTTTAACCTCTACATCTACGCACAATATAGAGGTCGCGGCAACAAGCACTTTCAATATGACCCCAGCAACCACGCCACCGCCAACTGTAGCTGTTCCAAAAAACAAAAAACGCCGGAAATATAGATCTGGTAAGGCGGTGATGACGTTGCCAATCTGCAAATACGAATTCTTTAGAACGAAAGTGTTCGGATATTTCGCCTTGATGATCTAACAGATAAAAACCTTCATGCTGATCAAAATTGGCGCCTAAATCAATTGCCCGTTTGCTTATTAAGCCACTGTTAATATCCCCTTCCTTTTTATGAACGATATTTATAATGTCGCAGGCATGATCGCCATAGGTCATTATAGTTGACAATGAACTTGTCTCGCATATGATTATCATTTCTATCTCCTCTTTTTTTTCTAAATAAAAAGGGAATGCAAAAATCAACGATTTGATTTATTAATATATCATAAAAATTAAAATATGTCAATTGTTTTACTAATATTTTTAATATTTTATTTAATTTTAGCTATTAAAAAAATAGACTGGGCTTTGATGCTCATTATTTTTTCTTTACCTCTTTATGTAGTGAGATTTGATTTTATTATCCCTACGACTATTTTGGAATTGATGATTTTAGTATGTTTTGCGGTTTGGTTTATTAAAAATTTTAAACAAATTACTACAAATATAAAATATTCTTTTCGACACGGGATCCTTCGTCACTCCGCTCCTCAGGATGACAGAGTCAGGGTGCCATATCCTTTTGCGTTGGAAATTGTTTTACTTTTGATCATTTCCTATATCGCAGTTGGTTTTTCTGGATTTTCAGATTCCGCACTGGGAATTTGGAAAGCTTATTTTTTTGAACCAGTTTTGGTTTTTATTTTGATTTTAAATATTTTTTGTAAAAAAAATGTAGAGACGCATTGCAATGCGTCTCTACAAAAAATATTGTGGCCGTTGTCTTTGTCTGCCTTTTTTGTTTCTCTCTTTGCTATTTATCAGAAATTCACCGGAGATTTCATTGCCAACCCTTTGTGGGCGGCGGAAGAAACCAGGCGCGTCACTTCTATTTTTTCTTATCCAAATGCAGTGGGACTTTTTCTTGCGCCTTTGGTTCTTGTTTTTGAAGGCTGGCTTGTGAGTGTCATAAAAAACTCAACTCCCAATACGGAAAAAAAACAGATTATAAAAATTAGCTATATTAGTTTGGTGGTTATGCTATCTATTTTAGCAATATTTTTTGCCAAGTCAGAGGGGGCGTTGATTGGTGCGGTAGCTGGCCTCATAATTTTCGGATTATTTTTTGATAAAAAAATGAGATGGGCGACTATAGTTTTAGTCATTGTGGTGGGGCTGGGAATTTTATCTTATCAACCCACCAGAGATTATGCTTTGAAAAAAATTACCCTCAAGGATTTATCCGGAGAAATTCGAAAACAGCAATGGCGAGAAACTTGGCAAATGTTGAAGAATAAAAAATTTTTCATGGGTACCGGATTAAACAATTATCAAACATCAATTTTGCCATATCATCAGGACGGAATATTTTTTGATTTTGATAATGATCCAGAGTTTCGGAGGCATGTAGTTTGGAATGAAGAATACAAAAAAAGCCATTGGCAACCAGTAGAAATTTATCTCTATCCTCATAATATATTTTTGAATTTTTGGACCGAGCTTGGGCTGGCTGGAGCGCTTCTTTTTGTTTGGATAATTGCGAAATTTTTTGTAATCGGATTTAAAAATTTGGGCCAAGAAAAAAAATATCTACCCATCGGCTTGATTGGCGCGATGGTTGTGACTGTAGTTCATGGTTTGGTTGATGTCCCATATTTCAAAAATGATTTGGCAGTTATGTTTTGGGTATTGATAGCGCTTTTATCTATAATAAATATTTTAAACAGAGAAGATAAAACAATAATATGAATATAGTATTACAAAAATATTTGGCTGATGCCGGAGTTTGTTCTAGGCGAAAAGCAGAAGAACTGATCAAAAAAGGTAAAGTAAAAATAAATGAAAAAGTTGCTAAATTGGGAGATAGGATAAAGACAGGAGATAAGATTTTTTTAGACAAAAAACAAATAGGGTTGGCAAAAGAAAAGATTTATATTATTCTTAATAAGCCTATTGGATATACTTGCACAAATAGAAAATTTAAAGGGGAGAAAAATGTATTTGATTTGGTGACACACCCCAAGCCACTTTTGAGAGGGGATGTGCGTTTGGTGGTGGCAGGAAGGCTTGATAAAGATAGTCGAGGACTAATTATTCTCACAAACGATGGAGAATTTGTAAATAAAGTTACCCACCCAAAATACGGACATGAAAAAAAGTATGAAGTGGAAATAAAGACTCAAGATTCAACAATTAAAAATAAAGAAATAATTGATAAATTTAAAAAAGGAATTGATATTGGGGATGGTGATGGAGTGGTTCGAGCTAAAGATATTATTTTATTAAGTGGTCCTTCGACAAGCTCAGGACAACTAAAGTTTTCAATAACTTTAGTTGAAGGCAAAAAAAGACAGATCAGAAGGATGTTTGAAAAAATTAATTACGAAGTTATTGATTTAAATAGAGTAAGTATAGGAAAAATAAAATTAGGTTCTTTGAAAATAGGAAAGTGGGAAAAAATAAAAATTTAATGTGATTTTAATTTTTAGTTATTATTATAATATTGTAAGCCAAAGCTTTGGTAAAAGCATTGGGTTTTTTTGACAATAAAACGTCTTGCCATCCACAAAATAATGGAGGCGTGCCGGAGCGGTTGAACGGGGCGCTCTCGAAAAGCGCTGTCTCGGAAAACGGGACCGAGGGTTCAAATCCTTCCGCCTCCGCCATTATTATGTTTATAAAATCAAATAAATTTAAAAAAATTCAAAAGTATCTCAAGCTAGACAAGCCTTTGATTATTTTTGACATGGAAACTACTGGTCCACAGGTAAGCACTGACAAGATTGTCCAGATGGCTTATATCAAAATTTGGCCGGACGGAAAAACAAAAAAAAACTCCATGCTCTTCAATCCGGAGATGGAGATATCAAAAATAGCTTCGGAAATATGCGGAATTTCAAATAGAAACGTTGAAGATGAGCCGAGATTTAGAGATCGTGCTCAAGAAATCTGGGATATTTTTAATAATTGTTATTATGGCGGATTTAATGTAATGAATTTTGACCTTCCTGTCCTGAGAAGAGAGTTTATCCGCGTAGGCATGGATTTTATTTATAAAACATCACAGATAATTGATTCAAGGGTTATTTTTTGGTTTATGGTGCCTCGCAATCTCTCTTCTGCTTATAAATATTTTTGCAACAAAGAATTTCGAGTTGAAAAAAATGCTTTATCCGACGTAGAGGCTTCGGCTGAAATTTTGCTCAAACAACTAGAAAAATATAGTGAATTTTATAATCTTGACTTCATAAATTCAATGCATCAAAACTTTAGTGAAGAATCATCTGATAATAGTAGAAAATTTTATTGGAAGGATGGAAAGGCCCATTTTTCTTTTTCCAAGCACAAAGATAGGCCGCTTTCTGAAGTGGCAGAAGAAGATCCAGGATTTCTGGAGTGGATATTGGAAGAAGATTTCACAAAAGAAGTGAAAGCAATTGTTAGAGAAGTGGTAAATAAAAATAGAAAATCAAAAGAAAAATAAATGGACACAATTTCCCATGCTTTGTGGACAAATTTAATTTTTAAAGAGCTTCCGCCAAGCGAAAGGGCTTGGGCAATAAGTTTCGGCATAATGCCTGACATTATAAGTTTTTCTTTGGCGTATAAACATTTTTTGAAAAAGACTCTGGGTATCAAGGGGCCAAAATTAAGCCGGATGCCGAAATTTGTTTTCAAACTTTATAATTACACTCATAGTTTCATAATTTGGCTTCTTATTTATTTTGTGCTAAGATTTTTTGCGCCTGATTGGATCAGTTTGGCGTTTTTCGGCTGGGCGTTGCATATATTTATAGATATTTTTACTCACAAGAAAAATTATTTCCCCACGCCTTTTTTGTGGCCGATTTCCAAGTACAAATTTTCAGGTATAAATTGGACCAACCGTTGGTTTATGCTTTTTAACTATGCGGTTTTGATTTTTTTGTATTTGGTTTTTTATTTATAAATGATATTATAAAAGAGTCGGCATACTTTAAAGATCTGACATCTTTATTCATTCTCTCAAGTTGAATATAATTTTAATAAATTATGAAGAAAATATTTATTTATTTTTTTGCTGTTTGGTTGATAGCGGGCGTAGTAGCGTCTATTGGAATTAATGATATGCTGCTGTCTGACGAATATGAATTTATTTACGCAGCAGAACAGGCAAAAGATTGGCAAAGTTTCAAAGAGACAATGACTTCAAATATTGGTGGAGAATTTTATCGTCCAGTTTTGTATTTTTCCTTCATGATTGATTATGCCATTTATGGCCTGAATAGCTGGGGTTATCATTTGACCAATAGCATTTTACAAGCTTTCAATACTTTGTTTGTGGCGATGATTGTTTGGGTGTTTGGATTGTTGTATTATGTCAAAAATGAAAATTTAGAAGAAAAGAAAAAAAGAGTTTTACAAACCGCAATTATAAGTAGTTTATTGTTCGCTGTTTTCCCGAGCCATCATGAAGCTGTTACATGGTTGGCAGCTCGAACCGATTTGTTGGCTACTTTTTGGTATTTGCTGACATTGATAGTTTGGTTGTATTTTTTGAAAAAAGTTTTTACTCATTCAGATTCAGAAACCATAGCTACAACAAAAAAAGTTTTATTAGTCGTTTTTACAACATTATTAGCTGGGCTAGCTTTTTTTACCAAAGAAGTTAGCGCCTCTTTGATTATTTTACTTTTGTTGTTAGCGGTTTGGCATGGGGCTTGGTATTTGAAAAAAGATTATAAAAAATGGTTATGGCTGGTTTTGTCTTGGTTGCCTACTTTGTTAGTTTTTGTAAGCTATATTTTGATCAGAAAAAATATTATTAATTATTGGTTCGGAGGATATGTTATAGCTGGTTCTTCTGTTTTTTTGAATATAAGCATGGAAGCTATTATTAGATTTTTGAAATTGCCAATTACTCTATTGGTTTATACTATAAATTATTCTTATTTAAAAGAATTTTTGCAATTTAGAGAAATTAATTTTATAGATTTTTCAAATATTTTTGATTTAATTGCATATTTTTCTCTGTTAGTTTTTTTGGGAACTGTTATTTATTTGGCTTGCAGAAAAAGAATCAAAAAAACGGTAGTATTGTTAGTAATTCCGGTTTTAAGTTTATATATATTTGCCAGTCCGATGATTGGAGTTTTGGGAACTATAAATATGAGCCTGGAATCAACTAGATTTTTGTATTTACCTTCGGTGGCTATGTGCATAATGCTCGCTATGTGGTTGATGATTTTTAAAAATTTTTGGAAATATTTATTTAGCGGATTATTATTGGCAGGTTTTTTATTATTATATATTTTTAATTATTTGCCATGGCAATTGGCCTCTGATTCATCCGCTTCTATTCAGAAGACAATTATTGAAAATCAACAAAAAATTTCCTACGATGATTACGTTTATTTTTTCAATATGCCTGATAATCTTTTTGGAGCATTTGTTTTCAGGAGAGGGCTTACGCAAATGTTTCAGCTTCGCGCTCCAAATATAGATCGAAAAAAAATAATTATCTCAGGCAGAGGGTTGGCTGGCGTATTTGCTCCAGATTGTATTTCTACAATATCAGAAGATTTTTGGTTGATGGATCTAGACGATTCCAATGGACTAGTAAAATCTTTTCAAAAACAATCAATTTCAGAAGCCCCAAATGAAAATATTATTTTTACTGACCACAAAATAGAATTGGTTGATATCAAAAAATTATCAGATAATCAATATGAAATTACGGGATTGAGGCCGGAAGTAATAATTAAAGATATAAATGTAGATCCCAAAAAAATAAAAAATATCGAGCTTGAAATAATACCGCAAAATGATTATTTGTTATTGCAACAACATGTTTATTGGGCAACTCAAGATAGACCATTTTATCATGAATTCAATAGACATATTAGGCGGTATATTGATATAACTATTGAGAATAAAGATTCTCAGAAAATAGATATTCCAGTGTGTCGATATCCAGCTTTTGTTTTTTCTGACACGATAAAAGATATCAGAATAAATATTCCGTTTAAACAAGGAGAAATATTTATATTAAGATAAAAATTTATGAGTTTTGAAAACATTCAACCGCAATATGATTTTAAAAAAGAGAGAACAATAGTAGAGAAGCTTGATCCTAGAGAGGACCCTTCGGACGGTGAAACAGCTGGCCAAAAAATATATCAACTGGCGAAAAGAGGATTTTTTTCAACTACGTCTATTGATGAAGATGCTTTTAAAAAAACATTATCTAATTATTTAAAAACAGGAGATACAGAAGAAGCTCTAGATTTTTTTGATAAAAACTATGACCCAAATGTGACTGCCGATGGATTAGGCACAAACGGCAGAGAAGCGTTTCGAGAAGCTTTGGAAAAAATGAATATTGTTGTTCCAGATGAATTGGAAAATAAAAAACAGCATATAAATTAAATTTTTATATATAATAATATACAAACAGTTTATAGGGCGGATGGCGAATATAACCTCGTGAATTCAAAACAAGGAGGAGTGGTTAAATGGAAGAGGTAAAGATAGAAAAAATTGTGGTTGAGTTAATCAGTTTGCGTATCCCTGAATTTAAGATCCGAATGGCTTTGGGTCTTCCACTGAAAGCGCAGAGTCAAGCCAAAACGGTTTCAGCGGCCAAAAAGGAGCATGAGGATGCTCCCATTGGTAGCGAGAAGCAAACAGTAGCTTTCATCAAGTGGAATCAACTTTCTCTGGGGGAAGTTGAGAATGCTGTTACCGCACCTGAAGTTGAAGAAGCTTTTTTTCGGTCTCCTGCCAAGAGTGAAGCCCGGACAGCAAGCTTCATTAAATGGATAGGACTACTTGAGACCGTGAATGCAGTTAAGGAAGTTTTTGATTATATTACTGATGACACGGCTGAGGCAAAAGCCATCAGACGGATCTACGAATTGCTCATGCATAAAACGAGTGAGGAGGGAGGGGAATTCAAGGAGTAGTAGAAAGTTTGGAAATGACCGCTGGATGGACAGATGTCCTGAAGGCGGTTTTCAATTTGCCAAAAATTGGTAAAAAACCTACAATATTAGTATGAATGAAGAAAAAGAAAAAATTTTAGATTTAACTGAACAAAACGGTGATCAAGTGCTTGATTTGAGTTTGCGTCCCAAAAAGCTAGATGAATACGTAGGGCAAGAAAAAGTAAAAGAAAATATCAAAATTGCGATTGAGGCAGCGCAAAAAAGAGGAGAGCCGATTGAGCATGCGCTTCTCTATGGCGCGCCTGGGCTTGGGAAAACTACTCTGGCGCATATTATATCAAATGAGCTTGGCACAAATATTCGCATAACTTCTGGACCTGCCATTGAAAAAACAGGAGACCTAGCTGCGATTCTTACCAATATGGGCGAAGGTGATATTTTGTTCATTGATGAAATTCATAGGTTAAATAAATCAATTGAAGAAATTCTTTATCCTGCCATGGAAGATTATGCACTAGACATTATTATCGGCAAAGGTCCGTCAGCCAGAACACTTCGGATTGATTTACCGCATTTTACAATCATTGGAGCGACTACCAAGATGAGTCTTCTTTCCGCGCCTTTGCGTGATCGATTCGGCATGACTTATCATCTGAGTTTTTATGAACATGATGATATAGAAAAGATTATAAATCGAAGCGCTAACATTTTGAATGTATCAATGGATGAGATTTCCAGAAAAGAAATCGCCTCTAGATCTAGGCGGACTCCTCGGGTTGCCAATAGGTTGTTGAAGCGAGTGCGAGATTATTCAGAGGTTAAAGGCGATGGAAGTATAGACAGAAATATATGTCAGCTCGCCTTTGATATGTTGGAAGTGGACGAACTAGGGCTTGACTGGATAGATAGAAAAATTTTGGAAATCATTATAGATAAATTCAAAGGCGGGCCAGTTGGTTTAAATACAATCGCAGCTGCCACCGGAGAAGATATGGCGACAATTGAGGAAGTATATGAACCGTATTTGATGCAACTAGGCTTCCTGGATCGTTCTCCTCGTGGTAGAATAGTGACAGATATAGCGCATAAGCATTTGGGCAAAAAACAAAAAGGACAAAATAATTTGATATAAACCCTAAACACGAAATCCTAAATTCTAAACAAATTAAAAACTCAAATTTTTAAATGTTTAAAACTAGTATCTTGTTTTGAGTTTAGAATTTTAAAAATTTAAATTTATTTAGGATTTAGATATTAGATATTTAAAGTTTAATAATTTTATGACATTTTCTCTTTCAATTTTTCTTTATTTGTATATTGCTTTTTTAGTGATGTGGTTTTTCCTTAGTTTGTCAGCCATTTATCACATGTTTAAGTTTGGATTCAAAAACCTCATCACTTTTTTGTCTACTTTTATTTTTATAATTATTTCCATTTTCCTTTTAGCTTCATCTTATTATTATATTTCAGAAATTGATTGGAAAACTCAAATTTCATTATTTGAAGGAATATTCAGTCGGACTTTAGAATTTTAATTTTTTTTAAAAAACTATGTTATCAATTTACAGACTACCAAACATGCTTCCAGGAGAAAAGGTTGTCAAGGTAATGCGCCGGGATACATTTATTTTATTTAAAAAGGTTTTGCTTTTTGCTGTTCTTCTGATTCTTCCTTTGGTATTTTTTTATTTAGTATTGAGTACTAATTCTGACTTTGTAAGCAGTGAATTTTTTTATCCTTTGTTGGTCTTGGGAGTGAGCGCTTATTATCTTTTTATTTGGTTGTTTTTCTTTTTTTCTTTTATAGATTATTATTTGGACGTTTGGATTATTACCAGTGAAAGAATAATTGATATTCAGCAAAAGGGATTTTTTTCTCGTGTTATTGCCGAACAAAAATTAACCAGAGTTCAAGACGTGACTAGTGAAACCAGCGGAATGATTCCTACTATTTTTAAATATGGCGACGTACATATTCAGACAGCCGGTGAAGTGCAAAGATTTAATTTTCAAGAAGTACCTCATCCCGATGAAGTGAGAGATTTAATTATTAAACTGGTCCAAAGAAAAAGAAAAGAAAAACCCCAAGAAGAATTTTAATTTATTGGTTTATGAAACTTTCAGATTTTGATTATAACTTACCGAAAAATTTAATAGCTCAAGTTCCAAAGAAACCGCGAGACCATTCGCGGCTTTTGGTTTTTGATAAGGCTAAGGAAAAAATGGAACACAAACATTTTTTTGATATAGTAGGTTATTTGGGGAAGGGAGATGTTTTGGTTTTAAATAATTCGAAAGTGTTTCCAGCGAGGTTAATTGGAAAGAAAAAAAATACAGGCGGAAAAGTAGAAATTTTTCTTCATAAACCCCACCCCACCCCTCCCCTTGGCAAGGGGAGGGCGAAGGAAGGGGTCTGGGAATGTATGGTCGGCGGAAGAGCAGGAGTTGGGCAGGAGATAGAATTCGAAAAAGGTTTGACCTGTGAAATTATCAAAAATAATAATGATGGTACTTGGGAAGTAAAATTTAATTTGAGCGGCCAGAAATTTATGGATGTGGTAGAGAAAATCGGTCAAGTGCCACTGCCTCCTTATATAAAAAACAAGAAAACAAAAAAACAAGAAAGCAAAGATTATCAAACTGCATACGCAGATGACAAAAAAGTTGGTTCAGTAGCAGCGCCGACAGCTGGGTTTCATTTTACTTCAGGATTGATCAAAAAATTAAAAAAGAAAGGCGTGCAGTTTGAATATATAACCCTTCATGTGGGACTTGGGACTTTTGCTCCAGTGAAAATAGATGATATTACTAAACACAAAATGCATGCTGAGTACGTAGAGATCAGCAAAAAAACTTTTGAGAATATAAAAAAAGCCAAAAAAGAAAAAAGAAGAATTATCACTGTTGGCACTACTAGCACTAGAGCATTGGAATCAGCTTTCTCAAATGTCATTCTGAGCGAAGCGAAGAATCTCGTATATCTCAAGGCACCTCGAGATTCTTCGTCCGTCCGAGACGGACTCAGAATGACAGGTTATAGGGGATGGACAGATATTTTTATTTATCCAGGATATAAATTCAAAATAGTAGATGCTATGATTACCAATTTTCATTTGCCTAAATCTACACTTCTGATGCTTGTAAGCGCTTTAATAGGCAAAAAAAATATAGACAAAGTCTATAAGGAAGCAATTAAAAAAAAGTATCGGTTTTATAGTTATGGCGATGCGATGTTTTTGAAATAAAAATTTTTTTAAAAAAAGAAAAAAGGCCTGGACTCTCACAATGTTTCGTGAGAATCCAGGCCCTTTGATAGAGGTTCTACCGCCTGCTATTCGCAGGGGTAAAGATACTCCAGTTCCGTGAACCATTGATCCTTGGAGGTGCAGACCTCCTTCGGTGTGCCCGAGTTGGCGCACGCCCTGACCATGCGGTTGTACTCGAAGAAGGTCTCATAGTCGGCGGGTTCGACGAACGTCTCGGCGTAATAGTTGCCGTATCCGTCGTTCTCCTGGACCATCTCCATCGAGTAGTCCTTCACGCTCACGAGAAGGGTTCGGCCATCGATAATGGTGTTCCCGAAAGAGGGTCTGAGGTAGAAGGTGACCTTGACCCGATCGTCTTCCGCCGGTGAGCACACCCAGGGGTTGAAGTCCAGGCCGTAGAGGGAGACGGTGTAGGCGAACGGGTAGTAGTGGACGTCGTCAATGAAGAGTCGGGCTTCGACGCCGTATTCTCCCGCCTTGGTGACCTCGAAGAGGGCGTTTGCATCCAGATTCGGATGCATCCGAACCTCCGAGTCCTCGTCTTCATCCGCCGGGGTATCCTCCTGAGGATTGGTCTCGCCTTTGTACTTTCCGTTGACCCAGTATTCGATCCGCCACTGATGGAGGACGTTGCACGAGTACACCCGAATCCAGGAGGACTCGGGGTCGCTCCACCAACTGAGATTGATGTACGGGAGTTGGATCGGCACAGCCTTCACGGTCGCGCGCTTCCCGGTGGCCGAGTCCGTCAAGGGACCGGCCTGCAGACTCACCTCGTAGATGCCGTCTTTGTTCGGGACGGGGTTCGTGTTCGTGGGCTTGCAGCCCAGCACGATGGTCAGGATCAGGGTGGTGACGATAATCGCGACGGTCGTGGAAATCTTCTTCATTTTCAGTCCCTCTCTCTGCTTCTCTTCCTTTTTGATTTTTCTTTTCCGCTTTCGACGATTTTCTGCTTCCGCATGATGTGTCCTGTGTTTTTTTCCTCCTCTCCTGGATTCACAGGGGTCAAAAATTTATATCGCAAAAAAAGAACTTTGTTTTTTTCTATGTTATTAAAAACGAAACAAGTTCGTGTAAGTAACAAAATAGTATAAAAACAATAATTTTGGATATTAACATATTATTATAAATTTGTCAATAGTTTTGTTCCTATTTTTTTAAATTTTGGCTAATTTTAAACAAAATAAATTTATTAATATAATTCCTTGACCAAATGTATTATTTCAGGTTATACTTAAATCAGAATTTAAAATTAATAATAAAAGATTTTTTAGATTAGGATTAGAAATTATAAATCCCAAATCATAAATCATAAATTACTATGTCAGTACAATTTAAGAAAAGAACAAAAAGTGAAACCAGAAGAAGGAGATCTCACCATGCTCTAAAAAAAGTAACTTTAAATAAATGTTCTCAATGCGGAAAGGCTGTAAGGCCTCACAAAGCTTGTGATTTTTGTGGAACCTATAAAGGAAAACAAGTAATTAAGATTAAAAGTAAAACTAAGAAGAAAGAATCATAACCCATAAATAATAATTCATAACTCATTTTTGAAGCAAGAAGTTATTTATTATAAGTTATTAGTTATTTTAAGTTTAATTATGTCCAACAGGCATTTAGCTCGTACTATAGCAATGCAATCCCTTTTTCAGTGGGATTTTGATGATAAAAAGGAAAACAATCTAGACAAAATCCTAGATAGTGTTTTTGATAATTTTGCTCCAGAGTTTGATGATCATGGATTTGCCAAGGATATAATTCACGGGGTGATGAAGCATGCAAAAGAAATAGACAGATATATTGCTAAATATGCGACCGAATGGCCCCTGGATCAAATCACTATAGTAGATAGAAATATTTTACGTATTGGGGTCTATGAATTGGTTTTTAATGATGAAATTCCCGCCAAGGTAGCTATTAACGAAGCTATTGAAATTGCTAAAACTTTTGGTTCAGACTCTTCAGGCAAATTTGTGAATGGCGTGCTGGGTGCGATCTACAAAGATATATTAAGCAAAGACCCTTCGACTAGTTCGGGGCAAGGAGATAAAAAAGAAGACAAAGAAGAAAAAATTAATAATTAACATGTATTGTTAAATTGCTAAATTGTTGTATTAGAAAATA
>Ga0066639_10002076_pt1 | contig 17645 bp, 15 predicted proteins | sample CryGeyCG2114_010_2_FD_59504 | JGI IMG/M metagenome (GOLD analysis project Ga0066639, IMG submission 59504) | Groundwater microbial communities from aquifer - Crystal Geyser CG10_big_fil_rev_8/21/14_0.10 | ecosystem: Environmental > Aquatic > Deep subsurface > Groundwater | place: USA: Utah...
GAGTGAATTTTTGGCAAAAAGGCACTTCAATAAGAACATGGGAAGTGCTCTAATAGAAGAGAATTTTTAACCAGGAATTTCCCATGCCAAATAGTCAAGCATACATCTATGATGCTGTTCGCACCCCGAGATCAAAAGGCAAGGCCGATGGGTCTTTGCACAGTGTGACGCCAGTTTGTTTAATTAAAAGCGTTTTGCAGGCGCTACAAGAGCGCAATCATCTCGACACTCATCTTGTTAATGACGTCATTTTAGGCTGTGTCACCCAGGTCTTTGAGCAAGGTGGTTGCATTGCCAAGGCCGCCGCTTTGTACGCTGGCTACGCACAGAGCGTCGCCGGCATGACACTTAATCGCTTCTGCGCTTCGGGACTTGAGGCCGTCAATTTGGCCGCTAGTAATATTATCAGCGGTTATCAGGATTTAATCATCGCTGGTGGCATAGAATCCATGGGCAGGGTTGCCATGGGCAGTGATGGTGGTGCCTGGATGATTGATCCCGATGTCCTACTTAAAACCCATTTTGTCCCGCAAGGTATCTCGGCCGATTTAATTGCCACCCTTCGCGGTTACTCGCGCCAAGATGTCGACACTTTTGCCGTGCGCTCGCAACTGTTGGCGGGTCAGGCGATTAGCCAAGGCCATTTTAAAAAATCCGTTCTGCCGATACGGGATATGCACGGCAAGATTATTTTGCAAGACGATAACTATCTTAGGCCACAGACAACTCTTGAAACTTTGGCCAAACTCAAACCTGCATTTAAGGATATGGGAGAAAAATTTGGCCTCAACGCCATGACGCGAACTAAATACCCGCAAGTCGAGTCAATCAATCATGTTCATCACGCTGGAAATTCTTCTGGAGTGGTAGATGGCGCTAGTGGCGTGCTTATAGGTAGTCAAGAAATGGGCCAGCGCATGGGAATAAAACCCAGAGCGATAATAAAGTCCATGGCCCTAACAGCAACAGAGCCAACCATCATGTTAGTAGGGCCGGCACCGGCCTCAAAAAAGGCCTTGGCAAAAGCGGGTATGACGGTCAAGGATATAGATTTGGTAGAGATTAATGAGGCCTTTGCTTCTGTGGTTTTGAATTTTGTCGATGATATGAAATTTGACATGGATAAGGTTAACGTCAATGGCGGAGCGATTGCTCTTGGTCATCCCCTAGGCGCCACTGGCGCCATGTTGGTGGGAACAGTTTTGGATGAACTGGAGCGAAGAGGTTTGGCCACAGGTCTCATCACATTATGTGTTGGTGGCGGAATGGGTATCGCAACTATTATTGAGAGGGTGTGAGTATGATTACAGTCAAAATGCAGGATAAGATTGGTATTTTTACTATCAATGTCACTAATCGCCCCATGAATGTCATCAATGAAGAATTTTTACAGGCGCTTGAATCTGTAGTGGCGCAATATTTTCAAATGGAAAATGCCTGTGCCGGTTATATTTTTACCTCGGCACGCGAAGAATTTATGGTGGGCGCCGATCTTGATTTGCTACGCCATATTGAAAAAGTCGATGACTGCCTCGCCATCACTAAAAGACTACACGCCTGTTTTCGTCAAATAGAAAAGAGCAACAAACCGGTGGTTGCTTGCCTTGCGGGTTCTGCTTTAGGTGGTGGTTTGGAGCTTGCCCTAGCGTGCCATTTCATTGTGGCGCTAGCGCATGAGAAAGTAAAAATTGGGTTGCCTGAAGTCTCCCTCGGTCTTATTCCTGGAGGGGGGGGAACGCAACGCTTGCCACGCATGATAGGCTTTGAGGCGGCGCTGCCAATTATGCTAGAGGGCCGTCCACTCTCGAGCAGCAAGGCGCACGAGCTGGGTATCGTGACCCAACTGGCAAGTAGTCAGGAGGAATTGCTAAAAAAGGCCAAAGATTTAATTGCGCAGCACCCGCAGGTGCAAAGGCCTTGGGATTTGCCTAAGTATAAAATCCCCGGAGGAGGGGTACAAACTCCACGCGCTTATCAATTTTTTCCCGTCAGCTGCGCTATGGTAGTGGATAAAACTTGGGGTAATTATCCAGCAGCGGAGAGTCTTTTAAAGTGTGTCTATGAGGGCCTGCAATTGCCTTTTGATCTGGCGCTCAAGATAGAGGAAAATTATTTCGCCGGGCTGGTTGTTTCACCCATTGCCAAGAACATGCAACGCACGCTTTTTTATTCCATGAACGAATGTAAAAATGGTAAATCAAGGCCAAAACTGCCCGTGGTACAATTAAAAAAAATTGCCGTATTGGGAGCTGGCATGATGGGCGCTGGTATTGCCTACGTTTCTGCCAAGGCCGGCATGCAAGTGGTACTCAAAGACATTGACGTGGCCACAGCGCAAAAAGGCAAAGAGTATTCGCAAAAAATCCTGAGCAAGGCGCTTGCTCAGGGACGAAGCACTAGCGCTGAAATGGAAACAGTCTTAGGGCGTATCGAGGCGACGGATAGCACTTCATCAATACATAATTGCGATCTGGTAATTGAAGCAGTGATTGAAGATCGAAATATCAAGAAGCTGGTGACGCAAGAGAGTGAAAAAGTTATATCGCCCGATTGCATTTATTCCTCCAACACATCAACTCTGCCCATTACGGGACTTGCCACATATTCAAAACGCCCGGAAAATTTTATCGGGCTACATTTCTTCTCACCCGTTGACAAGATGCCTCTGGTGGAAGTTATTTTAGGTGAGAAAACTAGTCCCAAGGCCTTGGCCTTGTGTCTTGATTATATTGCTCAGATCGGCAAAACGCCGATCGTGGTCAATGATTCCCGTGGATTTTATACCTCACGAGTTTTTACCAGCTACATTACCGAAGGAATTGCCGCTTTAATCGAGGGAATAGCTCCCGCCATTATTGAAAATGCTGGCAAGGCCTGTGGTATGCCAGTTGGCCCCTTGGCGGTGGCAGATGAGGTCAGCCTGGATTTGATTTACCATATTCTCAAACAGACTATTGCTGATGAAGGCAAGGATGCTGTCGACCAAGCTACTTTTTTGCTGACGGAAAAATTTGTTACACAGTTAGGTCGTCTAGGAAGAAAATCCGGCAAAGGCTTTTATGATTATCCCGTTGATGACAAAAAACATTTATCGCCTACATTATCGCAGATCTATCCGCTTGCTGAGTCATCCGATCCGGTTAAGGACTTTGAGCAAATGAAATTGCGTTTGCTCTCGCGCCAGGCACTTGAGAGCGTGCGCTGTTTGCAAGAGGGCGTGCTGCGAAGTGTGGCCGAGGCCGATGTGGGATCAATACTAGGATGGGGCTTTCCCGCCTACACTGGTGGAACTTTAAGTTACATAGATTACCGCGGGACAGAGCGCTTCATCCAGGATTGTCAGGCGCTGGAGAAACGCTACGGCGAGAGATTTAAAGTACCCAGCATGTTGATCGAAATGCAAAAAGAAGGGCGAAATTTTTATGCTTAAGCTGTTACAAGGCATTAAGGTTTTGGATCTTTCACGCCTGTTGCCAGGGCCTTTGTGTTCCTACTATCTGGCGGAGCTTGGGGCCGAGGTGATAAAGATCGAACCGCCTGAAGGTGATTATGCTCGTTTTTTTCCACCGCTTAAAAAAGATACCTCCTACGCGTTTTTGCAGCTCAATCACAATAAAAAAATTGTGACATTGGATCTTAAAAAGAACTCAGACTATGAAACTTTTATTAGCATGGTTGTGGACAGCGATGTGGTCTTAGAGTCCTTTAGACCTGGCGTTGTTAATAATTTAAAAATTGATTTTGATCAACTCAAAAAAATTAATCCAAAACTTGTTTATTGTTCGATCACAGGTTACGGCCAGGATGGGCCTTACAAAAATCATCCAGGGCATGATATTAATTATCTGGGGTATGCCGGTATATTAGATCAGATTGGAAATAGTGGTTCTGCTCCGGTGCTGACCAATTTTCAAATCGCCGATGTGGCAGGTGGCTCGTTACATGCTTGCGTGGCAATTATGGCGGCGCTTGTGAGCGCGCAAAAAAAGCAACAGGCGCATTATCTTGACGTTTCAATGCTCGATTGTGTCATCGCGCTCAATCAAATGGCCCTGGCAACGTTTCAAGGCAAGATGAAAGACGTGCCACGCGGGTGTGATATGCTTTCAGGTGGCTTGCCCTTCTACTCCTTATACCAAACAAAGGATGGGCGTTTTATGGCGCTAGGGGCCTTGGAAGAAAAATTCTGGCTCAAATTCTGTATGGCTATTGGCAAAAAGGAGTGGGGCGTCTGGCATAGGGAGAGTCGCCAGAAATATCCTGAAATCGCCCAGGCCTTGTCACAATTATTCATAAGTAAAAATATGCATGAGTGGGTATCTCTGCTCGAAAATCAGGAATGTTGCTGCACTCCCATTCTTAGAATTTCCGAGACGCTGCTTGATCCGCAAATTAAGGCGCGCGCTATTTTCGTTAGCAAATCACGGCCGGAAGAAGGGGAGTTTATCGCTTGCCCCTTCCCTGTCAAAATTAAATCATCTTAGCATGAGAGTATTGTCGATGACTGAATAGATCAGATCGTCATGAGTGTTATGGTCTGATAGAAAAGTATTTTCGTTACCGCAGGGCATGTCGGCATTTTGATAGGCCTGCTGCCAGTGTTTCCATTTTTTACTTTTGTCGCGATTAAAAAATTGTGGGAAATTTCGTCCCAGACGGCGCGAGTGATAGTCGAGTTTCGCATTGGTGTTGATAAAGTGTTGGCAATTTTTAAGCCGTTGACTTTTAATTTCTTTACCCAGTCCCATACCAACATCAATTGTCAGGGCCGGCATAAATAATTTTGCCAAGACGGCAATCCCAGGTGCGCCATAGCCATTAAAGGGACTGGCAATGGTGTACAGATACAAATTCAAAGCAGCATTATTTCTTGTTTGCAAGTGATCAAGCGCTAGCGCCGCAAGTACTCCACCTGTACAATGGCCAAAAATAAGTATCGCCTGTTCAGGATATTTATTTTGTAGCTGACTTATTGTTGCGAGAATGTGCTCAACATTTTTTTTATAGTTTTGTTTTTTAAATAAACTTTGAAAATAGACGCTATGGCCGGTGTGTGCCAACTTGGCAAAACTTGTATAAAACTCTTTTAACTTATCTTCACCATTTTTATTGGGCAGGCCCTGAATTAAAAGGATAACTGGAAGTCGAGGGTCGCCACTGCCAGTATAGAGAAGATTGCGGCCATCAGAATTCTTTTCTGTTACATGCCGATTAATTTCTTTGATGAAGCTATTAATTCGCGTCTGTTGCGGCAATGATAGATAGGAGAAGAAGCGATCATTAACCTCTTCATTTTTTTTATGGATAGTCTTTAATGAGGGCAGGGCCAAGGCAAGACTTGTATGCAGCCAGAAGATGGCCACAAGAATAGATTTACATCTAAGCATATTATCAACCTCAAATCTTGTGACTTCACTATCTCATCCCTAGTTTTTTTAACACACTTTTGCCTCAGGACTTTTTAAGTTGTAAACTTTATATTCTTTGGCCCTATGCCGACATAATCCTAAATTTCAAATACTTATTCCGTTGTAAGGAGTCATCATGGGCCAGTTTAGATCAATACTTTGTGGTTAAGTCCACTTGTCAGCTCGATCAGACTGCTGCGCTGCGCAGAGCAAGCTCGGCGCAGCTTTATCTAATCACCTAATGTTATTCTTCCGCATAGAACAGAGACTAAAAGAGGAAAAGTCATTGGCCAAATAAATCTGGCAATGAGATAAGATGCCCATGGTGATTGAAAGAAAGCCCGAGTGGCTCAAAGTTAATTTGTTCCCTCATTCTCAGACTTATCTGGATTTAAGAACGCAACTAAAAGAGCGCAAACTGGCAACTGTTTGTGAAGAGGCGAGGTGTCCCAATTTAGGTGAATGTTGGTCGGCCAAGACCGCCACGGTTATGATTCTTGGTGATACCTGCACTCGTGCTTGCCGCTTTTGCCACGTTAAAACCGGCAACCCGCATGGATTTGTAGATGCCTCAGAAATCGAGCATACATTAGAAATGGCAAAGCTTATGAGCTTGCGCTATATCGTCATTACCAGTGTTGATCGGGATGATCTGCCCGATCATGGCAGCTCTCACTTTGCCAATGTTGTTTCTCGTCTTCGCCAGGAGTTGCCTGAGCTAAAAATTGAAACACTAGTGCCAGATTTTGATGGAGTGCCGGAGCATTTACACACTTTGGCCTTATCACGTCCCTTTGTGATCGCTCAGAATATTGAAACGGTAAAACGCTTAACTCAATTTGTACGTGATCGCCGCGCCGGTTATCAAAAGACTTTGACGGCCCTGCAATTTTATAAGCAGTACTATCCGGAAATTCATACCAAAAGTTCGCTGATGCTGGGGTTAGGTGAGTCGCAGCAGGAAGTTTTAGAGTGCATGGATGATCTACGCAAGCATGGCGTTGATATTTTGACCTTAGGGCAATACTTAAGGCCAACAGCGAGACATCTTGCGGTTGATCGCTACTATCACCCCGATGAATTTGAGCACTTGAAAGAACAGGCCTACGCGCGAGGATTTCGCTTTGTCGCTTCGGGCCCTCTGGTTCGAAGTTCTTATAAAGCTGCCGATTATCTGACTTTTTTAGAAGGCCAAAATGCTGTCACCCTCAATTGATGACAATATCGAGCTGCCATTTGCAGCTGAAATTTTATTCCAAAATGACAAAAAATTAGTTTTTAACCATTGGAATTGGGATTATAGCGAGTATCTGGAATTTAATCAGCGCGCCACTGCCTATATTGCTGCTCGCCCAGAATTTAGAATAGAAATTTTTTGTAACCATCCTCATCTTTTGACTATGGGCAGAGGCAATCAGCGCGGGGTAGACACTTTGCCTTCAGGTTCACAGCATCTCTCTTTGCCACTTCATCATATATATCGCGGTGGCGGTCTGACCTTTCACGGGCCTTTTCAGTGGATTCACTATTCGCTGACGCGATTAAATTCAAGTAACAACAATCTAAGCCAACATCTACATTTTTTACTTGAGCACACTTGTGATGTTATTGAGCTTAGTGGCATTAAAAGGCCAACAGCATTGCGATCACCACTTGGGTTATGGCAGGAGGGTCGCAAGATTGCCAGTTTGGGCGTGGGGATAAGGCAATGGGTAACCAACCACGGGATTGCTCTGAATTTGGGAGATGATATGATTTTTGCCGAGCTCAATAAAGTTAATCCATGCGGCCTATCAGGTGAGGTTTATTCTTCTTTGGAAAAAATCCACGGTATTAGGCCTACTTTACAGGATTTTTCACAACTTGCTCTTGTCGCCTTACAGGCATACTCCGACTAATCGTCTCTGCTTATAAACTCTTACATCTGACCTTTGTGGTTGCGAGCATTTCGAATTGTTCTAAAATTTTTTCAACGGCATAAAGAAAATAGCAACTCATAATATACATTATGACTTATCAAGGATGATGGCCTATGAAAAAATGTCTACTGATGACCCTGTTGGGTCTCTCTACAAGTTTATACGCGGCCCACCCGCATCAGGGTTGGCTGGTTAAGTTTAAAAATCAAAACATGCGACATGACTTTTTAAGTAATAAAAAGTTTTCTGCTGCGAAAGTAGTAGATGTTAGCTGGGGCAGTTATGCTGTGGTGGAAGATTTGGATAAAAAAGGTCTTTCGTTGCTACAAAATGATGGCGCAGTTGAGTATGTAGAACCAAATTTAGTCTTCAGTCTAGACCCAAACGAGCAACTCAGTGGTGACGATGCTAATCAAGACGCCAGTTTTTCTCAGCAGTGGGGACTTAAAAATACCGGTCTTAACAGTGGTTCATTGTTTTCAATGGGAGTTAAGGGAGAGGACATAAATGCTCTTGAGGCGTGGAAAACTTCGCGCGGTGACCGCCAGGTGACTGTGGCGGTAATCGATACGGGTATCGATTACAATCACTCCGATTTAAAAAGCAACATGTCCGCCAATGAAGCAGAGTTAAATGGAACGGCGGGAGTAGATGATGACGGTAACGGATATGTTGACGATGTCTGGGGCTATGATTTTGCTAATAAAGATGGTGATCCTATGGATGGGCATGGTCATGGTACTCACTGTGCCGGCGTTATCGGCGCCCTTCACAACCGAGCTGGCGTTATGGGGGTCATGGGGCAGGTTAAAATAGTCGCCATCAAGTTCTTGAGTGACAAGGGCAGTGGTACTTTAGCTGATGCCATTTTGGCCATTGATTACGGTATTAAGCGCGGAGTGAATGTCATGTCGAACTCTTGGGGCGGCGGCGGTTTTACCCAGTCGCTTAAAGAAGCAATTGAACGGGCCAATGATGCTGGTATTGTTTTTGTCGCTGCTGCTGGAAACGATAGAAGCAATAATGATCAAAATGCTTCTTATCCGGCCAGCTATGATGTTGCAAACGTCATCTCTGTCGGGGCCATGAATGGCAAAGGACAGCGTGCTAGTTTTTCTAACTATGGAGCTAAAACTGTTCATGTTTTTGCCCCTGGAGAAAACATCCTTTCTACTGTTGCCGGCAATGGCTATAAAAAAATGTCTGGTACTTCCATGGCAACACCATTTGTTTCAGGTGCAGTCGGTTTATTGTTAGCGCGATCACCTAATCTGGCCCCCTCTGACGTTCGCACTAAAGTTCTTGCGACGGCAAAGAAAAATGGCAAATTAGGCGGACAATGTGTTTCTGAAGGACGCTTGGACGCAGCTGCTTTGATAAGATAATAAGGTAAGGTGCCAGCACCCTTTTGGTAGCTACAAAGCGTTATTGCAGATAACGCTTTGTAGCTACCAAAAGGGTGCTGGCACCCCATCGTTTTAGGGTAAGTAAACGCGTTCGGGACGAAGAGGAACGCCATTCTTTTTCACAAAGTAGCGGTCGAGATAATCATTTGTAATTGTACCAAGTCTTCGCACCTTATCTTCAATTGCTTTCCACATAGGTATTTTGTAATCGTCAGGAAATTTTAAAAGTAATGATACCCACTTAGTTATGGCAAAACCTCCACGCACAATGGCCTCAGGAAAGGCGACTTTATATAGCTTGAAAGGATTGATACGTTTCCCGTTAACGCGCAAATTGGAAACTTTGTACTTCTCCTCCCACTTGCTATCTCCCACCGGCTTGGCATCAAAGGTCAGGCCAGAGACATAGAGCGGAATTCCAAAGCGAGTTACGACGCGAAAGACTAGGGAAATCCAAAGGCCACGCACTCTGGCAGTATAGACATTATAGCCAAACTTATTATCAAGCTCAAATGTACGAGGATTGGAGTTGTAAATATCTCTACGAGTAATAGGTCCTGTGGTGGGATAGTTAGTGCCAGACAGAGCTTCAGCATTGACAGAAAAATTGGAATCAGTCGCTTCAAGCATGGCCTCATTAATAATAAACTGCCATACCTTTTTGTTTCCACCCATTTTAGGAGCGGGAATTTGAGACATCCCCACCATTTCATTTAGCCAATTCATTCCAAACAAGTCATAAAGATCTTGATTGGCCTGAGTGATAATTTCTTCAATCTCTGGCGCCTTGAAAGGGGCCTTTACCGGATGAAGTTGATAGTGAACCACGCTGACTTTTTTCTTGGCGCGATTGTAATCAAGCACAAGTTGGCCAAGCCATTCCAGGTGACTTCCGGCCTGAACTATTGGTATTCGTTTGTTGCCTTTAGTCTTTTGATAGACAACTGTGAAGAGTTCATCATGGCTATGACCGCCGACGATGACATCAATTTCCGGGACTTTCTTGGCAATTTTTTTATCTTTTGAAAGGCCAACATGGGTAAGCGCAATTACGACTTCATTGCCACGAGCGCGCAATTCTCGAGCATATTTTCGCGCCGCGGTTACTTCATCTGTGATGCCGCCTTCACCAATTCGCCATTTATAAAGAACGTCATCTAGAGTTATACCGAGAACTCCAACTTTGACTCCATTAATTACTGTTTCCCAATAAGGTTTAATTTTTTCTTGCGCCGCCTGATACTTTTTATCCAAATAAAAATTACCGCCTAGAAGTTGAAATGAGGTATGAACATCGCGTAAAATAGCATTAAGGTCACTGGCACCCATAAGATAATCATGGTTACCAATAGTAGCAACGTCATATCCTACGCTACCGTGGATTTGGTAGGTCTTTTTTCCGCGGTCTGCTAAGTAATAGATATTGCCCTCTAAAAAATCACCCGCATCCATGGCGATGGTAGGGATACCACGTTCAGATCCCCACTCTCGCATTGTTGCAATCTGATTTTTTAATCGGCCATAGCCGCCTAAATCAGGTTGATGATCGGAATGATCAAGATGCGAATGGGCATCATTGGTATGCAGAATTTGAAAGAGAGTGGCCTGCGAAGGCAGAGAGATTAAAGTCAGGAAAAAGCTTAGAATGAGATAGAGGTATCCTCTAGTTTTAATGTTCATGGCGACCATCCTTAGTCATAATATTTTCGATTGCCGAACTTATCGGGCCCCACCTTGGGCACCTTATACTTTTATCTTCTGCATGAATCGTGCCGGCAGAGATGTCCTAGACGGTTATTTAGAAATGCTTGTAACTGCTTGTTTCCTCGATTTACCGAAGGGAAAAAGTCGGAGACAAATCGCTGTGATTGGTATCAAAAGGGATACAGAAAATGAGGTTGTGGAAAAAAAAAGGCCGAAATGATTTCGGCCTTTGAGCTTAGGTATAAAGTGGTCTAGTTAACCTTTGATTTGTTTTTTTCACTTGCATTTTTGGCACTTAAATTCATTGCTTTCATATAATTAGCAATGTCTGGGTGTATTTTGTAACCAGGTTCTGTCGCAATCTTCCCGATATTGGAAATTGTATTGCTAGGCCAGGCACTTTGAAACAAATTAACTACCCACTTGGGAACACTGCCATTAGGGTCCGCCAAAATTTCAACTTCAATATGGGTGCGCTTGCCACCATCAATAGACTTTAGAAAATAGCGACTTGACATTAATGACCCGCGAATAATACCGGGACGAGTAGGTGCATCTGGATGAGTAGCATTTTCAATTAAAATATCGACTGTCTTGCTTTCTTTATTGACGACGACTTTTACCGAGTAGACAAAATCGCGATCACTTAAAGGCCACGGAGTCTTGGTATGGTTGTATTCAATTTTTTCTAAAGTGCTGGCCCTTTGCAAAACACGACTTTCTTCCAGGTCACTCATCCATTCTTTGATGCGCGAAACATCGTGAATAACAGAAACTACATTTGCCATGGGGGCATTAATCTCCGAAACGCCACGGAAGGCCACCACCTTACTGCCTGGAACATCACCTTCAAAGACCTCAACACCTTTGCGTTCTTTGATTTTTTTCCATTGAGTATCAATTTTGGCATGCAATGAGAGTGAAAAGCTCAGAGCACTGATAAGTGAAAGTAGGGTAAAAACATGTTTCATTACCGGAATCCCTGTTGAGGTTAATTTAACAATGGCCTTCATACAAAACTTTTTGTTTGTAGACTATAGTCCAGGGAAATAATTACAAGACTATCAGATATTAAGCACTTAGATTTTCTTATCCTCAAGTTGAATAGGGTATAAGCACAACTTATGACCCATAATCTCAATTAATAATTTTTCAAGCCAAACTAGTTTGATCTACAAGCGCCACAATACTTTTTTGGAGGATTTATGAAAAACCTTGTTATGCTCTTTTGTGTTTTATTTTTATCTCATCAGGTTGTGATGGGCTCGGAGACTTCTGATCATCGCTTACTTGCTAAGCAAGTGCTGGCCGAATATAGCTATGGCCTAGTTGAGGCAGTGGTCGATAACTTTGAACCTGGCAAGTTTGTCTTATCTGTTGTCTCTGTAAACTTATTTTCAGATGGGACTTTAAAGGTATCAAAGACAGATTATCGCGCTGATAACCGCTGGTGGGCCACACCTGATTCTGAGTACAAACAAGCTGTTGTGACTTACAAGAAGCTTAGCCGCAAGGCCTTTAATCTTTTAAAAGAAGATGTCATTGCGCTTTCTCTTGCCGAAGTGGTCGAGAATACACAGCAAATTGTTTGCATGATGATGCCTTCTTTTGAACAGACCCATGATCACCTTTTTGTTGTAAGAGATTATGACTATGAAACTCACTTCTTTTCAGGTGAGGAGCAATTGGTCGATGGCCCTCACGGGTGTTGGAATAGTGACCAAATTCACCTTAAAAACCAGTGGCATGAAGAAACTGCTCATTCACTCAAGCGTTCTTTGAAACTTTTGTCACTATAATCTCAAAGTGCCAGCTCAAAGTGCCAGCACCCTTTTGGTAGCTACAAAGCGTTATTTGAAATAACGCTTTGTAGCTACCAAAAGGGTGCTGGCACTTTAACTTAATGTTGTAATAAACAATAAAACCGCTCCGTAGTAGAGCGGGAGTCCTATCAGCTTATTGATAAATTCTGCTTTAACAAAACGCTGGCGTGCAACTGCTAAATCGGAAAGAAAAAACATAATGGCGGCCAAAAGGATGCCTGATTTTGCCCCGGCGCCGCTGACTCCTGCGGCCACCGCCACCATGGCGCAAATAATTGTAATATAGGCCAGTACGGGGACTTTGAACTCGGGTGTTAGATGGTGCCAAAGGTAGCGCAAGACTGCGGTGGCAATAAAAGCTTCTATAAAAAGAGTGGCAAAAAACCAATTCATATTCAGTTCCACGTCTAACTTTAAGAACGCCAGGACAAATGCCAGGTGCGCGACTAAAAAAGAAAAAATACCTAGGATAAATACTTTTTTATCATTGGGAATGAGTAGGATGTCGCCCAGTAGGCATAAAATAAGAGCGATAAATAACATTTGCCCATAGGTCGAGGCAAGGGCGTTGTAAGTATAACCTGCCATAACAAAGGAGAGTGAGGCACCGCTTTTGCCTATCCAGATGCCCAGGGATGAGTGGATTTTTTCGGCATAAAGAAAAATCAGTAAAAAGACCAGACACGAGATAAAAAACAGCATTGGATTCATGGCCACAACCTCTTATCAGACAGCTGACATGTACGTTAACGAGACATAGCTGACACTTGTCTAAGATTTAGACACTATCAGGATAGTAGGCATTATTTAAAAAGTCCCAAATTTAATTTCACATGGTTGTGCCAGGCGATTTGGCAATCTATTTGCAATCTTGAGGGTAAGGGTTAAGTCGTTTTGGGTTTATATTAAGGGAGTCGCGTATGAAAAGATTATTGATTTGTTCTTTAATGTGGTGCCTGAGTCTATCAGTTGCCATGGCCACACCTGAAAAATATCGAGAAGTTTTAAATACCATCAATTCTGTCGCTCATGGAGCAGGCTGCTGGACACTTTCCAACCAAGGCCTGAATGCCACTGAATTTGCTCGTCTGCGCGCCATATGTTGGAGAGAGAGACTGGGTGATAAGTGGGCAGCAGGCAACAGTGTTTATCGCTCTGCTACTTTGTCTGGGCTGGAGCCGGCCCTGTCACAGGCGCAGCAGCTTATTAATCGCAATCGCGCAAGCTGCAAGACCAAAGATCAAAAGGCCTACCGATGGAATTCTACCAGTAATGTCTGCCAATGCCGTGACGGGTATACTCAAGCAGAAGGTGGAAGTTGCACTAAAGTCTTAATTGTTAATGAACCTGAAAGGCTATGTCGTGCTAAAGACCAGACGATATATCGTTGGGACGCAGACAATATTTACTGTGCTTGTCGCGATGGATACAGTATCCGGCCAAATGGCACATGTGTGGCAAATACTGTCGCTGATGATGATACTGATGATGAGGCCGATGATGATGGTATTGTCGACCCCGACGCGGCCCTATTCCCAGCGCCGAATAATTGTGGCGATTGCCACACTCTGGCCTTAACATTTGTGCCGATAGGACAAGGCTTTTCCTATCCTCAATCTGATTTTCCTTCTGGCTGGCCAGTCGTCAATTCTGGGTCTCGTGCTCTTGCTGATAATCCTTACTACTCCAGCGATTACGCACGCATTGCTCCTTTGTTGAATTTGCCCCAAGCTGACGGGGCGGGGCGATAATGTTTAGAACTTAAATTTCTTTTTAAGTCCTTTTAGAACGTTCTTTCCTTTTTCTTGCAAGGCGGGTTTATTCGCCTTGCTTTTTTCATCTAGCGCGCCTTGAGCTCGATTCTTGGCGGCTTCAATTTCTTTTTCACGCTCGCCAAGTAGGGAATTCATTTTGCCCTTTACTTGAGCAAATTTCTGTTCAATCATTTTCCGCTTCGGCCCAATTTTGTCATCTAGTTTTTTCTTAAGTTCGGCCTTGGCCTTTTCTACGCGGCCGCTAATCTCACGCTTAAGACCTTGCGCTAGTTCATCGCCTAAATTACTTTTAAAGTTCCAATGAAGTGATGACCAACTACCTTCAGCGCTGGCGTCAAGGGTCACCTCGGGAATGCCTTTGAGGATGGAGGATAGGATCTCTTGAACCTTTTTGTTTTGTGATTCCAGCAAGTAATCGATTTGGCGAAAACGATTGGCAATGTTCATTTTAACATGGCCTTCGCTATGATTAAGCTCCAACTCTATCGCTCCCTGCGCCTTTTTTAAGCCAAAGGTTAGTTTGTCTGATTTGGAAAGTTCAAAGTTGGAAACAGGATAGCTGGCGACTTTAAGCTCCGCCTCTTCATTAGGATTAGGCAGGTGGTGATTAAGTTTAAATTGCAAGTGCGTGCCGCTGATATTCTGACCGGGAAAATCGCCCTTAATATCTAATTGCATAGGTTTGCCCACAACTTGTGCATCAGATGTAAAGTTATGCCCGACACCTGAAAGGTTGCCTTGGGTGCTTCCGGGTTCATTCTGTGGAGATTTTGAACTTATCTCAACATTTTTAATCCATGCTAAAGGGTACGCTCCTTTTTTAGGAAAGCGATAGTCCACACCGTGCGCACGTGCTCTCGGTTTTGGCCTTTGCAGCTCTTCCTTTTGCTTTTCTTCGGCGCTTTTTTTGGGTGGTAGATATTCTCTTGCTATGTCGATGTATTTTTTTGCACCACCAAGTTTGGACACCACGAAGGGGGCAAAGAGCCCTTGCGCCAGATTTTTAGTATCGAGTGAAGGAATTTTGAAGCGTGTTTGGAGATTTTTTAAATCTTGTGCTACCAGATCGTCAATTTTGCTGAAGGCACCTTCAAATGTTTTGATACTGCTTGAAATTTGTTTGCTGCCTTCCTTGACGATCTTTACTGCTTGGGAGATTTTGCTGAAATCATCTTTAAAAGATTTGAGTTGCTTGGCCGCGGTTAAAGGATTGCTATCCAGTTTTGTGCTTTTAAGTTTTTCTACTAATTGCTCCAATTCTTCCTTGTTAGGCAATGACTTTATCTTTTCTTCCCACAGCTTTTGTTTCCCGGTAATTTCCTGTTCAAGTGAGTTAATGTACTTTTCGGTTTCCAGGGTTTCGCGAATTTCGCCCATCTGTTCTTTGACATCGCCACCTTCAAGGATTGCCGCCAAGTCACCTAGAGCATTGCCCTTGAACTCCTTTTGCGCTTCCTTAAGTGCCGCTGATTCCGCCTCTTGGGCCAATTTCCCCGCAGCGCTTGGTTTTTGCTCTTTGCTCTCTATTGGCCTTTCCGGTAACACCTGTCCGGGAGAAGAGCGTTTGCTCTGCCATGCAATCCCCAAAATGGAAAAGTTATCCATGACAAACTTGCCACGCAAGAGCCCATCCCATAGCAGTTTACTAGAGATCTTTTTTATTTCTAAGATATTAAAGTCGGGATTTTTTTTATCGGTAACTTGCAGTCCCCCTAACTCGAAGCTGGCCTGAGTAAAGCTGGTACTTAGACTTGCAATATCGACCTGGGCGCCATTAATCTTACTAGCGGCAACTGACATGCCCCATTTCAAATTGGCATCAAAAAATAATTTAAAATAGAGAAAAATTACCAGCCCTAAAAGGAAAAGAGGTACAACCACTCCGGTACGAATCGGGCCGGGGGTGCGCTTTTTTTTCACTTCAGAAGAAGCATTGGGATTAGTAGAGTTTGTCATATTTGGCATACCATTTAAAAAGTGATGTGGCCTGCATGGCCTTAAATATTTTTGTACCTTGAATGCGGGCGATAACTTTCTCGCGGTATTTGGCGATCATAATTCGAGTTAGAAAAAAAATGACAGGAAAAAGCAGAATTGAAAGCACGCCTGAACCCATGACTACGGAATTATAAAATTTTGTAAAGGGTAAGATCGGCAGATTATAAGCGCTGGTGAGGATGACCTGAAGTGAATCGGCCTCAAGTACGCTGCGACCAATGTGATCAAATAACGGGTCAAAGGGCCAAGCAATAAATTTAAAAAAGAAAGCGGCAACAAAGACTGCGCCAAATTGCACGCGAAAAAAGAGTGCTAGCAAAATAACCATCAGAGTTTGCAAAGAAAATCCTGGGGCCATTCCCAGAATAAATCCAAAGGCAATACCGGCGGCAATTTGATTGGTTCCAGTTTCAGAATTTATCATTTTGAGTAAAGAAAAAATCTGCTTTAAAATTAGCGTCATGAAATTTATCCTGTGAAATTTTAAATAGTATAGGCCAAGACGGTCTGGGTTGCGAAATTTTTGCAGATTTATTTTGATGATCTATCTGCCCCACGGCCTATTGTTTTATTGTCTTCGCCAAAGATAGAAAGGACAAAACCGAGCCATGGTGCAATGCGTGAACTGCCTGTAATTTAAAGTGCTGAATGATAACTTTTACAATCTTGTTACATTAACGGGCCATATTTAGTAAAAATATGGTGCTACGCTCAATAGGCAATATGATAAATAATAACAAAACGAGAGATTGTTATGCTTTTTTACCTCAAAACCGTGCTCGTAATACCGTATTTGATACTGGCTTTTTTAGCGGGACTGCTGACATCCTTAGTGCGTCCCTTTCACCCCAATAATGTATGGTTATTTTGCCAATATCTCTATCCCGTTTTACCCGTGTTGGGCGTGCGCTTTGAAATCGAAGGGCTACAAAAATTACAAGACAATGCACCCGCCATTATCATTTCTAATCATCAAAACAATTTAGATATTTTTCCTTGCGCTCGCTCCATGCTTAAGCGCACGGTTTCTCTAGGTAAGGCCAGCATTAAATTTATTCCTATTTTTGGCCAGTTCTATTGGCTTTCGGGAAATATTTTAATTAAGCGGGAGAATCGTCGCAAGGCCATGCGATCCATGCGTCAGGTGCAAGAAACTATCGTGAACAAAAAAACCTCAGTTTGGATACTACCCGAAGGGACGCGCAGTCGTGGTCGCGGTTTATTACCCTTTAAAAAGGGCGCCTTTGTGACCGCCATTCACGCCCAGGTACCAATTGTTCCCATTTGTTATAATAGCTATCATAATACGCTGGATTTGAATAAATGGGATGCCGGCATGATCAAGGGTAGGGTGCTTGATCCCATCTCGACTGTCGGGCTGTCTGCCAGCGATGCCGCCGAACTGGCGCAACGTTGCCACGCTCTTATGCTCAACTGTATTGAGCAGTTGGACAAGGAAGTGGCCGCTGCCAATTTGAATCGCAAAGAGGCGCGAAGACAACGTCAATCCCTCGCCTAATAAAGGTGCCAGCACCCTTTTGGTAGCTACAGTGCGGTATTTAGCCTGGTGAAAGGTTAAGAGAGTCTGACTTTCTATCTTAATTTTAAACTG
>Ga0066639_10002077_pt1 | contig 17644 bp, 16 predicted proteins | sample CryGeyCG2114_010_2_FD_59504 | JGI IMG/M metagenome (GOLD analysis project Ga0066639, IMG submission 59504) | Groundwater microbial communities from aquifer - Crystal Geyser CG10_big_fil_rev_8/21/14_0.10 | ecosystem: Environmental > Aquatic > Deep subsurface > Groundwater | place: USA: Utah...
AGTTGAAACAATTTGCCAGGCAGAAGATCCTCTTTCAGAAAATGACGAAACTTGTGATGGAATAGATGATAATTGCAATGGTGAAGAAGATGAGGATTATGTAGAAACAGAAACTGCATGTGGTTTAGGAAAATGTGAGAGTAACACTGGGCTTAAACAATGTATTGATGGAATTGAGACTGACACTTGCAATCCTTTTGAAGGTGCTGTTACCGAAACATGTGAGGATGAAACAGGTTATGATGGTGTAGATAACAATTGTGATGGAGCAGTTGATTTAAATTGTGATAGTTACTGCGATCAGGATGAGGATGACTACTCACCTCATGCAATCTGCGCAATAGCAGGATACTCATTAGGAGACTGCGATGATACAGATATACTAAGAAACCCAGGAGAAGAAGAATTATGCGACGGAATTGATAATGACTGCGATGCTGCGACACTAGACGGCCAGGATGAAACATGGTATGACGAGCCTACATCATGCGGAATAGGGGCATGTGCAGCTAATGGTATGCTGACATGCACAGGAGGTTTACAAGAGGATACTTGTAATCCATGGAGTCCTTCTGCAGATGACAGCTTATGTAATGGGATTGATGATGATTGTGATGGACAAATAGATGAAGAATACGCCAGCTCAGGAACAACCTGCGGTCTAGGTGTCTGTTCAGGAAATACAGGAACATTATCATGCATACTTGACTCAGAAGTTGATAGCTGCGAACCATTCCTAGGTTTAACAACAGAAATCTGCGATGGGCTAGACAATGACTGCGACGGAGAGACAGATGAAGGCTGTGATGATGACAATGATGATTACTGTGATAGCACAATGGCAACAATAGGAACACCTGATGTATGCCTAAATGGTGGAAATGATTGTAATGATAACCCAGTCAATGACGGGGCTGAATGCCCTACAGAACCATCAGACGTAATTTGCAATGATTTAACATATTCTCAATGCGCATTCTGCATAAATCCAGGAGCAATAGAAGTCTGCGATGGAGTTAATAATGACTGCGATGCTCTTTTAGATGGCTCAGAAGGACTAATACAACAATGCGGCTCAACAGAACAAGGACTCTGTACATTAGAGACAGAAACCTGTAATGATATTGGAGAATGGGTTGGATGCAACGCAATATTTGAAACCGAAGAAATTTGTGATGGTGAAGATAATGATTGTGATGGAAATTCTGATGAAGGCTGCGATTCTGACCTGGACGGCTATATTGATGCAGCAATGGCTTGCAATCCAGGATTTACCTGCGTAAATGATGATGGATTTGAAATATCAGCAGAGATAACCTGCAATGGATGCGATTTGATAAATAGAGATTGTGAAGATGATATTTTTGAAGCAAACCCCGGACAGGATGAAATCTGTGCTAACGGTATTGACGATGACTGCAGTGGAGAAGAAAATAATGGATGTGAAGGCTGGTGCAACAGCGATGGAGACTTATCATATTCACCAGTATGCATATGGTTAGCGCCAAATGACGACTGCGATGATAGTGATAGTGAAAGATTCCCTGGAAATGATGAGGTTTGCGACCTAAAAGACAATAATTGCGATGCTCTTGAGGAGATTGATGAAGGATTTGATATTAAATGCGCAGCAGATACAGACTGCGCAGCAGATGGATGTATAGAAGGAACTTATTATGATTTCACATGCAATCAGCCAGGAACATGTTTATCAGCCTGCCTAAATACTACATTAATAACTGATGCAGACGGAGATGGATATGATATTGAATGTGAAGGTGATTATGATGATAATGATAATGAGATCTATCCTGGAGCAACAGAATGGTGCGATGATGGTAAAGATAATGATGGTGATGGAAGAGTTGATGGCGCTGATGAATGCACTCAAAAGCCGTCTGTCCAGAGCTCCGGAGGAGGGGGAGGCGGAGGAGGGGGAGGCAGCGGAGGCGGTTCATCAAGTGAGTCAGCATATTTAGGCATAATCAAAGAAGGAGAAAGTAAAACAGGAACATTCACAAAAGCATGGATCCATACAATTGTTTCAATAGAGATCTTCTCAAATAAGGACTCAAACAATGTAAGGACAGAAGCAAGAAAAACAACAAAACCATTAGGAGCTTCTGATCCGATAAGCATCAAGAATGGAAAAACATTCAAATTTGTCAAATTAGCTAAAGTAAATTTAAGAGACGAAGACATGGAAAAAGCAGTTATCACATTCAGAGTAGAAAAGACATGGTTCACAGAGAATAATCTTGATAAAGATACAGTAGTATTCTATCACTATGTTAACAGAAACTGGATTCCTCTTGCAACAAAGATGATAAAAGAAGATGCTGAAGAGGTTTACTATGCATCTGAAACCAATACATTCTCAATCTTTGCAATAGCTGCCCAGATAGCAAAAGAAAGTGCTGTTGCTAAAACAGAGCCTGCTAAAACAACAACTCCCACTCAGGTGCAGACTGTCCAGTCCAAGCCTAAAGCAACAACACCAGCCCCAAAGCAAGTGATATCTCCTGAAACTGCACTTGAAGAGCCAGTTAAAGAGAAGTCAAACATCCTAAAATATATCATGAGTACAATAATTATGTTAGTAGTAGTTGCAGGAATACTTGCCTATACCGTGGCATACAGAAAAAAGCGCGTAAAAACTGGAATGATCTCATCAAAGAAACCTAATAAAGTCCAGAAAATCAATACAAAAAAATTAAGTGATGATGACCTCGCAAAGAAATACAAAGTAGATGTTAAAAATATACGAAATGGACATAATGCAATAATTGAGAACAGAAAAAAAGGATTTGATGATGATTCCATAAGAAAGGCTTTCTTACAAAAAGGATGGCCCAAGACTCTTCTTGAAGAGATTCTTAACAGAAAATAAGAAGATTCATATAAAACAATAGTTATTTCTCTTTATAACAAAGCTTAAAAACAAGTGAGCTCTTGATTTTCTTATAAAACATTCTTAGAGGAAGATGGACAACTATAAAGAATTCAAAGAAAGTGTAAAAAACGCAGCAGAATCATTTAAAAGCCTTGAAAATAACAAGACAATACGATTAGTAAGCCATCTTGATTGTGACGGAATCTGCGCTTGCTCAATCATAATTAAAGCTTTAAACAATGAAAACCGCAAATATTCTATATCTATAGTTCAGCAGCTCAACAGGCAGATTCTTGAGAACTTGTCAAGAGAGAATAATGAGTATTATATATTTAGTGACTTAGGATCTGGCCAGATAAGCAATATCAATGAATTGTTCAAAGAAAAGAAAGTATTCATTCTTGACCATCATGAACTTGAAGAGACCAAAGCAAATTGTAATATCACCCACATAAATCCCCACCTATTTGGCATTGATGGGGGCTCTGAGATATCAGGGTCAGGAGTTGCTTATCTATTTGTATCTAATCTTAATGAAAAAAACAAAGAATTAGCGCACATCGCAATAATTGGCTCAATTGGAGACATACAAGAAGATAATGGGTTCCTAAGCCTTAATAATGAGATTCTCCAGGATGCAATAAAAAGTAACAAGATAAGAGTTGAGCGCGGCCTAAGGCTGTTTGGTTTAGAAACACGGCCAATCCATAAGGTTCTTGAATACAGCACAGACCCCTATATCCCGGGAGTTTCTGGATCAGAGTCAGGAGCTATTCAGTTCCTCAATCATTTAGGGATTAATCCCAAAAGTGAAGATAAATGGAGAACAATAAATCAGCTTGATGAACAAGAAAAGGAAAAATTGATTACAGGGGTAATCATGAAGAGGCTTGGAGAAGAAAATCCTGAAGATGTTCTTGGAAATGTCTATATATTGACAAAAGAAGAGCAAGGTTCTCCTTTGAGGGATGCAAAAGAGTTCAGTACATTATTGAATGCATGCGGAAGAATGAAAAATGCCTCATTAGGCATAGGCGCCTGCATAGGGGACAAGAAATTAAAACAAAAAGCAGTGGACAGCCTTTTGGTTTATAGGAGGGAAATAGTAAAATCATTAAAATGGTATGAAGGAAACCAGGGTAATGGTTCAATAATAAAAGAAAAAGGATTTATTATAATCAATGCAAAGGACAATGTAAGGTCAACAATGATTGGGACACTTGCATCAATCTTATCAAAATCAAATTCATTAAAGCAGGGAACATTCATAACTTCAATGGCGTATACAGAAGAAGACACAATCAAAGCATCATTAAGGATTGCAGCAAGAAAGAATGAAATTGATTTAAGGAGTATAATGACAAACATAACTTCAAGAATTGAAGGAGCAGAAGCAGGAGGGCACATAAACGCAGCAGGCGCGATGATACCTCTTGATAAAGAAGCTGAATTTATTGAATCTGCAAGAGTAGAGCTAGAGAAGATTTCTATTGTTGAAAATGTCTAGAATCTGAATATTCTAATAAATATTTTTTTATTATCATAGATTAGAATCACAATTATAATCGTAAAATAAATTAGGTTTATTGAATATTCTATCATATCAAAGCCTTTAGTTAGCCCATATAACACTAATATAAAAGTCAATATAAAACCAGTAATTCTTAGATAATCTATTGGTTGAAATCTCGTCATTTACAAAACGCCCAACAATCTCAATATTATCAAAAATATAGCTATTATACCTAATCCTGTTAAAGAATACAGAAATATATTTTCAAAATTAATTTCCATTTTACAATAGAGTCTTGATCCCATCAATATGGTCAGCTACTTCTGAACCTTTCTTAGTAAGTGTCAATAATTTTAATCTGCCTTGTTTTTCAAAATTTATCAGGCCGGATTTCTCCATTTCTTGCAGGATTTTAACAACATGAGAATAAGTGCAGTCAATTGATTTTGCCAAAGACGAAGCATACACTTCACTCTTAGCATTTTTTAAACCAAGCAGCATCATTGTTGGTTTCTCTCTAAAGAATACACCAAAGATTTGTTTTTCGTCCATCAAAATCCCCCTTAAATTAACTATCTTATTTAAAATAATGAAACCATAAGTATATATAAACATTTATATATTGGAATATATAGTTTAGATAATAATATGGTTCCTCGACGAGGATACCCACTGGACATTCTGCCGCAAAGCATATAAACAACAAGCAGTTAATTTTCCTGATGAAAGATAAATTTCTGAAAGAAGTATTCTTTCCTTATGATTCAACAAGAAAAACACAGGAAGATATGATTAAATCTGTAAAAGAAGTTGTTGAATCTGGAAAAAATCTAGTTATGCACGCGCCAACAGGCATTGGAAAAACAGCTGCTTCATTAAGTCCAGCCTTAGCTTATGCAATTAAAAAGAATTTAACAGTTTTTTTCTTAACAGCAAGGCAGACCCAGCACCAGATTGCAATTGAAACACTAAAAAAAATCAAAGAAGCCCACAACCTAAGATTTACAGCAATTGATATAATAGGAAAAAGATATATGTGCGGATTAGAAGATGTTGAATCTCTTTATGCATTTGATTTTATCGAATTCTGCAGATCCCAAAGAGAAGATGATAAATGTGAATTTTATACAAACACAAAAGAAAAAGGGAAAAAAACACTAAAAGCAAGGAAGATAATTGAAGATCTTGAAAAGCAGAGCCCATGCCACAGCGAAGCAATAACAAAAATATGCAGAAATGAGAAACTCTGCCCTTATGAGATTGCAACAATAATGGCAGCCAAAGCTCCAGTAATAATTGCAGATTACAACTATATTTTTAATAAAAACATAAGAAAAGCATTTTTCAAAAGGACAAATAAAGAGTTGGAAAAAAGCATAATCATTGTTGATGAAGCCCACAATCTGGGAGAGCGAATCAGAAACCTGTTATCAAAAAAATTATCAAATAGGATGCTGGAGGGAGCAATAAAAGAAGCATATAAGTTTGGGCATGAAGATGCAGCTGAGTCTTTAACTAAAATAAAAACAGTTTTAGAAGAGATATCAAAAAATTTGGAATTTTTCCAGGAGAAAATAGTAAAAAAAGATGAATTCATGGAAAGATTAAAAGAAATAAAAGAATTCGAAGTACTCCACACAGAACTGGAATTTGCAGCAGAAGATATAAGAGAAAAGAAAAAACGAAGCTTTATTGGATGGGTTGCCTCATTCTTAGAAAACTGGATTGGGCCTGATGAAGGCTTTGCTAGGATTTTATCAAAAAAACAGGACAAAGGACTATTTTTAGAGCTTTCCTACAAGTGCCTTGATCCAGGCTTGGCAACAGACGATGTCCTCCAAAATGCTCACTCAGTCATCTGCATGTCAGGGACATTAACGCCAACAGAGATGTACCGCGACACCCTTGGCTTTAGTGGCTGCAGCGAAAAAGAGTATGAGAGCATCTTCCCAGAGGAAAACAGGCTTAATCTGATTGTTCCAAAAACAACAACAAAATTCGCTCAAAGAAGCCCAGAACAATATAAGAAGATAGCAGTAATTTCAGCAGACCTTCTTAACCTGATAAAAGGAAACTCAATAATCTTCTTCCCAAGCTACCAGATAAGAGATGATGTTTACAAATACTTCTTTGACAAATGCGATAAAACATGTTTTCTGGAAGAATCAAAGATGACAAAAGAACAAAGATATGAGATGATTGAAAACTTCAAAAAGTATAAGAATGCCGTTATCCTTGCAGTTGCATCTGGCTCATTCTCACAAGGAGTAGATATGCCTGGAATCTTAAAAAGCGTAATTGTGGTTGGTTTGCCCTTGGAAAGGCCAAATCTAGAGACAAGAGAATTAATCAATTATTATGATAAAAAGTTCAACAAAGGCTGGGATTACGGCTATGTCCTGCCGGCAATAACAAAAGTGATTCAGGCAGCAGGAAGATGCATCCGCTCAGAAAAAGACAGAGGGATTATTATATTTCTTGACGAAAGATACGCCTGGCCTTCTTACAGAAGATGCTTCCCAAATGATATCAAGATGAAAATAAGCAGTGATTATGGAGAAGATATTAAGGAGTTCTTTGGAAATAAATAATTTAACCACCGGCCATAAGTTAATAAAGTTTATAAAATACCCCTTAACCCATTTTCATCATAGTAATAAAGGAGAGTGATGAATAAATGAGAACAATTTGCATTTTCAATCATAAAGGCGGTGTCGGAAAAACAACAACAGCCATAAATTTGGCAGCAGGGCTTTCCAGGGAAAATAAGAAAGTTCTTTTAGTTGACCTAGATCCCCAGGGAAATGTTGATACTTGTTTGAAAATAAAAAAAGAACATACTCTTTATGACGCAATGACAGGAAAGCAGCCAGTGCAGCAGTGCATTGCAAACTTAGCAGAAAATCTTGACATTTTAAGTTCAACAGAGGAGATTGTAAAAGCAGAACATTATTTAGCTCAGCAGGAAAATTCAAGGCTTTTATTAAAAGAGATGATGAGTGGTGTAAATGGCTATGATTTTATGATATTTGACTGCCCGCCTTCTCTTGGTTTAATGAACCAAAATGCACTAGCTTTCTGCAAAGAAGTTTTTGTTCCAGTCGCAACAGATTATTTGGGTTTTGACGCATTAAAGAAAATGCAGGGAATTGTTACAGCAGTTAACAGAATCTATGGAAACAACATAAAGATAACAAAGATAATCCCTACAATGTATGATCGCAGGAATAAAATCTGCAAAGAAACTCTTTCAATAATCCAGAATGAATACCCGGAAAGGACAACATACCCAATTCACATGAATTCAAAGATAAAGGAAGCGCCTAAGTTCGGAAAGTCAATCTTTTCATACGCAAAATCAAGTTCAGGCGCAAGAGACTACGGTAAGTTAGTTGAAGATGTATTGGCTATGTAACCAGTATACAAAACACTATACCAAGTTACAGAAACATAACATTTATATACTAGTTCTTTCTATAAAGAATAAATGGTAATATTATTTGACAAATTTAACTTGCCTGAAGATATTTACGATGTAATCTTTGCAACAAAACAGCAAAAGATTGTAGGCAAACTCTTAATAAATATGCTCAAAGAAAAAGAAGGAGAAATAAACAAAACAGAAATGTCGATGTTTGCAACACAACTGCACGAAGGAAAATTAATAACAACAATTGATGAACCAGGATACAAAGGAAAAAAAGTAAAACTTAGCTATAACAAAAGGCAGTTTTACGACAGGATATTAACACCAATGAAAAGCATGGGTATAATTGATTATGATCTATACAGAAAAGTATACAAGCTTTCAGATTCATTTAATAAAGAAATGATAAGAATCGGGATAATGTGGCTTAAAGAGCTAAGAGCTCCGCCATTTAGAATAAAAAAAACATGATTACAGGCTCCCTGTACTCTAATTCTTAATACCACCCCCAAAAAAGAATGACAGGGAGCCCTTCTTATTCTTCAAATCTGGAATCAGAAGAGGTATTTTAGAAAGTTATTTAATCTCAGGCTTTCTAGCAAAAGCAATGAAATACCTTAATGAAAAAAGCACAATAATAATCATAATTTTAGTAGCATTCATATCAATATCTTCTCCAATATTGATAAGGGCTTTCAACAATCAACCGACACTTATACAGGATCAGGCATATAATGATGTTCGTCTTGCAAATATAATCTCAGAAAAGGGCATCCCAAAGATTGATAGACTCAGCTATTCTGGAAGAGATTATATTTTCAGCCCATACCAACTGATAATTTCATCTGTGCCGTTTATCAATCCAGAGAAAACAGCGATTATATTGTCTGCAATATCAGGAATCTTATCAGCACTGCTGTTTTTTCTGATTCTAAAGGAGATAGGGGTTAATCTTGAAAAACGAAGATGGATAATGTTCGTTCTGCTGGTGTCCCCTGCATTTATATATTCATTCTCAGTTCCAAATAAATTTTCTATCTCAATCTTGATTCTGCTGATAGGCATATATTTTCTAATGAAAGAGAATATGGTGCTGGCTGCGATCATACTCTCAATATCTTGTTTTTTCAGTATCTTTAATGTGATGTTATCTTTGATATTGCTAATTGACAGATATCTAAAGAAAAGGCAGAAAGATCTGATTCCTGCAATTGTATTAGTAATTATAACATTCATGTCATACTATGCCCCTTTTTTTATCTCAAGAGGAATTTCTGAGAAAATAGGATTTGTTAAGATAAATATGATTCATCAGTTAATTGCAGGCCTAGGAAGCCCAGTTGGATTTAGTATTTTCGCAGTTCTGCTTTCATTGATAGGTTTTCTAATAACGTGGGAGTATAAAAGGGAACTGCTTTTTGCCTATGCTGCTGCGTTGATGTTGATAACAATTTCCTCTTACTCACCTAACCCTAACATATACTTAAATTTCATTGTGTGCGCATTTGCAGGAATTGCTTTTGGAGATATAATCAAAAGAAGATGGGAAATAAAATTTATAATGAACTTAACAATACTTGCATTGGTTTGCGGGCTCTTATTCTCATGTATATCATATACAAATAGGCTAGTCTCAATGCAGCCAGATAAAAATATCAAATCTAGTCTAGAGTGGCTGGGAAGCTATTCTGATCCAAATGAGGTTGTTTTCTCCCATTATAGCAAAGGTTCTTTTATTGAATACTGGGCTGAGCTGCCTGTGGTTATGGACTCTGCATTTGAATATGCGCCAGATCCAAACCAGAGATATAAAGACAGCAATGATATCTTCCACTCAAGAAATCTTGAAACAACAAAAGAGCTGCTTAAGAAATATAATGTAAAATATATATGGGTCGACCCTGATATGAAAAGCAGTCTTGTATGGGATGAGCCTGAGAGAGGATTATTATTCTTGATTAGAAACAAAGAAACCTTCAGGAGCATTTATAACAAAGAAGGTATAGAAATATGGGAAGTTATGGAGCCTAAAGTTTAATCATATCTCCGATTGTAAATCCACCAGGATTACCTTTTCTGCCTGAATCTGCGCCTTTCCTTTCCTCAATCTCTTCAATCAGCTTAACTCCAAGAGATTTTTCTAATTTCTGCGCAGTCTTTATCGAAGGTTCCATTTTCCCAGTCTCCAGATTATGTATTAAAGATTCTTTCTCAGATAACATTTTTGCAAAATCCTTCTGGCTTAACTTCATTTTCTCCCGTGCCCTCTTTATAATCAAAGAATAGTCTTCAACAATAGACTGTATAATCTCAGGCTCTTCAGGCTTTTGGACTATTATCTTGGGCTTTTTCTCCTTCTTTGGCTGTTGTTTTATCCCCCTTAAGACCTTCCCATACTTAGAACATCCGTTGCAGAGGTGCATCTCAGTACCCTCAACCAATGCAGCATAAACCTCATCAGTTCCCTTTCCGCACATATCGCAGTTCATTTTAGCCTCCGATTATTTTAACAAGAACCTTTCTCTCCCTTGGCCCGTCAAACTCACAGAACATAATACCCTGCCAGGTTCCCAGTTTCAAACCCCCATTCTCAATAAAAACAGCAGCGCAATTTCCGACTAAAGACGATTTAAGATGCGCATCTGAATTCCCCTCTGAATGTTCATAATTATCATTCTCAGGGATAAGCTCTCTCAGCTTTCTGATGATATCTGTCTTGACAGAAGGATCAGCATTTTCATTAATTGTTATAGCTCCCGTTGTATGGGGGCAGTAAACATAGCAAACGCCTTCTTTCACTCCGCTTTCTTTCACCAGCCCGCTAACTTCATCAGTAATGTCAACTAGCTCTTCTCTTTTTGAGGTAGATATAGAAAATTCCCCCATAACACCTAGTTTTTCTCTGGATTATAAAAATTTTCCTAATCTTTATATAGTCATAAAAAATCCAAGAAATATGAAAACAATAATAATAACAGGCTCAGTAGGCTCTGGAAAGACAACTTTAGCGAAGAAGCTTGCAGAAAAAAAAGGCTGCGCTTATTTTGATATCAGCCAGTGCATAAAAGACAATAAGCTATACAGCGCATATGACAAAAAGAATAAATGCTATGTTGTTGACACAAAAGAACTAAATAAGTTCATAATCAAAATAATAAGGAAATGTAAAGAATCAAAAATGCTCAAGTGCCTGGTCATAGACTCTCATCTCTCGCACTACCTTCCAAAGAAATACGTAGACCTCTGCATTATCACAAAGTGTTCTATTGAAACATTAAACAAGCGCCTCAAGAAAAGAGGATATTCAAAACAAAAGATAAAAGACAATGTTGAATGTGAAATCTTTGATGTTTGCTTGGAAGAAGCAAAACAGAACAAACATAATATCAAGATTGTTGACACAACTAAAAGACAAAATCTGGCTAAAATAATAAATTTTATAAAGAAATAGTTCTAAAAGCAGATTATGGCCAAAAAAAGAGGTAAATCAGTCTCTAAAGATACGAATAATCATCAGGCTCATGGAGTTCATCTCCATAAGTCGCTTCCTGAAAGGCTCCCCCCTCAGAAGTTAACATTTGGGCAAAAGGCTGCTGACAAACTAGCAGAATGGGCAGGAAGCTGGGTATTCATTATTTTATTCATGGGTTTTCTTATTGTGTGGATGATAATAAATGCATATGTCTTATTTAGAATGCTTGGAAAAAACCCTTTTGATCCATATCCATTCATTCTCTTAAACTTGATACTCTCCTGTTTAGCAGCAATCCAGGCTCCGATTATCTTAATGAGCCAGAACAGGGAAGCAGAGCGTGAAAGAATAAAAACAGAACGCGACCATATTGTAAATAGAAAAGCAGAAAGAGAGATCCAACAAGTGCAGAAAGATATTGAATATATCAAGAATAATCTTATTAACAAGATAAAAAAGAGATAAAAATAAGAAAATTAATAAAACCAGCAGAATTCTTGATTAATTAATGGAGATTCATGTCAATCTTGAAAAAAGAGTCCGTGGTCCAGAAAAAGGATTTACTATGCTCAGAGGATACTGTCCAGAATGCGAAGAAATGGTTGAATTTAACTACACAGACATAAAAGATGAATTTAAAAGAAAAAGCGAAGATTACTTTGAATGTAAAAGATGTCATTTTACACAAGGATATAGCAGCATAATGAATAGAAGATACAAATCTGAAAATTCTGCTTAGAAAATCACTCCAAAATCTCAATATCATCAACAATTCCATCTGAGTTTAGATCAACACCTTCAACAATCTTTGCTTTAATCTTATTGCTAAACTTATTCCCTCTAACAACCTCGCTAAAATGTTTCAAGAAAGCAATCATCACAGCCCTTGTTCCAGCATATCTCTTGCCTGCAATCAATAAAATCTCTTTTTTTGGATTAAATGGATTCTTAGCTCTTACAATTATTCCAGTTTCATCAGAGTGGTATTTCTTTCCCGTAACAGTAGAAAGCACAGCCCAGTTATCCTCTTTCTCAAACCTAACAGGCAGCTTATTGTTTATTTTTGCAGTAACTGTATTAACAACAGGGCCTCCAATCAAAATCAGATTCTTATCAAGGTCAGACTTCCTTGCCTCGGTATCAAGCTTAACATTAAGTTCAGGAATATAGTTTAGAAATGAGCCTAAAAACAGCGCAAAATCAATCCCATAATAGCCGTCCCTACTACGAGCCTTCTCAGGACCATGAGGATCAGGGCTTCCGACAATTATAGCAGCATTCAGCTGCCCATTCTCAACAAAAGGCTCGAGAGATGCAACTGGTTTTGCCTCAAGCTCATCTAGTTTTTGGGTTGCCTTGAGCTCTTGAAAAAGCACAGCAAACGCAGGCGTTGTAAGCGAATAAATATTTGCAGCAGCTCCCTGAATAACTTCTTTTTTTGAAATCTCAATAATTTTTGCTTTCTCAAGATTCCTGATATGATAGTATACTTTCTGCTCATGCACACCTAATCTCTTTGCAATCTCCTTTGGATAGGATGGCTTCTTTGCAAGCTCTGAAGCTATCTTATATGCAAGTGCAGAGCTTATTGCCTTTATCTGAGCAGTGCCTATCTGCTTTGCAGGAAGTGAAATTACTCCTTGTTTTGTCTTATTAATAACATACATGGTGAGTATTATAATTTATTTTTTACTACTATTATGAATATTTTAGTAAGGCTTTATATATAAGCCTTTCTATTCAGGATAAACAATGAGGCAATTATTCGGCACAGATGGTATTAGGGGTACTGCAAACCAATATCCAATGACCCCTGAGTTAATGTTAAATCTAGGGAAAGCTATAGCAAGAGTTCTCAGCAATGGAAAAGAAAAGCCAAGGATTCTGATAGGGAAAGATACAAGAATTTCAGGCTATATGATAGAATGCGCTCTGACATCTGGAATTTGCTCTCAGGGAGCAGATGTTCTGTTAGTAGGGCCAATGCCAACTCCTGCAATTGCGCATCTGACAAAATCATTTGCAGCAGATGCAGGAATAGTTATTTCAGCATCTCACAATCCAGCAGAGCATAATGGAATAAAGATTTTTGACAAAAACGGATTTAAGCTAAGTGACGAAGTCGAAAAAGAGATTGAAAAAATTGTATTAAATCCTGAAACAAAAGATGAAAGCATAAAAGGAGATAAAATAGGGAAAGCGCATAGAATAGACGATGCAACAGGCCGATATATTGAATATGCAAAAGGTACAATAAGCAATAATTCACTTGAAGGAATAAAGATAGTTCTTGACTGTGCAAATGGAGCAGCATACCACGTTGCCCCTGATATTTTTAAAGAATTGGGGGCAGAAGTTATTGTCATGAACAATAAGCCTGATGGGTTAAATATCAATCTCAACTGCGGGTCTACGTACCCAGAACTTTTAAAAAAAAGAGTTATTGAAGAAAAAGCAGATATTGGGATTGCTTTAGACGGTGATGCTGACAGGGTTATTATGGTTGATGAATCAGGCAGCAATGTTGATGGAGATCATATAATGGCAGTCTGCGCAATCGATCTAAAAGAAAGATGCAAGCTAAATAAAGATACACTTGTAGCAACAATAATGAGTAACATCGGTTTAGAAATAGCAATGAAAGAAAAAGGAATAAGTATGATAAGAACAAATGTGGGGGACAGATATATCCTAGATGAAATCAAAAAAAATAATTATAATTTTGGTGGAGAGCAGTCTGGCCATATTATCTTTTTTGATTGCATACCTTCTGGAGACGGAACAATAACGGCATTACAAATCTTAAATATAATGAAAGAGAAAAGCAGGAAACTATCAGAACTAAAACAAATACTAAAAACATTTCCTCAATTAATAAAAAACATTGATGTCAAAGAGAAAAAGCCTATTGAAGAGATGAAAGAAGTCATAGATGAGATTGAAAATGCAAAAAAAGAGCTTGGAGAAAATGGAAGAGTTATTGTAAGATATTCAGGAACAGAAAACAAATGCAGGATAATGGTAGAAGGCAAAGATAAAGGGCAAATAGAGCAAATTGCAGACAACATCAAAGATAAGATTATGCAAGAGGTAGGAGAATGAAAGCAATAATTTTAGCAGCAGGAAAGTCAACCAGAACACATCCTTTGACAGTCAATAAACCAAAACCCCTTTTAAGAGTTTTAAATAAGACATTGATTGAACACAATCTTGAACAATTAAATGGGTTGGTTGATGAGGTAATAATCATAATCGGTTTTAAAGGGGAAATGATCAAGAAGCATCTCGGAGACTCTTACAAAGATATCAGAATAAGTTATGTTGAGCAAAAAGAGCAGTTAGGAACAGGTCATGCTTTATTGCAGACAAAGATAGAAGACAAGTTTATTGTTTTAAATGGGGACGACCTTTACTCCAAAAAAGATATTGAAAACTGCTTAAAAAACAAATATTCTATCCTTGCAAAAGAAGTTAATGACCCAGAAAAATGGGGGATTTTGTCTGTTAAAGAAAATTTCCTAGAAAAGATAGAAGAAAAACCATCCAAACCAAAAAGCAATCTGGCAAGTACAGGACTGTATGTTTTAGATAAAGAGATATTTAATATTTTAAAAGATATAAAAGATTCAGAAAGGAATGAGATTGAATTAACAGATGCTGTAAATGAATTAGCCAAAAAAGAGAAAGTAAATGTTGAGATTGTCTCAGATTACTGGCTTCCGATAGGTTATCCCTGGCATTTGCTCGAAGCAAATGTATTTTTCTTAAAAAGAATAAAAACTCCAGATATCAAAGGAGATATTGAAAACAACGTAACAATCAAAGGAAATGTCATCATAGAACAAGGAACAATAATCAAATCAGGAACTTACATTGAAGGTCCTGTTTTTATAGGAAAAAACTGCATAATCGGCCCAAACGCATATATTCGCCAAGACACAGTAATTGAAGACAATTGCAAACTAAGAGGAGAGATTTATGATTCAGTTATCATGAAAGGAGTTGTTTCAAAACACGAATCTTACATGGGCCATTCTGTTATTGGAGAAAGCTGCAATATTGGCGCAGGAACAATAACAGCAGATTTTCGCCATGACGGAAAGAATAATATCACGCTGGTCAAGGGGAAGAAGGTCGATTCAGGAAGGCGCAAGCTTGGCGCATTCATCGGAGATAATGTCAACACAGGAATTGGAACATTAATTTATCCCGGAAGAAAAATATGGCCCGGGCTTGGAACACTGCCTGGACAAGTTATTAAGGAAGATATAGAAGAATAAAATGTGCGGAATAATGGGATATAAAGGAAATAAGAATGCAGTTGAAGTCTGCTTTAACGGATTAAAGAAATTAGAATACCGCGGCTATGATTCCTGGGGAATTGCAGCAAAAGACAAAGAGATAGAGGTTTTCAAGAAGATAGGAAAGATTAGTGGCACATCTATAAAAGATATTGTTCCTAAAGATTTCAGGATAGCAATATCACATACCCGCTGGGCAACACACGGAGGAGTTACAGAGCAAAACACTCACCCCCACATTTCAAACAACAGAAGAATAGCAGCTGTTCATAACGGAATAATTGAAAATTTCCAGGAATTGAGAAAATCTCTAAGAGAGAAAGGTTACACATTCCATTCAGAAACAGACACAGAAATCATCCCTATATTGATAGAAGATTATATGAAGCAGTATGATTTTCCAGAAGCAGTTAGAAAAACTCTGCTTGATCTAGAAGGAAGTTTTGCAGTTGTTATCATAGATAAAGATTTTGACGGAATGATTGCTGCAAGAAAAGATTCTCCTTTGGTCTTGGGTATTGGTGAAAATGAATATTTTATTGCATCAGATATTCCTGCTTTTTTAGAACATACAAAAAAAGTTATTTTTTTAGATGATAATGAAATGGCCATTCTAAATAAAGAATTGGAAATAAGGGGTGTCCAAAATAACAATCAGGTCCAAAAGCAGATAACAATAATTGAATGGTCTCCAGAACAGGCAATGAAAGGTGATTTTGAGCATTTTATGCTTAAAGAGATTTATGAGCAGCCAGCGGCTTTAAAGAGAGCAGCAGCAGAAAGCGATGAAAAACTTAGTAAGATAGCAGAAGAGATAAATAAAGGATTTGGAACATTCTTTGTTGCCTGCGGAACTGCCTATCACGCAGGCCTTACCTCTTCATATATATTTTCAAAAATAGCAAAAAAGCACGTCAATCTATCTATTGCATCTGAATTCCCAAGCTATGAGAACTTCATAACAGAAAAAACACTGATGATCCCAATAAGCCAGAGTGGAGAGACAGCAGATGTTCTTGGAGCTGTAAAGTCAGCAAAGAAGAAAAAAGCAAAGATCTGTTCTGTTATCAACGCAGCAGGCTCAACACTTGACCGACTTTCTGACGAAAGGCTCTACATAAAAGCAGGGCCTGAAATAGGAGTTGCCTCAACAAAAGCCTACACCTCCCAGGTTGCAGTACTGATGCTCCTGGCTTACGCAGCTATAGACAAGCTTGATTATGCAAAGATACTTTTAGGAGAAGCATCAAAATCAATAAAAGATATGCTGGAAGATAAAGAGATTGAAAAGATAAAAAGGATTGCAGAAGCGATTAAAGATGCAAAAAGTATTTTTACAATAGGCCGCGACATCAATTATTCGACAGCAATGGAAGCAGCATTAAAGATAAAAGAGATATCTTACATACATGCAGAGGGCTTTGCAGGCGGAGAGCTCAAGCACGGAACAATAGCCCTTATTGAGCAAGGAACTCCAGTCATAGTTTTTTCAGCAAATGATCATGTTAAAAAAGAAACCATAAGCAATGCAATGGAAGTTAAAGCAAGAGGTGGATTAATTATAGGCATCGCGCCAGAAGACAATGATATCTTTGACTATTGGATTAAGGTTCCTGACTTTCCAGAAATCTCGCCGATTGTTAATATTGTGCCTGCGCAGCTTTTGGCTTATTATCTTGCGGTGTTCAGGGGAAATAATCCTGACAAACCGAGAAACCTGGCAAAAAGTGTAACAGTTAAATGAATTTTCACTACTTTTTCCAAAAAAAGGGTTTTTAAAGAATAATTGCTTCTTTTCAAGATGCCTGAGGTAATTATGAGTGTTAGTAACACAAACTAAACCAAAAGGCTTTAATAATTATTCAACTATTTCTTAGTATTATGGTAACAGCGCTGGACTTGCATTATTTAGTAAGAGAATTTAAAGAATTAGAAAACTCCAAAGTTGACAAGATTTATGCTCCTGACAAGAAAGAGCTGTTAATTCAGTTTTTTATTTCAGGAAAAGGCAAGAAGATTCTAAGGATAATTGTTCCTG
>Ga0066639_10002078_pt1 | contig 17639 bp, 19 predicted proteins | sample CryGeyCG2114_010_2_FD_59504 | JGI IMG/M metagenome (GOLD analysis project Ga0066639, IMG submission 59504) | Groundwater microbial communities from aquifer - Crystal Geyser CG10_big_fil_rev_8/21/14_0.10 | ecosystem: Environmental > Aquatic > Deep subsurface > Groundwater | place: USA: Utah...
TAAGAGATGAAGTAGAAAAGAAATATAAGGTTGAAGGAGAATTAAGGCAGGAAAAAATGATGAATATTAAACGGCTTAAAGATATCAGTTGTTATCGCGGGACTCGTCATATTAAAGGATTGCCAGTTAGAGGTCAGCGAACAAAGACAAATACAAGAACAATTAGAGGAAATGTTCGCAGAACTGTTGGTAGTGGAAAGAAAAAAACCGCAGAAAAAACATAAATTTAAATTAATTTCATGGGTAAAAAAAGAATTATTAAAAAATCAGAAGAAGAGCTTTTAAAAGAAACAGAAAAAACAGAATCAGCTGAACAAAAAGCAACTAAAGCTCTTAAGGTTAAGAATAAAAAGGGAAAAATTGTTCATCTTGAAAAGGCCAATATTTATATCAGATCAACATATAATAACACTCTTGTTACTTTAACTGATATTCAAGGAAATGTTATAACCTGGGCAAGCGCTGGTTCAGTTGGGTTTAAGGGTCCCAAAAAAGCTACTCCATTTGCAGCTTCGCGCGTTGTCGAAGTTTTAATTGAAAAGACAAGAAATTTAAATGTAAAAGAAGTATTCATTTTTGTTAATGGTGTTGGTAGTGGAAGAGAACAAGCTATTCGCGCTTTAGCTAATCATGGATTAGAAATAAGCGGAATTAAAGATATTACTCCATCGCCTCATAATGGATGTCGTCCGCGAAAGTCAAGAAGAGTATAATTTTAATTTTTATTATGATAATTAATTCAAAATGTAAAAGATGCAGGAGGGCAAATCAAAAACTCTTTCTTAAGGGCGATCGTTGTAGTACACAGAAATGCGCTATGATTAAAAGACCTTATGTTCCAGGGGTTCATGGTAAATCTAGAAGAAGAAGATTTTCAGAATATGGTATCCAATTAGCTGAAAAACAAAAAGTTCGTTATACTTATGGAATTTCAGAGAAACAATTTAAGAGATATTTTAAAGAAGCAATTAGTCAAAAAGAAGATAAGGGTGATTTCCTGGTTAAAAAGCTGGAAAGTCGTTTAGATAATGTTGTTTTTCGCTTGGGATGGGCAAAATCTAGAGGATTAGCAAGGCAGATAGTAAACCACGGCCATATTTTAGTTAATGGACGCAAAGTAGATATTCCTTCTTATCAAGTAAAAAAAGATGATGTTATAAAAATAAAAGAAAAGAGCAAAAAACTTGTTCTTTTCAAAGAGTTAAAAACATTTCTTAAAAAGAGCAATACTCCTGATTGGCTTTCTTTAGATAAGCAAGAAATTGAGGGAATAGTTAAAAGCTATCCTAATTTTGAAGATTTAAGAAAAATCGGAGAAATAAATATGATTATTGAATATTATTCAAGATAGATTTTTAATAAAAAAATAAAAATTAAATTTATGATTACTTTACCAAATAAGCCTAAAATTATTGAAAAAGAAAAAAACAAGTCGGTTTTTATTATTAATGCTTGTTATCCAGGATATGGCACTACTTTAGGAAACGCTTTTAGAAGGGTTTTATTGTCCTCATTACCTGGAACTGCCATTACGAGTATAAAAATAAAAGGCGTTAAACATGAATTTTCAACCATTCCTCATGTTATAGAAGACGTTGTCCTAATAATTCTTAACTTAAAGCAAGTTAGAATTAGACTTTGTGTTGATAATAAAGAACAAATTTCACTTAAGGCATTTCTTAAGGTTAAAGGGGAAAGAGAAGTAAAAGCAGGTGATATTAAAACTACGCCTGAACTGGAAATAATTAATAAAGATTTGCACATTGCTTCTTTGACTGATAAAAAAGCTGATTTAGAAATAGAAATGGATATAGAATCAGGTTTAGGATATTCATCTATTGAACAGAGGAAAAATAAAAAGATAGAAATTGGAAGAATTGCCATAGATGCTATTTTTAGTCCTGTAAAAAGAGTTAATTCTTCAATAGAAAATGTACGCGTCGGGGAAAGAACTGATTATGATCGTTTAAGTTTTAATATTGAAACGGATGGTTCAATCACTCCAAAAGAAGCGTTTTTAAAAGCAGCCAATATTCTGGTTGATCATTATAAAATTTTTGCTTCTTTAAGTGAAAAAGAAACAAAAAAGAGTGTTATTAAGAAAAAATCTGTTTTAAAGAAAAAAGAATCAAAAAAATCTAAATCAATATTAAAAGTTTTTGATAAAGAAGAAAAAAAGGAAGATTTAACAAAAACAAAAATAGAGGATTTGAAAATTTCATCAAGAATCATTTCTATCCTTAATGATGTCGGTATAAAAACAGTAGCTGGTTTAACGAGAAAAAGCAGGGAAGATTTAAAAAATATTGAAGGAATGGGAGATAAGGGTATTATTGAAATTAAAAGAGCTATTGGTAAATTAGGATTGACATTAAAATGAAGCATTGTAAAAAAGCAAGAAAATTAGGACGTAAAAAAGATCAAAAAAAAGCGCTTTTAAAAGTTTTAGCTGTTAATTTAATTTTGAAAGAAAAAATAAAGACGACTGAAGCAAAAGCCAAAGAAGTAAGACCTTTTGTTGAAAAATTAATTACAAAAAGTAGAACAAGAAGCGCTGTTAATAATCTTTCAGATGTTAAATACTTAGCAAAATATTTGCCCAAGGAAGCTAGAAAAAAAATAATTAAAGAAATAGGTCCGCGTTATCAAAAAAGAGCAGGCGGATATACAAGAATTGTCAAATTAGGCTTGCGAAAAACAGATGGGGCTAAAATGGCAATAATTGAATTAGTTAAATAGAAATATGGAAAAACATATTATTGACGCTACAGATAAAATATTAGGGCGCTTAGCTGTTGAAATAGCTAATTTGCTGCGAGGAAAGGGAAAATCAGATTTTGTTCCCTATATGAACAAAGGAGATAATGTTGTAGTAATAAATACAGATAAAATTGCAGTAACTGGACAAAAATTAAAAAACAAAATTTATTATCGTCATTCTGGTTATCCAGGTGGAATTAAGGAAATAAGTTTGGAAGAACTTTTAAAAAAAGATTCAAGAGAAGTAATTCGCAAGGCTGTTTATGGAATGCTGCCAAAAAATAAATTACGGAATAAAATTATCAAAAAGTTAGAATTATATAAAAGAAAAGAAAATTAATATGCCAGAAAAGAAAAAATCCAGACGTAAAATCGTGACTTCGATTCAAAAAGCGTCAAAAAAAACAACCAAAAAATCTGTTTCAAAAAAGATTTCTGATTCCAATAAAGAAGAATCAAAAAAATATTTTGAAGCAATTGGAAGAAGGAAAAAAGCAACAGCTAGAGTCCGTCTTTTTACTTGCAAGCCATTTGAAGATAAAAAAGGAAAAATTTTAGTTAATGGCAAGCCATATACTGATTTTTTCCCAACAATTGAATTGCGACAAACAATTATTAATCCTTTAAAAAAGATGAAGTCTTTGAATAGATTTGAAGTGACAGTCAAAGTTAAAGGTGGGGGAATAAAAGGACAAGCAGAAGCAACTAGACATAGCTTATCAAGGGCCTTAGTTAAATTCAATTCTGATTTTTCAAAAAAGCTTAAAAAAGCGGGTTATCTTCGTCGTGATCCAAGGAAAAAAGAGCGGAAAAAGCCAGGACTTAAAAAAGCGCGCAAAGCTTCACAATGGAAAAAGAGATAACAAAAAATCCTCCCTACAGATAAGGGAGGATTTTTTATTTCTTTATTCTAAAGAAATTCCTAATAATTTTTTGTTTTTAGTTGAATATAAGATATGATCTTTTTTAGAATAAGCTATTTCTTGAGCATCTATCTTTATAATATCAACTATGTTTTTTTTATCTCGGCTATCTAACTCTATTATCTTTATTTTTTGATTTACTAAAAATATAATATGCTGATTTGTTTCATACCAAATAGCTTGCCCAATTTTTTGGCTTAACCTAGTAATTAATTCATACTCACCAGTTTTTTTATCTTGTTGATTATTATTATTTAAATAATATATCCATATTTCATTGGGCGTATAATAAAGTAATTTTTCATTATCATAAGAAAATTGCGCTTGCTGGATGTTTTCTTTTATTAATTCAAAGCTTCTTGTTTCTTTATTAAGGATATATAATCGTTTATTATTGCTTAAAACAGATATTTGCTGATTGCTTGAAACAATAATTTCATATTCTTGATTTTCTGGAAGAGGAGTTAAACTTATTTGTTCTTGAAAAGAATTAATTTCGTCTGTTTTGTAAAGAATATAGCTTGGTTTATGAATATAAAAAATATCGTCAGAAGTAATATTTTTTTCAGAAATATATTCTTTTAGCAAAAAATTATCTGGAATTTTTTCATTAATAATTTTAATTTCAGGATTAACTGGAATTAAGACAATATTCTTTACTTCAGTGACCAGCTTTGATTCTATCTTTAATTTTTTACTCCATTCATGAAATCCCTCTTTGGCAACTTTAATTTGGTAATATTTAGGCGTAAGCCGCTTAATAAAAACAGGCGTTTCTTTTTTCGGCTTGTCATTAATATATACAGTTGCTTTTTTAGGAGTTGATTTGATATATAATCCTCCCGTTAGAACAATTTTTTGTTGTTGCCAATCAAAACTATATCCTAATGAGTATAGGATTATTACCGGGGTTATTAGTATAAAAAAAAGAATTATTAAATAGAGAATAATGCGTCGCGTTTTACTATTCATATTTATAGAAATTTTATCATTGATTTCATATCTTGCCAAGAAGGTTTTGGTAGGTTAACATAAAAATATCATGGAAAGATTTATTATCAAGGGAGGCAAAAAATTAAGCGGAGAAATTCAAGTTAATGGAGCTAAAAACGCAGCTTTAAAAGTTTTAGCTGCTTGTCTTTTAACTAATAAAGAATGGGTTATCTCTAATGTTCCTCAGATTGAAGACATTTTTCGTTTAATAGAATTGCTTAAAGGAATTGGAGTTGATATTAAGAATAATTTAAAAGGAGTTTATCAATTAAAAGCGAAAAATATTCATAGTTCACGCTTAAATCCTGATATTGCCAAAAAACTTAAGGGTTCAATCTTAATGGCTGGGCCATTATTAGCTCGTTTTGGAGAAGCATTTTTATTTCAATCAGGCGGCTGCGTTATTGGCCAGCGACCGCGAGATATATTTTTAGAAGGATTTAAAGCTTTTGGCGCCAAAATAGAAAAAGATAAACAAGTATATCATTTAACTATTAAAAAACTAAAAGGAGCTAAATTCGTTTTTCCATTAATAAGCGTAACAGCTACTGAAACAATGATTCTGACAGCTGTTTTAGCCGAAGGGAAAACATTTTTAAGTAATGCTGCTTGCGAACCGGAAATCGTTTTTTTAGCTGATTTTTTAAATGAGCGTGGAGCTAGAATCAAAGGAGCAGGTACTCCGTTTATAGAAATTAATGGAGTTAAATCATTGAATAATGGGCAATGTAAAATTCTTCCTGATAGAATTGAAACTGGAAGTTTTGTTATTTTAAGCGCAGCTGTTAATGGTTCAATAAAGGTTGTAGGGGTAGAGCCAAGCCGTTTAGATGTGCTTTGGTTTCTTTTAAAAAAAGCAGGAGTTAATTTAGAAATAGGCAAAGATTTTGTTAAGGTTAAGCCGTCCTTTAAAATAAGGGCTGTTGACTTGAAAACTCATGAATATCCTGGATTTGCAACAGATTTACAAGCTCCTTTTACTGTTTTAATGACTCAAGCAAAGGGTGTTTCTTTGATTCATGAAACAATTTTTGAGGGGCGTTTATTTTATACTGATGCGCTTAATCAAATGGGAGCTAAAATTATTATGTGCGATCCTCATAGAGTAATTGTTCAGGGGCCTAGTAAACTTTATGGCAGGCGTTTAATTAGCCCTGATATTAGAGCTGGTATTGCCTTAGTGATAGCTTCTTTAATTGCTAAAGGAGAATCGATTATTGAAAATATTTATCAGATTGACAGAGGATATGAATGTATCGAAAAAAGATTATCTGCGATAGGAGCGAATATAAAGCGAGTTAATTATTAAAAATTATCTATTATGTTTATAAAAAAAATAGGAATTGATTTAGGTACAGCCAACACTTTAGTTTATGTTCCTAAAAAGGGCGTTGTTATTAATGAACCGACTGTTGTAGCTATTTCTTTAGAAAATAATCGCATTTTAGCTATTGGTAATGAAGCTAAAGAAATGATGGGCAAAGCTCCTGATGCTATTTTTGTTTCTCGCCCAATGAGAGATGGAGTTATCGCTGATTATCGCATTACTCAAGCAATGCTCAGATATTTTATTGGTAAAGTTTTAAATCGCCTGCGTTTTTTAAGACCTGATGTAATGGTTTCTGTTCCAGCCGGAATAACTTCAACCGAAAGAAGAGCTGTTATTGAGGCAACCATTAAAGCTGGCGCTAAAAATGCTTATATCGTCAAAGAACCAGTTTTGGCCGCTATTGGCGCTGGACTGCATATTAATGAACCAGTTGGCAATATGATCATTGATATTGGCGGAGGAACTTCTGAAATGGCTGTTATTTCATTAGGAGGTATTGTTTCTTGCGCTTCTGTTAGAGTTGGCGGAGATAAAATAAATCAGTCAATAAGCGATCATATACGCAAAAAACATAATCTATCTATTGGAGATAAAACAGCTGAAATGATTAAAATAAAATTAGGAAGCGCTTTACCGCAAGAAGAAGAGTCATCCTTACAAATTAAAGGGCGTGATTTAGTCGGTGGATTGCCTAAAATAGTTGAAGTTAAAAGCAATGAGATTACGGAGGCAATTTCCGAACAATTAAGAGAAATTATCAAAACAAGCAAAACTGTTCTTCGTTCGACTCCCCCTGAATTAATTGCTGATATTATGGATAAAGGAATGGTTCTTAGCGGAGGAGGCGCTTTGCTTAAGAATTTAGATAATCTCATAACTAAAGCAACGGGTGTCTCTTGTAGAATAGCTAAAGAACCGTTATTATGCGTTGCTAAGGGAACAGGAATGGCTTTGGAAAACTTGGATATTTATAAAAGAAGCATCATGAGCAAGAAATAATAATTATTAATTATGTTAATTGGAATTAACGCAATAGCAGCCTTGAAACATCCACGCACCGGTGTAGAAGAGTATGTTTATCAATTAATTAAGCATTTAACAACCCTTAAAGAATCTAAAAAACATTGTTTTGTTTTATACATTTCAGATAACAGTAATTTTGATTTTTATTTGCCGGATAATTTTAAAATTAAGTGTTTAAAATGGCCCTTGCCAATGTGGACGCAAATCAGGTTATCTGCTGAGATAATAAAAAATAAACCGGAAATTTTTTTTATTCCGGTTCATGTTTTACCATTTGCGCATCCAAAAAATTCAGTAGTCACAATTCATGGTTTGGAATATGAATATTATCCTAAAATGTATCCATTAAATCATTTAAAGTATTTACGTTGGAGTACGAAATATGCTTTAAAAAACGCGCGAAAAATAATTGCTGTTTCTGAAAACACAAAAAGTGATTTAATAAAGCTCTATGGAGCTAATCCAGATAAAATTAAAGTGATTTATCATGGCGTGAATTTTGTTGGGGGCAGTCCCCGTCGCAATACTGCGGGGGGGCTGCCCCCAACAATTCCATATATTTTATTTATTGGACGGTTAGAAACAAAGAAAAATGTTCATGGTTTAATTAAAGCGTTTAATTTATTGAAAAAAAAGTATCAAGTTCCGCATAAGCTTATTTTAGCTGGTTCGCCTGGTTTTGGTTATGATGTTTTAAAATTAAAAATTAAAAATTTAAAATTAGAAATTATTGAGACTGGTTATATTCCAGAAAAAGAAAAAATGCTATTATTAAAAAAAGCGGAAATGTTTGTTTTACCTTCTTTTTATGAGGGATTTGGCATACCAATTTTAGAAGCCCAAGCAGCTTGCTGTCCTGTCATAACTTCAAATATTTCTTCAATGCCTGAAGTGGCTGGTGATGGAGCAGTTTTAATTAATCCAAATAATATTGAACAAATAACTGAAGCAATGTATAAAATTATTAATGATAATGAATTTAAAAAAAGATTAATTCAAGAAGGTCGTCAAAATATTAAAAGATTTTCCTGGCAAAAATGCGCTCAAGAAACATTGGAAATATTATTAGAATAAAAGTATGAAAATAGCTTTAGTACATGATTATTTAATACGTTTTGGAGGGGCCGAGAGGGTCTTTTTAAATTTGTATAAAATCTTTCCTAAGGCAGAGATTTTTACGATACTCTATGACGAGAAGAAAATGGGTAAGCATTTTCTTGATACTAAAATCCATACTTCTTTTATACAGAATTTTCCTTTATCATTAAAGTATCATCGTTTTTTTGCTCCATTAATGCCAACTGCGGTTGAATCACTTGATTTAAGAGATTTTGATTTAATAATTTCTTCATCAAGTTCTTTTGCTAAAGGATTAATTATCAGGCCGAATGCTATTCATATTTGTTATTGCCATAATCCAGCTCGTTTTTTATGGGATTATGCTTCTCAATATGACGGCAGGCCTACATTTTTAAAAAAGCTATTTTCTCATTATTTGCGTATATGGGATTATTCAGCCGCTAGTAGAGTTGATTATTTTCTTGCAAATTCAAAAACAACTGCCGTGCGTATAAAAAAATTCTATAATCGTGATTCAAAAGTAATTTATCCGCCCGTAACAATAGGAACAAGGACAGTCCCTAAAGCTTTAGGGACTGTCCTCAATCAAGAGTATTTCCTCATCGTATCCCAATTGACTCCTTATAAAAGGATTGATTTGGCTGTTGATGCTTTTAATAAATTAGAATTACCTTTAGTAATTATAGGGCAGGGACGCGATAGAAAGCGATTGCAAAAAATGGCTAAGCAGAATGTAAAATTTCTTGGTTGGCAATCAGATGAAACAGTCAAGCGATATTTTCAGAATTGTACTGCCTTTATTTTTTCCGGAGAAGATGATTTTGGCATTGCGCCGGTTGAAGCAATGCTTTTTGGCAAGCCGGTTTTAGCTTATAGAAAAGGAGGAGTTACCGAAACTGTTTTAGAGGGAATTACTGGAGAATTTTTTGATGATTTAGCAACTGAATCTTTAGCAGACGGAGTTCGGCGCATAAAAATGAATATTCATAATTACAGCCCTTTGGTTATAAGGAAAACAGCAGAAAGATTTTCTCAGGAAAAGTTTGAAAAAAGCATTAAAGAATTTATTATAGAGGTTGTTGAAAATAATCGGTTATGATAAAATTATAATATGATTATTGGACATCAAAGAATCCTTAATTTTTTCAAGAAGAGTATTGAAAATAAGAGATTGTCTCATGCTTATTTATTTGCTGGACCAGCTCATTTAGGTAAAAAAACATTTGCTTTAGAAATTATAAGAATACTTACAGGAAGAGAAATAGATATGGTTGTTCATCCTGACATCATTATTTTAGAACCAAAAATAATTGAAACAGAAAAAGGTGTAAGAAAAGAATCAGAAATTAGCATTGACCAGATAAGAAAAATACAACACCAATTTAGTATGTTTCCCTATAGGGCTTCATACAAAATAGCTTTAGTCAATCAAGCGGAAAAGATGACTTCCCAAGCTGGTAATTGTCTTTTGAAAACATTAGAAGAGCCAAACAATAAAACAATTTTAATCTTAATAACATCTAAATTAAAACTGATTTTGCCGACTATTGCTTCGCGTTGTCAGAAAATCAATTTTTTGCCGGTTGCCGAAAAAGAAATAAAAAAAGGATTAGGTGATATTTTAGATTTATCAGACATAAATAAAAGTAATTTAAAACAAATTATCCGTCTTTCAAATGGCCGTCCGGGCATGGCTATTCAATATATAGAGAACAAAGAATTATTTGAAAATAAAGATAAAATTATTGCTCAATTAAAAAATCTTTTAATAGATAATATTAACGAGCGATATAAATATGCCGAGAGTATGTCAAAAAATATTATTGAGGCTCAGAGAACTCTTAATTATTGGCTTTTCTGGTTTAGGGATTTATTATTACTGTCTGTTAATTGCTCTGAATTGGCTATTTATAATAACATTGAAAAATATAACAAATGCTATTCATTGCCTAAGCTAAAAAAAATTATACAAAAAATTAAAGAAACAAAAATAATTTTAAGAAACTCAAGTTTAAATGCTAGATTAGCTTTAGAAGTTTTAATGTTAGAATTTTAAATAAAAATATGTATAAAAAATTAATTGATAATCTAAAAATTGATTTTAATAAAACCATAGAATACCTCAAGAGCGAATTGACAGGATTGCAGGCTGGCAGGGCTAATCCCAGCTTAATAGAAAATGTGAAAGTGGATTGCTATAATCAAGAGCTTCCTATAAAGCAATTAGCAGCTATTAGCGCTCCTGAGCCGAGGTTGATTATTATTAAACCATGGGATAAAGAAATCATTAGAAATATCGAATTAGCTATCAGAGATTCAAAATTGGGATTAAATCCAGTAACAGAAGAGGAATTTATTCGCGTTAATATTCCTGCTTTAAATGAGGAAAGACGGAAAGAACTGGTTAAGATTGTTCAGGAAAAGACAGAAGAATGTCATATTAGCATTCGCAGGAACAGAGAGGATGTTTGGAAAGAAATTCAAACAATGGAACAGGCAAAAGAGATTTCTGAAGATGAAAAATTTAGAGCTAAAGATGAATTGCAAAAAGTTATTGATGAGTATAATAAGAAAATAGAAGAGATAAGCGAAAAGAAAGAAAAAGAAATAATGACGATATAAGTTATGATAACAACAATTATTATTTTTGTTTTAATATTTTCATTAATTATTTTTGTCCATGAGCTTGGACATTTTGTTTTAGCTAAGCGCGCTGGAATAAAAGTTGAAGAATTCGGCTTTGGATTTCCTCCAAGGATTTTTAGTTTTAAAAAAGGAGAAACAATTTATTCTTTAAATCTTTTTCCGATAGGGGGGTTTGTTAAAATTTACGGTGAAGATGGCAAAAAAAATGGCGATGTTGACGAAAAAAGGGCTTTTTATAGCAAAACAATATGGACTCGCGCTAAAATATTAACAGCTGGAGTAATTATGAATTTTTTATTAGCAGCTGTTCTTTTAAGTATAGGATATTGGATTGGCTTGCCAGCCATGATTAATGATGATGAAACAGTTAACGCAAAAATTCAGATTACTGATGTTGTTTCTGCTTCGCCTGCTGACGAAGCAGGGATAAAGATAGGAGATACGATAAGTTCATTTAAAATTAACCAAGAAACTATTAATATCTCTACAATAAGCCAAATGCAGGAATTTATTAATAATCATAAAGGAGAAGAAATAATAATAGTAATTAATAGAGGTGATGAAATTTTAGAGAAAAATATAATTCCAAGAGTTGTTTATTCCGAACAAGAGGGGCCTTTAGGCGTTGGATTAGTTAAGACAGCAATTATTTCTTATCCTTGGTATGAATCGCTGTATAAAGGATTTGTTAGTACAATTCAATTGACTTATATGATCATTATTGCTTTAAGCAGTATTATTTGGCAATTAATTGTATCTGGAAAATTAACAATGGAAGTAGCCGGTCCTATTGGAATTTTTGATCTAACAAATCAAGCAGCCCATCTTGGATTTATTTATATTTTACAATTAACAGCTATTTTAAATATTAATTTGGCCATTATTAATATTTTACCTTTTCCTGCTCTTGACGGCGGAAGGCTGCTTTTTCTTGGGATTGAAAAAATAAAAGGATCTCCGATTAGTAATAAAGTTGAAGGAATTGTTCATGCGTCTGGTTTTGCATTTTTAATATTGTTAATGGTTGCTATCACTTGGCATGATATTGCGAAATTATTTTAATAAATAACATATGCTTCAATCAAAGCTTTTTACTAAAACAAAAAAACAAGCTCCAAAAGGAGCAGAAACAATCAGCCATAAATATTTAACTCGGGGTGGTTTTATTAATCAGTTAGCGGCTGGTATTTATACATATTTGCCTTTAGGTTGGCGAGTTCATAGCAAAATTGAAAATATTATTAGACAAGAAATGAATCAGATTGGCAGTCAGGAACTATTAATGCCTACTTTAATTCCTAAGAGCTTATGGCAAGAAACTAATCGTTGGACAAAAATTGATCCTCCCTTGTTTGTGGTTCAGGATCGTCATAAAAAAGAATTTGGCTTAGGGCCAACTCATGAAGAAGTAATTACTGATTTGGTTAGAAAAAGAGTTAGTTCTTATCAAGACTTACCACTTTATCTTTATCACATCCAGAATAAGTTTCGTAATGAAATGAGAGCGACCGGCGGCTTATTGCGAGTCCGTGAATTTATTATGAAAGATTTATATAGTTTTGATTCTTCAGAAAAAAATGCTATGGAGTTTTATGAAAAAGTTAAACAGGCCTATTTTAAAATATTTAAGCGTTGTCAGTTGAAAGTAGTGGCAGTGGAAGCGGATTCAGGTACAATTGGCGGTGATTTATCTCATGAATTCATTCTTTTTGCTGAAACAGGCGAAGATAAGGTTCTTTATTGTTCTAATTGTGGTTATGGAGCTAATGTTGAAAAAGTAGGTAAGGTCAGAACTTGTCCTAAATGTAAAAAAAATTTAAAAACTAAGAATGGGATTGAAATTGGCCATATTTTTTATTTAGGAACTAAATATAGCGAGATAATGAAAGCTGAATTTATTAATAAAGCTGGTGAGAAAAAACCAATTATTATGGGATGTTATGGTATTGGGGTTGGTCGTTTAATGGCTGCGATTGTTGAATCTTCTCATGATAGTAAAGGCATTATTTGGCCTGAAAGCATAGCTCCTTATCAAACCCATTTACTGGTTTTAGGAGCGGATAAGAAAGTAAAATCATCAGCTGATAAAATTTATAATAATCTGCAGAAAAATAATATTGAAGTATTGTATGATGATAGAGATAAAAATCCAGGCGAGAAATTTGCGGAGGCAGATTTGATTGGAATTCCAATTCGTTTAGTCATCAGCGAAAAAACACTAGCTAAAGATTCAGTAGAGATAAAGAAAAGAGGCGAAAGTAAAGAAAGACTAATTAAAGTAAAAGAATTATTGAAATATGTTAAATAATATTCTTGGAATTTTTTCAAAAGATATTGGCATAGATCTTGGTACGGCAAATACTTTGGTCTATGTCAAAGGAAAAGGGATAGTAATTAATGAGCCATCAGTCGTTGCCATTAATCAAAAAACAGGCCAGATTTTATCAATTGGACAGGATGCTAAAAAAATGGTTGGCCGAACTCCGGGACATATTGTTGCTTCTCGTCCGTTAGTAGCTGGAGTTGTTTCTGATTTTGAGGTTACTGAACAAATGCTTAAATTTTTTATTGATAAGGTTCATAAGGAAAGTTTTTCTATTTTACCTAGACCAAGAGTGGTCATCGGCATTCCTTCGGGCGTCACTGAAGTAGAAAAAAGAGCTGTCGAAGATGCTACCAGAAATGCTGGAGCAAGAGCAGTTTATTTAATTGAAGAGCCAATGGCTGCGGCAATTGGAATAAGACTTCCAATTCAGGAAGCGGCTGGTAATATGATTGTTGATATTGGAGGAGGAACTACTGAGGTGGCCGTAATATCTTTAGGCGGTATTGTTGTTAGTCGTAGTTTAAGGACAGCTGGAGATAAGTTAAATGAAGATATTATTCAATATGCAAGAGAAGAATTTAATCTTCTTTTAGGAGAAAAGACAGCCGAGGATATTAAAATAAGCATTGGTTCTGCTTGTGAATTAGATGAACCGCTGGAAACATCAATGCGCGGCCGTGATATTGTTACTGGTCTTCCTAAAGAAATAATTATTAATGATAGTCAAATTAGAAAAGCGCTAAAGCGTTCAATTAAATCTTTAGTTGATTCTATAAAAAGCGCGGTTGAAGAAACCCCTCCTGAATTAGTAGCTGATATTATGCGTCGTGGAATTTTCTTAGTTGGCGGAGGCAGCTTATTGCGCGGATTAGATAAGTTAGTAAGCGAACAAACAGAAATGCCTGTTAAACTTGTTGAAGATCCTTTAACAGGAGTTGTTAGGGGAACAGGAATTGTTCTAGAAGATATTGACGCTTTAAGGAATGTTTTAGTGACTACTCAATACGAAGAGCCTCCTAGGTAATCTTGATTTATTTATAAAGAAATAAACCAACAAATTATTATGACATTTTTAAAAAATATTTTTAATCCTTTACGCATTATTTTAATTGTTTTTTTCATTTTATTATTCCTCTTTATCTTTATTTTTATTTATTTAATGTCTGGTTCTGTTGAATCAAATTCAGAAATTGATTTTGGAATTACATTCAGCCAAATATCTGCAGAAGAAATGAATATCGATTGGCAAAAAACATATGTTAATATTCTCGATGATTTAGGGGTTAAAAAACTGCGCTTGATTGCTTATTGGTCTTTAATTGAAAATAATAAAGGAGAATATTTGTTTAATGATTTAGATTGGCAAATTAATAATGCCAAAAAAAGAGGAACCGAAGTTATTTTAGCTGTTGGAAGTAAACTTCCTGGTTCATCAGAATGCTATCTTCCTGAGTGGGCAAAAGAATTAAATAAAGAAGAAAAGCAAGAGAGTTCTTTACTATTTTTAAAAGAAGTTATTAATCATTACAGTTCAGAAGAAATAATAAAATCCTGGCAAATTGAAGATAATCCTTTTCAAAAAACTTCTGAAAAATGTGTGGAAATAGATAAAGAATTTTTAAATAAGGAAATTTCTTTAGTTAAAGAAACGGACTTTACAAGAAGACCTGTCATGCTGACGGTTAGCGGCGAGTTGGGTAATTGGTTCAGTCCTGCTCTAATATCAGATAATTTAGGAATATCTGTTTATAGAAATAATTGGACTCAATATTGGGGGTATTTTAATTATCCTATTAGGCCTGTTTTTTATAAAAAAATGTCTGATTTAATTAAATTTTTTACAGAAATAAATGATGTCATTATTATTGAGCTTCAAGCAGAGCCAAGGGGGTCAAAACTAATTAGCGAAATGTTTTCTCAAGAATGGGACAGATCAATGAGCTTAGATAAATTTAAAGATACAATTAGTTATATTAAAAGAGCTGGTTTTGATGAAGTTTATTTAAGAGGCGCTGAATGGTGGTATTATATGAAAGGAAAAGGCAATAATTCTTTTTGGAATGAAGCAAAAAAACTTTGGTCTGAATAATATGCCTGAACTTCCAGAAGTCGAAACAATAAAAAGACAATTAAATAGGAAAGTTAAAGGGAAAAAGATTAAAAAAGTTGAAGTTTATTTTCCTAAGCTCGTTAAGTATCCTTTAAAAAAATTTAAAGATTTAGTTAAAGGAACAAGAATAAACAATATTAGTCGTCGAGCAAAACTTTTAATTATTGAATTATCTAATAATTATTGTCTAGTTATTCATTTGAAATTAAGCGGACAAATAATATTAAACGGACAAGCAAACAAGCAGACTCATCTTGTTTATTATTTTGCCGATGGAAGTGTGCTGTTTCATAATGATTTAAGAAAATTTGGCTTTGTCAAAATAGTTTTTAAAGACAAATTGGCTAGTTTTTTTATTAAAGAAAAATTTGGTCCGGAACCATTATCTCAAAAATTTACTTTGGAATTATTTAGGGAAATATTGTTAAAAAGAAAAAAATCAAAAATAAAATTGCTTTTAATGGACCAAAAATTTATTGCTGGTATTGGTAATATTTATTCCGATGAAATTTTATTTTTTGCTGGAGTTCTTCCTTTAAGAAGAGTCAAAACCCTTAAGAGCATGGAAATTAAGAAAATTTTTAAGGGTATTAAAAAAATATTAACCGAAGCCGTAAAAAAGCGTGGCACTTCAAGTAGGGATTATTTTGATGCTTATGGAAAAAAAGGAAATTATGTTTCTTTAATAAAGGTCTATCAGCGAGAAGGCAAACCTTGTCTTTTCTGTAAAACAAAAATAAGGCGGATTAAAATGGGCGGTCGTTCAGCTCATTTTTGTCCTAAATGCCAAAAATAATTTGTTTAATAAAAAAGTTTTAAAATTTCCTAATGGTTTTTTATGGGGCACAGGTGCTTCAGCTCATCAAGTTGAAGGTGGTAATTTTAATAATTGGTCAGAATGGGAAAAAAGAAATGCCGAAAAACTAGCTAAAAAGGCAAAAACATATTGGCAACCATGGCAAATAAAGCAGTTTCCAGAAATGCTTCAGTCAAAAAACTATATTTCTGGACGGGCTTGCGATCATTATCATCGTTTTAAAGAAGATTTTGATATCGCTAAGTCACTTGGACATAATGCCCATCGCTTTTCTATTGAATGGTCAAGAATTGAACCAAAAGAAGGCAAGATTAATCAAGGGGAAATAGAACATTACAGACAGGTTTTAATAGCTTTAAGAGATCGTGGATTAGAACCATTTGTTACTTTATATCATTGGCCATTGCCTATTTGGTTATCTCAAAAAGGCGGTTGGCTTAATCCAAAAGCGCCTTATTATTTTGACCGATATGTAAAAATAATTAGTGAAAATTTATTTGATTATGTAAATTTCTGGATAACTATTAATGAACCAAATCAATTTACTTTAAATTCTTATTTAAGAGGTATTTGGCCTCCTCAGAAAAAAAACGTTTTTAAATATTTTGAAATTCTTAATAATTTGGCTGAAGCGCATCAATTAGCATACAAATCCTTACATTTAATTGATTTAAAATGTGAAGTAGGTATCGCTAAAAATCAGACTTTTTTCGAGGGTAATTTTATGAAATATCCAGTCAGCTATATTCATAACAAATATTTTTTAAATAAGATAAAAAATCAGCAGGATTTTATTGGTTTGAATTATTATTTCCATAATCGCATTAAGAGATTTATGTTTAATCATAATGATGATAAAAATTGCTCTGATTTAGGCTGGGAAATTTATCCAGAAGGGATTTATTATATTTTAAAAGATTTGAAGAAATATAATAAACCAATTTACATCACAGAGAATGGTTTAGCTGACGTCAATGATCAAAAACGAATTAAATTTATAAAAGATCATTTATATTGGGTTCATAAGGCGATTCAAGATGGAGTAGATGTAAAAGGATATCTGTATTGGTCATTGCTTGATAATTTTGAATGGGATAAGGGTTTTGAACCAAGATTTGGTTTGATAGAGGTAAATTACAAAACATTGGAGCGAAAAATTCGTCCGAGCGCTTATGAATATGCTAAAATTTGCAAAAATAATGAGCTAAATTTATGAACTGGATAATAATCGCTATCATTTCACATTTTCTTATAGCAATTGTTTTTGTTTTAGATAAAATTGTTATTTCAAAAACAATTATTCGTCCAGTAGTTTATAGTTTTTATGTTGGAATTTTAGGGGGCCTTACTATTCTTTTAGCTCCATTTGGTTTTAGCTTAATGCCATTAAAACAAATTATTATCAGCTTGATAGCTGGTATTTTATTTATTTTTGCCACTCTCTGTTTTTACAAGGTAATAAAAATATCTGATATTTCAAGGATTATCCCCATTATTGGCGGAGCAGTTGCTATTTTTACTTTAATTTTAACCTATTTGTTTCTTGATGAAAGATTAACTACTAATCAATCTATTGCTTTTTTGCTGCTTGTTTTAGGAGGAGTAATTATTTTCTGGCCTAAAAAGAGCAG